>Ga0255767_1005311_pt1 | contig 10309 bp, 7 predicted proteins | sample 071ome_24_FD_179967 | JGI IMG/M metagenome (GOLD analysis project Ga0255767, IMG submission 179967) | Coastal salt marsh microbial communities from the Groves Creek Marsh, Skidaway Island, Georgia - 071402CT metaG (version 2) | ecosystem: Environmental > Aquatic > Marine > Intertidal zone > Salt...
GAGTTTCCCACCCTGAGGCCCTCCACGGCACTGGGAATGATCACTTTCCAGGCTGCCAAAGTGTTGGGCCTGGAAAAAAAGGTAGGTAGCTTGGCACCTGGGATGGCATGTGACTGGATTTCAACACCCTACGGAGGCACACCGGAAGATGCGGCTGCCTCCATCATCGAATCCATCCCTGAATGGGATCATGTCGTCTCGGCGGGCCAGCCTTTTCCTCAGGAGCCATTTGAATAAAAAACGCGGCTGGGACGTTTTAAAAAAAGAGAACGATGCGATGTTGGGCATTGACCCACAGGCTGATTAAGCTAGTCTTGAGAGACCAATTTCACTCTCAAAAACATATTTTGCAAAAATGAGTAACGAACAGAACCCATCTCAGGTCGGCAGTGAAGATTCACGCCGAGGATTCATCAAGAAGACCTCGACTGCTGCGGCGGTCGTTGCTTCATCAAACATCATCAAGACCCCTGTCTACGGGCAGAGTCAGGCACCTTCTACCGGAAGAGTGATCGGAGCCAACGAAAGGGTCAACATAGGCTACATCGGCGTCGGAGGTCAGGGCCAGGCGCACGTGCGCAGTATGAAAGGTCACAAGGGCGAGAGCAATCTGGCCCAAGTTGCAGTGTGCGACGTCTCCAAGTCCCGCATGGACCAGGCTGAGGGCATCATCGGCGAAAAGGTCGCTCGCTACGAGGACCACAGAAAGCTTATTGAAGATAAGGATATTGATGCCGTTTGCATTGCCACGGTAGACCACTGGCACACGCCTTGTTCGGTGGATGCCATGAATGCTGGCAAAGACGTTTACGTGGAAAAGCCCATGACCCGCTATTTGACCGAAGCTTGGGAAATCCAGGATACGTGCAAGCGCACCGGCCGACTGGTGCAGGTAGGTTCACAGGGATGCTCCGCTCGGAAGTATCACAAGGCTGCCGAAATCATCCAGTCCGGTATGATCGGGCCTCTGGTCATGGGAACCACCTCCTACATGCGCAACAATCCAAAGGGAGAATGGAACTACACCATCCAGGACTGGGCCACACCCAATGACATGGATTGGAAGCGATGGATGGGCTCGGTGGACAAGAAGATCCCTTTCAATGCAGACCACTATTTCCGCTGGAGAAAGTATTACCCTTACTGTGCTGGATTGCTGGGTGACCTCCTTCCTCATCTGCTGCATCCTTACATGTTGGCAACTGGTAGTCCTGAATTTCCTGCTCGCGTGGTGAGTCTGGGCAACAAAGCGCTTCGCACTGACAAGAACACTCCCGGCACTTACGAGCGTGATGTGGATGAAAATGTTCAAGTCATTGTGGAATTCCCAAGTGGTTTCAACCTCGTTCTCTCAAGCAGCACGGTGAATGAGTACAACATGACCGAAACCATCCGTGGTCATCATGGCACCCTCCTCATGGGTGGTCTGGGTAGCGTCAAAATTGAATTACGCCCTGAACGTCGCTTTGCGGACGAAATTGATCCTGAAGTTTTCGACGAATTGTTGCCAGGCGAAGCCATTTCTCACCACGAGAAAAACTGGATTGAATGCATTCGCACTCGCAAACAGCCCAACTGTGGTATTGATCTCGCCGTCAAGGTTCAGACGGTCATTTCGCTGTCCGAAATGTCCGACCGTCTGAACATCATGTGCGTTTACGACGAGAAAAACCGCAAGATCACCACAGGAGATGGCAAAGAAGTCAAACCCATCACCTACGGTTCGATGGACTTGTCTTAATATTTATTCACTCAAGCAGAAGGGTTCCATCTCAAAGGATGGAACCCTTTTTTCTTTTGATTACCACAACGGGACCGATCATCTTGAACACCATACGCGCTGCCAGGAAAGCGATGGCAACACGCTTTGAGATCATTCTGCACAGTCATCAAAGGAAGGATTGGCTCCAGTCCGTCGCGGAGGAAATCCTCGATGAAATCGACAGGATTGAGTCTCAGCTCAGCCGCTACATGCCCACCAGTCAAATCGCGCGAGCCAATCGACTCGCCGCCCTTCAGCCAGTCAAATTAGACCCTCAAGTCTTTCAACTACTGGAGGATTGCATTCAATGGCATCAGCAAACCCGGGGAGCTTTCGATATCACTGCAGGCCCTCTCCTGAAATGTTGGGGGTTTACCGATGGACAGTTTTGTGAACCCTCCAGGGATACTATTGAAAGCACATTGGAACATGTTGGCATTCATCACATCCAATTGGAGCCTGGCAGCCATACGATTTCATTTGATACCGAGGGTGTCACCCTGGATTTGGGAGCTGTTGGAAAAGGTTATGCCATGGAGAGAGCCAAGGAGATTTTGGCAGACTATGAGATCGAGAGTGCCATCCTTCACGGTGGTACAAGCACGATCTGCGCGGTTGGAACCCCACCTGAAGATGTGGCATGGCACGTGGGCATCGTGCGCCCCGAAAAAGATCTCGCATCCCCTTTTGCCGACCGCTCAGCTACCGCACAACCTTCCAGTGTCTCGGATTTGCTCACCAGCGTCGCTCTTACCAACGCGAGCCTCTCCATATCTGCGGTTTGGGGAAAATCCTTTCAATCAGGAGATCGAACATTCGGCCATATTATCGATCCACGAAACGGCTACCCTGTTTCCAGTCAGTGGCTCACTGCCATCGTGCATGAAAACGCTCTTTCCAGTGACGTACTCACCACTGCCATGTTGGTCGATGGCGCACAGCTCACCGAAAATTTGTCCGAGCACCTCATGGGAAAACAATGGCTCATGATCCAGCAAGGCGAGGAAAAAGATACTTATGAGGTTGTTTCCCAAGGCATGGGGCACGATCCCATACAAGGATCACCCACCCTCCCAGAATCAGGGGAGGCTCCCTGAGTTCGAATGCGAGGAGGAGGGTTCCAAACGCCAAGTAACCCTTGAAAGTTCTTCAAGCCCAATCGTGCCCATTTGAATTTTTTCCAAGGCATGATCTCTGAGCGTCTGCCAACCATCTTGCAATGCCGCCCGCTTGATCTCACTAAGAGGAGCCCCGCGCGTGATGGCTTCGGCCAAATCATCATTCATAGTCAAAAACTCATAGACAGCCACCCTGCCACGGAATCCCCTACCCTGGCAGGCGTCACAACCAACGCCTTTCCACGCCCTTATTGCTGAAGCTTCCATGTGAAGTCGACGAGTCATTTCAGCAACCAGAGATGCATCAAGATTATTTTCAGGGACTTTACACGATTCACAAAGGCGCCGGGTCAGGCGCTGAGCCACCGATGCCTTAAGCGAAGCTGCGATAAGGTAAGGATCCATGTCCATGCCAATCAATCGAGGAATCACACCGACACTGTCATTGGCATGCAAGGTGGATAATACCAAGTGTCCGGTTTGGGCGGCGCGAACGGCAATCTGTGCCGTATCGTGATCCCGAATTTCTCCCACCAATACCACATCTGGGTCGTGTCGCAGGACGGATCGAAGACCACCTGCGAACGTGAGTCCGATATCGTCGCGAGTTTGAATCTGCGAAATGCCGTCCATCTCATATTCCACAGGATCCTCAATAGTCACGATCTTCCGCCCTTCGTCATTGGCTTGGGCCAAAGCAGCATAAAGACTGGTTGTTTTACCACTGCCCGTTGGCCCCGTTACCAAGATCAAACCTTGAGGGAGACTCACCAGTTTAGAAAAGAGCGATTCCTGGTGTGCATTCATTCCCAGCTGATCCCATTTAAGAAACAGACTCTCACGGCCCAGGATACGGAGACACACCGTTTCGCCATGCTTGGTTGGGATCACCGAGACCCGCAAATCAAAGGGTTCCCCTCGGTTACGCATGGAAATACGTCCATCGTGAGGCAACCGTCTTTCTGATATGTCCAGATCCGCCATGACCTTGAGTCGCGATACAATGGCACCATAGAGTTGTTTCAGATCAGCAGGCAACGGGACACGCTGCAGGATACCGTCGATTCGATAACGCAGTCGGATGGTATCGCGATAGGGCTCAATATGAATATCCGTGGCGCGTGATTCCAGGGCTTCATTGAGTATCTGATCTACGAGCTTGGAAATGGCGCCCTCGCGCAGTCTGCCTTTCGAGTCGGAAGCGACTTCGTAAATCCGCTCGACATCCATTTCGGGTGTCAGCTGATCTTCTTCGATTTGATCCACTGTCTCAGCGCCAAGCCCAAAGCATTCCCGAATGTGTGCCCGAATACGTGCCGGAGGAGCTAGGACGACGTTGATTCGCTTGCCCAGCAGTAAACGAAGATTCCCCAGTTCCAATGGATCTGGAAGGTCTCCAAACGCAATAGAAATGCCACCATCATCGACGAAAAGTGGAAGCATTTCATAGTGGAATATGAGTTTGGCCGGGATGGACCGTATGAGTTTTTCATCCGCTTGATAAGTATCGAGAGGATGAAACTCAACATGCTCCAATTCCGCTAGAGATCTGATGACGGTTTCTTCAGAGATATTCCCGGCTGAAACCAGACATTGTGCCGTGGAAGCGCCCGACTCCTGTTGTTGCGCTCGAACGGCGACGAGCAATTCTTCGCTGATAGCGCCATTGGCCAGCAGGAGATCACCCACATCCATGAACCTGGGATGGATCTGGCTTTCCGTGTTCATGGCAAAGGTATAGTGATTTTAGTGGTTTTTTTGAAAGGAATGGTATGGTGAATCTCATCGGCGGACTTCACGATCAGTTGTCCCGCTTCTATGGCCTCAATGGTGAGGTTTTCCCCAATGGCATCCTTCACACCACCCTTGGCCTTTTTGCCATCCAGGGACACAAAAGCCTGCAATTGCCCCTGTGAGCTCTCAAACCACCCTTGAAAAAGGATGGTCACTTCCTTGGTCGTGGGCTTGGGTGGGGGCAGCGGCTCGGGGGGTGGCGTAAAATAATCAGTGAAGAAAGGATTGGACGCTCCTTGCCAGGTCGCATTGGTTTGTGAAGGAGTGTATGAGGGGCGATCGGCAAGGCGATTGAGGAAACCTGGCTGGCTTGGGGCCAGGGAGAGATCGGCTTTATCGAAATCGGGAAGCTCACCCCCGAAGTGGGATGAGAGCTGAAAACTCATGATGATCACCACAATGAGCAACACGATGGACTCTAAGCGGTTACGCGACCATGGCCTTTTTGCTGACATATTTTCCCCTCTCATGATCGATGTTTCATTGGTTTTTGGTATGGATGTAATGAAACCCCTCGGCAAGAAGATTTAAGCGGACTTGATCATCCGGGGTTGGGCCCGTTTTTTCAATCATCAAACCGCCCACAAAAAGGGCTGGTTTTTCCCAATAAGGACTTGGAAGCCCAATGGCTTGAGCTTCGCTTCCACGCATGGGAAGCGTTCGAAGCAGCTGCTGAATCGCGGCCATATCACCCGTCAATTGCAACCTGAATTGCGAGGTTCTCAATCCCCTTTCGGGCACAGGCCCATCCATGGACGTCAGCGTTTGGAAGGCATGAATCTCGGTAGGACGACACGCAATTGCCAGGGCAAGCAGATGTTTAGCAAAAGCATAATCAACCCATAACAAGGAAGGCTTGTCGGTTTCAATGACAGGCTCCGGCATGCCATCAAGCACCGCGGGCGCCAAAGTGACTTTTTGATCCTTGGCCTCGCGACGAAGATGCTCCTTGAGATTGGCCACAGCATTTTCATATTCGACAAGTTGGAAACCACTTTCCAACTTTCGCTGATCTGATTCAGTAAGAAGGATGCGGCTGATCAGTTCGGCCTCGGAGTCCATAAAACTGGAGAAAGACTGGTCCATGTTTTCAGCAAGCTGATCCAATCGATCAAATGCCAAAAGACTTCCCAACCGATTGGTCTGGATGGATTGGGACAAACGTTCCCACGCGCGCTCCAACGGCTGATCCATCTGCTCAATCCGACGATCAAATGGCAAATAGACTCCTATGAACAGAACAGACCAGAGGACCAAAAAGGCTACAATCCATCTTGCGTCTGCCATCAGTCGATAATACCAACCCTTCATCATGAGCCTCCGGCTGAAATGGTGTTGGTGGAAACAGCAGCAGGTTGCACCCGTTTCCATGAAGGTTCCTCTTGACGAAAATTCGATGTTGGAGCCTGAACTTGATCGGAGACACTCGGGAGCTCGAGACTGATGGCAAAATGCCTGTCACTGAGAATGACATTGGAAGACACAATGGAACGCCGCGCATTCCCCGGCAACGTGTCTGCCCTGAGAATAAAGTCCGATTGACGAAAAAAGGCCACAGTTTCCTCCAGTCTGCGGCGCATGGCTTCCCCTTTTGCATCCAGCACCATTTCCAAAACCAGTCCGCGATCCATGACGATACGATTGGTAGTGCTTGATGGCACGCTATTGGTATCTTCAGCCAGCGCACGAGCCTGAAGCTGATCTCCTATGGAGTAATAAGAATCGATGTCTGCGAGCAGGACCATCCAGCCTGGATCCTCTCTGGAAAGACTCTGAAGAGTCTCGAGGGTCTTCAGGACGGCCACTGTCTGATCTTCGGCCATTAGAAGAGGCCTGAGCATTTGATACTCTTCTTTGAGGCTATCGAATACCTCCAGACTTTTGCCAACCCTCGCCTCCACTGAATCAAGCTGCTCAAGAAGTTCACTCTTGAGATCCCACAGCACCGATTTCTGTATAAAGGCAACCACCAGCATCACAGTAATGAGAAAGCAAGCGACCAACGCAGCCGATCGAAAAGCGAGGTCGACCTGCTTTTGGTCCCATGCCTGCTTGACCTCTTCTGGCAGCAAGGATGGAAGGGATATCGACTTTTTGCACGTGGCCATGCACGCTCCATCTTGCCGCAGATTCTTTGACTTCCAGCCAATCGAGGTTTCATGGATCCAGTTTTCAAAGGGTAGCACCGAGGATCCCAAATGAAGTTGCAATTGGGAGGCCCAATCAGATCGACTACCCGGTTCACAGATCAGCAAACATGGCAACTGCCGTTCCACAGAAGAGGACACTCTTCCCTCTCGATTGCCGTATTCGAGAATCGTGCGCTCCATTTCGCGGGCCCAAGCCTCCCCAATGCTTTGAATGCCACTTGAGAGTGGTGAACGTTTGGGTGTTGTAGAAGAGGATCCCCCCCCCAATCGGTACGGCCCCTTGGCGGATTGCCCTCTTTCCTTGGCCAGGGCATGCCCCATAGGATAAAAATGAGATACCAGAGGGGTATGGTCCTCAAACACCACCAAAGAAGTTCCTCCATCCAATACCTCCACAAGCATCCAGTTACCTTTTGGGCGTCTGAGATGCTGAATGCCTGACCAGCAAGCATCATGGCTACCGATAACATCGCAAATGGCGACATTTTCAATGCCATGTTCGCGGATGATTTGCTGGATCTCATCATCCTGACAGTAGGTCACCCAGTAGGTGGATCGATCCGACTGATGGGATGGCAGCAGCTCATGATCCAGAATCACTTTCCTTTGCCCGAGCCCCGAGAGCTTTTTAGCTTCTTTCTGAAGATCCTGATCGATGAGGTCCGGTGTCGTTGCCTCACATGTGATGGACTGAGAAATGGTCAGGGCATGGGGCAAAACGATGACCCAGGAGTTCTCTCGGTGTTGGTCGACAAAAGCAGCCCACTGCTCAGCGCTCTTCACACCGTTTCTAGGAGTGACCGCCGTATCCAACGTGTAGAGCTCTGACACGATCCGACTCGGAATGGGGTGACCGTCGAGATAAACCCCCACCCGCACGGCGTCATGCTCCGGCAACATCACCACCAAGCGCCGTTGCCGCCAAAGCATTTGTTTGATCCGATGGATCATGGGTATCAATGTCAATAGGGAGCTAAGCTCGTTCTGTTGAATGAAAGCGGATCACCTTGGGGCAGTTCATCATACCTGAGGAATTCACCTGATTCGGATACGAGCGTCGCTGTGACAAAAATGAGCAAATAACGAGGTTTGTCAATTTCGGTGCGACGACGAAAGGCAGATCCAACAAAAGGAATCTTACCGAGGATAGGCACTGACTCCACGTAGGTTGACTGCTCCCGTTCCAGAACCCCCCCCATGACGACTGTTTGACCCGATTGGACGATGACACGGGTCGCCAAAGACTGGGTTCTCAACTCGGGAAGCTTGATTTCGAAACTCTTGTTTCCATCGGTTACCTCCGCAAAAGTAACAATCTTCACGTCCTGATTGACTTCCGGACTCAGCGCAAGGTAAATGGACTGCCCATCTCCCCCGATACTAGCAAGGACATCCAGTTTCACCCCGGAATTGATCGATTTCGGGGCTCCTTTCGGCACCAGTGAGGTATTCAGGCTGACCAAATTGGAGCTGGCATCCCCACTCTGGATCGACTGGGTTACCTGGTATTCCTCATAGTAATACTGAACTTTTCCATCTGAGATGGTTGCTGGAAGATTGTTGATAAGGGTCAATCGTGGAGCACTCAAGGTTTGGGTTTCACCCTCTTGTTCAAGAGCCGTCAAAGTGACACTCAAATTGTCACGATCCAGAACGCTGGTGAACGTTTCCTGCATACCAGCCCCAACATTTTCAGGGCCGAAACCCAGGAAATCACTGGGGTTTTGCCCTTCACCGCTCACTTTTCGACCGGTTTCCCAAAGTGCACCCAGCTGCATGAAGGCAGCCTCAGATACGGTAATGAAGCGCGCTTCAATAAAGACCTGTTGAAGGTGCCGATCGTATTCCTCAATGATCCGCTCAAGAACGGCAAGCTGTTCACGAGTCCCGGTGGCCAGAATAATGTTCCGCTCGTAATCAATTTCCCAAGAGGAGCCGTTGAAAAACTTTTTAATGGCGTTTTCGATTGCTGGCGCGCCCGCGGCACCATCTCGAACAAACGATTTGGCTTTCTGGTTGGTCACGGTCACCACATCGCCATTTTTCTGACGAGTCTCTGTTTTGGTAATCTCATCAGCTCCGAAAATCGCCGGAAGAATGAATCCCTTTCGGAGTCGATAGATGCGGGTTTCTTCAATGGTTTTGCTTTCATCCTTCCCATCCACAATCCAAATGAGATCGTCACCCACTTGAAACTGCAGGGAAAAATTTCGCTGAATGTATTCGAGAAATTCACCCAGCCTGACTTTTTGGAAATTGACACTGAGCTTTTGCTTGAAGGCCTCAAGTGAGCGATCTGCCACAAAATTGACCTCCTCTTTGTCACCAATTTCAAAAATAATGGTTTCCAGATCCACATCGTCCATTTTAACGGATATTTCCTTGTCCAGTTCTCGCGCCATACGACCTTGTTGTGTTGTGAAATCAAACATTTCACTGGATCGAAGGATGGTCATGGTCTTATTGAAGGAATCAGGCACGTAAGGAGTGGATTCAATTTGCTGCACGGCATCCCTCAGGTCTTTTCGTGGAGGCAGCCCCCTGTCGGTCTGCTCGACAACCAGAGACTTGACCGAAGGACTGAAAACCGAGTTTTTGGAGTCTATTTGCCTAATTTTATCCTCAAGGGCTTGGTCCCTCACCATACGAGCCTGCTTGGATACCCAGCGATAGAGACGTTCGACAGAAGGATCCATGGGGCCAGTGGAGGCACTTTCACGGTTATGCACCTCGGTTGCCAGGGATTCAGCCTGCTCCCACAGACCACGGTTGGCCAAACTGAAGATCTGCTTGAATTCATCGTCATACTTCAGGTTGTAGTCTGCTTTGGAACCTTTGCTGTTTTGGTATTCGATCAGAAAATCATCCGTTTGCTTCTTCGAAGCAGTGGACACCAATTGCGGTGAAGAACTAGGTGGTTCGACATCCTTAACCGGTTCAGCTGATGCCGCCTTTTCTTGGTTGGCCGTCTGACAGCTGGCAAGAAAAAATAGACAACAAAGCCACAAGAATCCATGAAGGAGAAGTAATGCACGAGAGCCACGAGAAATATTTATCGGTTTTGACTGACTCCCATTGCAGTCGCCGGGGTGATCCACGGCAGTGTTAGGATGTTGCGAACTGAGCATGAAAAGAGCTGTTTCAGGTCAAGGAAGGCATGGAAACGTATCAAGAACCTTGTCTGCCTCAGCTTTATAATATGCTTCAATTCTTGCTAAAATCAAATGGGAACAGGGAGCAGGAAAACCAGTCGAGCGAGGACCTACCATCAAGGCGTCTCGTGATGGTAGGGCGAGCGAAACTTGACTCAATAGTCGCGATGTAAAAGAAAGTCTGCCATGGCGTGCAGGGCCTCGGCCTTTGCGCCAAATGGCTTGATGGCATCAAAGGCTTTTTGAGTGAGCCTGGCCGCCTGGCGTCTGGAGCGTGACAAGCCCATCAAGGCTGGATAGGTGGCCTTTGCAGCCGCTTGATCCTTGCCTGCG
>Ga0255767_1005313_pt1 | contig 10307 bp, 17 predicted proteins | sample 071ome_24_FD_179967 | JGI IMG/M metagenome (GOLD analysis project Ga0255767, IMG submission 179967) | Coastal salt marsh microbial communities from the Groves Creek Marsh, Skidaway Island, Georgia - 071402CT metaG (version 2) | ecosystem: Environmental > Aquatic > Marine > Intertidal zone > Salt...
GTCGAGGCGTTCGTTCTGGGCAGCGATCATTGCTTCGATGCTTTTCAGAACGTCTGTGTTCTGTTCAGACATTGTATTGTCCTCTTGTTCTGTGTGTGGAGTGATTGATACCTCGACATCGCCCATATCAGGCGTTGCCTCGGCTTCCATTGCTTCCGACTTGGCTTCTGCCGCAGTTGGCGCAGGGTGATCATGCCCCGCCTCTGCCGTGCCTGCCTCTGGCTCCACTACATCAGATGCAATTTCCTGTGTTGCCGGGACTGATGCCTCGACAAACTCTTTGATAGACATGACGTGGTTGCGTGGCTCGGCAGGGTTTAGCACGAGCGATGCTTCGCCAAGTATCCATGTCTCAATTTCTTTTGACCCGTTGTCCGCATCCTTGCGGCTGACGAGATGACCGACCGCGCCGGACGAGTAGCCGAGTTTGCCCATCTCGACCAGTTCGTTCACCATCTTCTCGTACTCGTCGCGCTTCTCCAACTGCGCCTCGAACCACAGACCCGCATCGGTGCTGCTGATCTCGCCCACGCCGATCTGCCTGTTTTTCAGGGTATCGTCGTATCCGTGTTGGTAGTAAACGGGGAGGGTTGCTTGGATGCCGAAGTCGGTGGACTTAGTAAAGAAGTCACCGTATAGGTCGGGGTCAGTCGGTCCGCTAAACCTCACCAGATAGCCGCCGATTCGACCGTCACCCAGAGCCTTAACCTCGCCCCCGTAGGCAATGAGAAGTTCGTTATCGTTCATTGTGTCTGTCGATTTGTTGAGCGGCTTACGCGGATCGTGCGCCCAGTTCATTAGTGATATATCCCGTTTGCTCGGGCATCCGTCTCTTGCGGGTTCGCCCTGCTCGCCGTTACGCATCCGCTCAATAAAGGAGATGGCGCGGTTCGCGTTCTTGATGTGCTTCTCCGTCCAATCGTCTTTCTTGGTTTCGAGCAGTTCAAGGTTACGAGCGATTACTGCTACCGGGTCTACCGATGCCAAGCGGCTGCACTCGGTTTCGGACCACGCCCGAAGATCGGACGCGCTCATGTTGGCGAGCCTGTTCCACTTGCGGTATACCTCGTCGAGTTCTTCCATGCCCCTTATACAGTTCGGTGATTTAGCGGTTCACTTCTTATCTACCCAACCGCCGCCTTTGAACACGGTCCCGCTGCCGCCTGTGATGACAATGTAACACTTCTGCCCTGTGGTCGGGCACTTGGTCAGCGGTGCGCTCTTGATCGAAGCGAAATGCTCGAATACAGTACCGTCCTCTCGTTTGTACGTGTAGGTCATCCCATTCCCTCAAAGATGATGTCTTGTAGTGCTGCGGCAATGATCGTGGCTTCTCCTTCCGGTATGCCGAGGCGTATCAGTTCGGCGTAATACGCGGCAATGACCAACGCCAAGTATTCAACGCTCTTGATATTTTTATCATGCTCAGTCACCGTTGTCTATCAGGACAAGGTTAAACTGAAGCGAGATGTTGGCGGTGTTATTTGCCACCTTCGCAAAGAATCCGATGTCGCAGGGTCCGACGAAGGGACCGCGCGAGACGTGGTTCGTTATGACGAGCGTATTCTGCAAGCCCTTGTGTAGCGACTGCAAGCGCATTGGTTCAAATGGCTCGGCTACATCGTCCGCGCCACAACGTTGAAACAGCGCAATGTTGGCGTTCTTGGTTGGCTCAACATCTGCCGAGTACGAGGTCAAGAAAGCAGTCTTTCCTTTCGGCACAGTATACGCACCGATCAGGCTCTGACCATAGCCGAACACACCGTCTTTGGTCAGTACGCCCCATGTAGCACCGCCACCGTCCGCTCGCAGCGTTATGGTCCCGGCGTGGGTACTGGCTGACGTTGAGGCGTAGGTGTTTGTGCTGACAACGTACATACGATATACACGCAGCCACGTATTGCTCAGGTCTACCGCCTGTGTCCCTTGCAGGGATACCGTTTCCGTCTGCTCGCGCCAGTCTGCACCGATACCCTGTACGATGACCTGCTGCGCTCCAGCGTTGCCTGTGCTGTCTACATCGGACGAGGACAGTATCTCCAACGATACCGGAGAAGTGGGTGTTGGGTAGGTCTTGCTGTCTGTGATAACGGTCCACGCCGTGCCGATTGCGTCAGCCTCGCCAAACTTGTTGACTACGCTGTGACCCTTAACGTCACCTTTCGCCACCTCCAGATAAAACTCGGCGTTGATCTGGTTGCCCGATAGGTCATGCTCAATGCCCACCTGTCCGTGTGCGGCAGTTGCGAATAGGCAGAACAGTATGATGGCTGCGGCTCGTTTCATTGGATACACTCCTGATAGGATAACTTTCTGGCTTCTGCCAGTTGCAGGCAGGTGATTAGTTGCAATTCCTTCTTTATGTCGGCTTGGCTGCGCTCTACGGCTTCGATGCGGTCCTCCATCGTGCGGAAGTTGTTGATCATGCTACCCTGTGCCATTTCAACCACATCAAGGCGCTCAGGGATCTCGCGAAACCCGGCGGTCGCAACGCCGACAACCATCGACACGGCGATGACTCCGGCAATTAATTTGCCGACTTCAATGATCTTGCCCGTCTGCTCTATCTGATCCATCACTCAACTACCGTGTGTACAAAGGTGCATCTGCATTGAATTATCTCCTCGCTTGGTCCCATCGGATCGCCGGGGAATCGTAGTCCGTTGCTAAACCTCTCGTCATCTCTGACTGTCTCTCCGTCTATTCTGCTGTGCGTGTCTCGGGTTCTATTGTCTGCAACAGCCATCCATGTTTTGTCAAGCCTTAACCCCGTGTTGGCAGATATTGATTTGGCTCCCTCGGCGTGACCCCAGTTTGCTGCGCTGTTTATCTCCGTCCTCGCTATTCGCTCGGCTCTGTACGCCTTCATGTCACCGAACTTCTCTTGCAGCAGTTTCGCCGTTTCTAAAGCGGACAGCCTGCCAAGCCTTCCGCCTGTTTCTGGGTCGATGGCATAGGCGTTGGAAATTACCTGCGCTATGACGCTCTTGGTATATGCGTCAACCTGTGTAACCTTTTGCGCTCCGGCAGCGTTCAGCCAATCCTCAACGAGCGTCTCCCATGTTGCCAGATCGTCGGGACCAAAGTCTTTTGTCTGGCTATCAACGGCGTTGTAGAATTGCCCCGCGAAATAGGGAAAGACCACCGAGTACATTTCACGAAACGCCTGCACCATTGCATCCGCGTTTTGGTCTACGGCTACCGACCAGTTGGCTCCGCTTGCCACCGCATCTGCCGCAGCATTGACCTGCTTGTCGATTGCCTTGTTGATTGAGGTTATCGCGTCAGGAACGAAACGCTCCTGCATACGCTGAAATGCCTCTATGTGCTGCATCCTTGCCGCTCGCCCTTTTGCAATCGGGTTGTATCCCTGTGCTGCCTTGTGTTCGCCTTCCGGTTCGGCTTCGCGGTCGGCTTCTAAAAACCCACGAAAGGCGGTTTGAAAACTTCGTCGAGTTCTAAGCCGATAAGCAATCGCTCCTTGATTACGCTTTCCTCGTACCTGCTCAAAGCATCAGGCGTAAACTTTACGTCCCGCCCCTTTCGATTGATCTTGGTGCGCCACCTCTGGATGTCGAGGTTCTTGGTATCAGATACGGTATCAGCCGAGCGGACTTCCTGTGGCTGCTCTGCCACTACGTCCTGCCCCTGAATCGGCTCGTACCCGAGCAACTCGCGCCCCTCGTTTACGGACAGCACCGGACCGCCTACGGCAAGGGCGATTGCCTGCGCTTTCTCCAGTTCGCTCTGCTGCATGACCTCGGTCTTGTGAGGCTCAAACTCCAAGTGGTAGCCGAGCGGCATCAGCAGTTGTTGGTTGATAGCATGGGCGAGTAGCCGCGCCTGTGGTACAACCGTGTTTGCCATAAACGCCAACTGATCACTCTTGGCTGTGGCGTAGTTGGCGGCGTTAGACATGACGAGCGAGTGCGGAACGCCAAGCGTCGAGGCGATGGCTTCCCTTGCGTCTCGGGTGATTACATCGCTGTGCAAGTCGGAAAGGTCAGATCCTACCTCCTGCGCTGACAGCCCCTGCATCACCATCGGGTCATCGGGTGTGGGCTTCGTGCCGAGGATGTTGCGGCGTACCCACCGCTGCCACCGCTTGACCGTCAACTCATCCGGCTGACGTGCGTCCTTGTCGGCAACCCAGACAGTCTTTTTGACCAGTCCTGATCGCAACTGACCACTCGTGTACTCAGCGAGGTCATGTAGGATCTGGCTGTGCATATTTGCCGAGCGAGCATCTGCCGACCCCGGTCCCTGCTCTACGAAAGGCGAAGGCTGAAACGTGCCGAGGATGCGGGTGCGTGGGACCTGAAACTTGCGCTCGTTGGCTTTGCGCTCGTAATAGCGGAAGTTGCCTTGCTCGTCTGGTCCGTACTTGCCATCGTCGAAGTTGGGCTTGATGCTTGTCGGGTTGATCCAAGAAAGCCCGTCCGCTTTGGTGATGATCCCGTCCTTGTTGAAGGTGCCTTCCTTCATGGCGTAGGCAGCACCAACGAGGGCGAGAGATGCCTCGGCTCGGTACAGGTAGTCGAACAGGTCAAGCCATGCCAGTTCTTCGGGCGCTTCTTCTCCTGCCTTCCAGACCACGTTGGTCATGTCACCCTTGTGAACGACAAAGGGCAAGGCTGCAATCGCCTTTGCCCTAACGTCTACGCACCGCCGCGTCCAACCCTCGTCTGTCCATGCTACCGCCGGGGACATCTTGGCTACGTGTTCGTGACCATGCAGGTTGAAGATGTTGAGCCATTCGGGGTCGTTAAGGCTAACGCCTTTCGTTGACGATCCGAGTACATAAAAATCGGGCTTTGGCATTACCAGACTCCCCAAGTGTTAGTTGCGCCTTTCAGGTGCGTATAGATGGCATACCGCATGGCATCAACGGCGTGGTCGTGCCGCTTTAGAGGAACGTCCTTTAGTTCGCCAGACTTGCGGTCCTCGTCCCATCGGTATTCCCGTAATTCGTTTTGTAAGTTTTGCGACCCTGCGTGGACGTTGATGTTGTAACGCTTAACAAAGTCGATCCCATCCTTTACGCTCTTGTCGGCTTTATACGCCTGCAATCCTTCGCGGATCAATTCCTCAATCCGGTCCGGTTCGGCTGCATCGCAGTAAATTGGCAGGTTTTTATTGCTGACCGCTTTCTTTAACTCAGTAATCAGATCAGAGTTTGTCAGACCGCTCTGATAAATAATTTCCCGCACGTAGATGTCGGGATCGGTCACGGTCACGGCTACCACGGCAGATGGGCTGTTGTACCCGAAGTCGATGCCGTAAAAGTCCGGCTCGCGCTCCTCGCTGTACGTTTTCCAGTCGGTGTAGATGACACCCTTGAGCGCCTCGCCCCACTCGCCGCGCTCGTATATGGATCTCAGATCCTCTGGAAGCGACTTCAGAACGTCGATATACTGCTTGTCGAGGAAGGCGTTGTCGCGCCATGTGGTGCGCAGTACGAAGATCTCGGGGTTCTCGTCGAGCCACCGCCGGACCCAGAGCCGAGAATCGGTCGGGTTGAGGGTCAGCGTCACCTGCTTGTATGTTGGCACATCGCCACGCAGTCGAAGGTCCACTTGCCGAAAGGCATCCTCCTTGACCTCGCTTGCTTCCTCGATCCAGACGGACGTGATGCCTGCGATGGACTTCAGTTTCTCTGGGTCATCCAGTCCGGCGTGTATGATCTGCGCTCCATTCGGAAAGGTGATTGACAGGTCGGAGCGGTTCGCTGTTGCCGTTATTCCGTAGGTGCCTGCTACCTCGATCAATAGCCGGAACGTTGATTCCCGGCAAGTGCGGTAGACGTTACGGATCACTAATATCCGCTCGTTAGGATTAGCAAGGCAGCGCAGGACAAGTTTCTGAGCCACGGAATACGACTTGCCAGAACCCGCGCCGCCGAACAAGACGGTGTATCGTTCTTGGCTGTTCAGGAATGGCGAGTAGGCACGATTATATTGCGCCTCAATCGTCATGCTGCGGATCTACTGGGATCATGTTGATTGTGATGGGCTGATTGCCAGACGTGATGTCCTGCGTCCTGTGTTCGTAGTATCCACGGTCCTTGCCCTGCGTTTTCAAGTAAAAGATGATGGCTGTCGGGTTTTCCTGTTTTATCAAGGACTGAAGCTTCCCCTCGGCGAAGTCCACCTGCTTCACCTTCTCGCGCTTGATAGCAGCAGCCACTTCAGAGTCTCTTTCGATCCAATCATAGACCGTCGAAATGTGACAGCCAACGCGGTCAGCGATCAGGGAGACGTAACCACCGCTGTTCTCTATCGCCTTGATAAACTGTTCTTTTTCGTAAGCCATTTTTTAATGTTCGGATTTTTCGGATTCCTACCCAACGGCAGGGCTGTTAACCCATGCAAGTGCACATCTATTGAACAGGGTCTCGAAACCCTCATCGTGTTTCATCTGCTCCATTCCCTGCTTGTACCTTTTCTGGGCAACATTAGCCGCTGATCCAAAGTAATCAGCAACGGTTGTCCACGTACTTGAGTGTTCGAGGTCATAGCACAGAATTGTTGCGATAAACCGAGCCATCACAACTGGTCTGGACCTGCTTTTGCCCAATATGGTCAAGGCTGAAACGCCAGAGGTTTCTGATACTATCTGCAGGATGTTGTCATACTCGCTGAAGAGCCACGGGTAATCAACGGCAGGGCTTTTCTTCTCTTTTATCTTGACCACCAATTTCAGAAGGTCGTGGTCTGAGTAAAAGCCAGAATCAAGTTCTACACCTTTATTACTGATTGTCATCTTTTACTCTGTCCGGATCGTAGCCCAGTTGAGCCATGCGTTCAATACATACCGCCACGTATGCAGGGTCGATCTCCATTGCGTAGCAGGTGCGTCCTTCGTTGTGGGCGGCGACCATAGTTGAACCGCTTCCCGCAAACGGTTCGTACACAGAATCACATGAAATGTGTCCAATAGCCCTTGCGCAGAGATCGACGGGCTTGGATGTCGGGTGGTCTTTTCTTACCTCCCTATTTATCTGCCACACATCGTCATCGACGGTGCGCTGTCCACCGTAGGGTCCAGAGTAGAGAATGAACTCATGCCTTTTTGCAAATCGATCAAGGTTTTGCGTCCTGCTACCCTTATCCCACACAATGCAGCACTTCGGATGAGCGCCGGCAGAGATGAGTCCATCTTCTACGTCCCTGACGCTCTTGTAATTACAGCAAGCAAATATCGGAATAGAAGAAAACATGGAAAGCGATTCTGCTATTAGTTCGGCTGGAGAGGAGTTGTCGTTTGCTATTTTCTTGTGGCTCCCCTTCACATCCTGATAATCGATACCGTAGGGCGGGTCTGTAAAGACCATTCCCGGCGTTGATCCATTAAGCAAAAGTTCGACATCCTCTTTACTGGTGCAATCCCCGCATAGAATCCTGTGTGGTCCTATCTGCCACAGGTCTCCGTACTCCACGCCCCACTTCTCCCGTAACACCTCGGCTGGATCTTCGGGTAATTCGTCTGTGCCTTCCTTCTCCGGTTCTGGCACTTGGATGTCATCAAACAACTCGTCAAGGAAGTCATACCCGCCCAACAGGTCACGAGCGACCTGCTCCATGTCCCATTCGGCTTCATCGCCTGTGCGGTTGTCGTAATACGCCAGTTTCTTCTTCTGCTCGTCGGTCAGCCCTTTGCGGCGTACGGCAATGATCTCATCCCCAGATGCCTCAACGATGACCACGTTATCGATGCCGATCTGACCCGCTGCTTCGACGGTGCCATTGCCTGCAAGGATGGTCCCATCTTCGTCGATGACGATGGATCGCGCCGCTCCGACCTGCCGTAGGGATTCCTGTATCATCGCCTCGCCCTTCGCCGTTCTTACGCGAGCGTTTTCAGGGTCGAATTTCAGGTCAGCGATCTTTACTCTCTTGCTCATCTTTTGCGCGTGATCGGTTTTCGTTCTTCGCCTGCACCGTAGCCGTTGGCGTATGCCGCTCGTGCTACCCGCTCGGCTTCTTCTCTTGTGTCAAATGGTCCTTGGCTTCCCCAATACCATCCGTCTGGCTTCTTAACTATTGGCATCAGTCCTCTGGTATACAATGAAAGAACAGAGCGCGGAAAGCGTCCATGTCGATCTTGGTGCCGGGGCAGGTTTTCTTGGCTCCCGTCTCGCGGTGTCCGAGTATGTTGTGTGGCGGTATGCCGTACAGATCAGAGAGGCGCTCACACAGTCTGACAGCGCACAATACCTGCGGCAGGGTCCACATCTCGTGGTCTCCGTGACCCTCGAAAGCGATACCTATGCTTCGGTTGTTGTAACCTAACGCATGAGCGCCCTCGGTTTCTTCTGGTCTGCCAATCTGGAACGTGCCGTTTCTGCGTATCAGGTAATGGTATCCAACGTCAGACCATCCTTTGTCGAGATGCCAACGCCGGACCCGATCAATACCTGCCTCACCATCAAAGGCGAGGGTATGTAGGATGATGTACTCGGGGGCATTCATCCTTGCTCGGCTTCCTTTTCCGGCTTGCCTTCTGGAATCAGCATGGCGGCAACGGCGGCGAGCGCGGTTACGGCTTCCCAGATTACCTGCAATTCCTCAATGCCAATGGGTAAGAACTGCGCGATGATGGCGAGACCTGCCCATGTAGATGCTTCTTTCAGGCGGTCGAGTAGTTTCTTGATCATCGTAGGTAGTACGTTTGGTGGTACAAGTGCCGAAACGGGTATCTGCTCCGGCGGGTGTGGTTTGATCTTGTCCATGTAAGTATAACGCCCGCGCGGTTTACGTGTTCGGGTTGGTGAGTCCACGGAAGCGATAGCCTATTATACTGGTGCATCGTGGTGTCTGCGACTTCTGGTTGCGGTCATAGTGCGCCCACCAATGGTCTGATACATCCTCTACATTCGGTACAGGCAGCGCCTCACCCGGCCTGGCTGCGTCTCCTAACGATTGTCTTGCCCTGTTCTCGGCTTTGACGAAGGTGTTTGTATCGTAGCCGCCATCGCGGTTGATACAGACCAGTTCAAAGTGTTCAGGCGATAGGTCGTACAGTTCGATCCACTCGTTGCGCTGATACGCTGATATAGGAAGCCCATGCAGTTTGCCAGAGCGCAGCGCCCTTTCCCTGCGTGTCCTTATATGCTTCTCCCATTGATCGATGGACATTCCGGTGATCTTGTGGCAGAGCATCTCTGCCTCATATGCTAACGTCGAAAAGGTCAATTATCTTGGTGTTGTGTAGTTGTGCTTTTTCCTTTGCCCATTCGCGTTCCCTGCGGTCAGCGCACCGCGTCAGGTAGTTGGTACGGAAGTCCTCCATGTTCTCCCTGCCCTCGAAGGATAGCCCATGCTCGAACCAGAAGTCCACGGCATCCTTGAACTCCTGCCCTGAACCCGGCTCGATGTTGCCGACGAGCGCCACCTTTTCGTTGTAGGTGAGCGTTCTCTTTAGCCTTCTCTGTATATAGCCAATCGCCTTTGCGTCGATGCTGTTGGGGACAAGTGCCTTCATATCCTTATTCAGAAAGTAGCCATTGTCAGCAATCCGGTGAATCCTTCGCCTTGTGCTGTGTGGGCTTCTTTTTGGATTTGTTTTGTTTTGTCTCTCAGGATACGGTGTGCCAAACCTGAATGTCAAAAGGGTACAACAGGGGTTATATATAGAGCCGGAAGAACGCTGCCCCTGTGTGCTGTTCGGGATTCGTTGCCTGCATCCCCAACGTGTTCCGGTTGACCTCCTGCGCCTCGAACGGCTCCGCTTCCATAACCACGGACACCTATCGCATCAGCCGAGTCAATAGTAAACGCGAGAGCGCGATTGGTTCAAGACAATCTGGGTGCATCTTATCCACCAAACCGCTCATTCCATGTTGGGTGATCTATTTGTGTGAAGTGTTTGTGAAGGGATAGGATAAGTAAAAATAAATTGCGACATTGGTAACAAGTCAAACGGGCAGCAGCCCACCACCAACCGAGAGAGACAATGACCAACTCAGAAGCATACGCCAACACTTTCAGCCTCACCGGAGCAATCGCCAACGCTAAAGATAGAGCAAAGCGGTTTTCAACTCGCTGCGTTGTTTACAAAGACAAAGAAAGCGGTCGTTACTTCGGCAGCGAAGCGCACGTCTGGAGAAATTACCAGAGCGAGAATCCACGCCTCGAATATCTTGGCGCTGTCGATACCAACCTGAACTGGAATCCAAAAGCAACCCGCTAAAAATCAAAAGCCGAAACGGTCCCGTAAGACCGTCCACCGGGGATTGTCTCCCGGTGCTGACGAGGCAGACACCTCGAACCGCCGCGCCGTAACGCGGCACAACCCAAAGAGAGAAA
>Ga0255767_1005322_pt1 | contig 10291 bp, 10 predicted proteins | sample 071ome_24_FD_179967 | JGI IMG/M metagenome (GOLD analysis project Ga0255767, IMG submission 179967) | Coastal salt marsh microbial communities from the Groves Creek Marsh, Skidaway Island, Georgia - 071402CT metaG (version 2) | ecosystem: Environmental > Aquatic > Marine > Intertidal zone > Salt...
CAGTTCAGCAACAGGCGCATTCAAGTCCACAGCCGCAGCAGCGAGGATCAGGGCGCGAGTGTTTGCACCAACCTGCCGCAGCTGCGGGTAATGTGCGTTAATCGCGTTGCTGCCGCCCGTTGCCTGCACACCCATGCCGGGGTTGTTGTAATCCTCGTGGACACCAGCAAACAGGATCTCCATCGCGAGCGGGTCAAAATCAAGCTCTTCACCGAGAATCGTAGAGAGTCCCGTCGTAACGCCCTGCCCCATTTCATCGCGCGCCGTGTAAAACTTTAAGGTGTTATCGGGCAGTAGTTGGACAAATGCGTTGGGCACCCAGCTACCGGCCTCTTTCGCAATCGGTAAGGGGCCAGGCTCTGAGCAGCCTGTTAGATTAAAGCCAACGACCAGCCCGCCACCGACAACCGCCGTTGATTTTAGAAATCCTCGGCGCGATACGTTCTGAATACTCATGCTTTCACCCCCTCAGCTTTTGCCTTGGGTGCCATCGCATCCACGAATTGTGCGGGCGACTGGCTCACTGCCATCACTGCATCTTTGATGCGGTTGTAGCAGCCGCACCGACAAATATTGCCAGACAGCGCCGCATCCACCTCGGCTTCGCTAGGGTTAGGATTCGCCTCCAGCATGGCGGCAGCCGACATGATCTGCCCCGACTGACAGTAGCCGCACTGAGGCACGGCAAAGTCATTCCACGCCACTTGGAGAGGATGAAGCGCATCAGGGGAACCGATGCCCTCGATGGTCGTAATGTCCTGACCGGCCACAGCGGCGACGGGAAGGATGCATGTTCGAACCGCTGCACCGTCAACATGCATCGTGCAGGCGCCGCAGAGACCCGCGCCGCATCCAAACTTGGATCCTTTCAATCCAAACTGGTCGCGAACGATCCATAGTAGGGGCGTATTGGGATCCTCATCCGTTTGGACGGTCTCACCATTCAGTGTAAATTCAATCAAGGGGTTGCTCCTTCCTTTTGCTGTCGAGAATGGCACTTCTGCCCTCTCGTTCTTCCTTAACAAATCGCTGCGTTTTAAAAAATCGCTGAGTTTGTCTGTGTCGTCTTTATTGCTGTTGTTGCCTTTGTTCTCGCTTTTGATTCAGCTGCTTCTGTTTCGTCTGGTGCTTGCGTTACTTCTCTTTTCTTCCATCTATCATCGACCCCCTTAGTCCTATCGAGCCCAGCCCTTAGACCAAAGCGCGCAACGCACGTTAGATGATTGGTCTATTCCATGCACTAATCTTTTTGAGGCACTACCTGTGGGTCCGCGATCTTGAGCAACTGCTTACCCATGTTCTCCCCAGTGAAGAGCCGCTTTAGGGTAGCTGGGATGTTTTCAAAGCCATTTTGCACGTCTACCTCAAACCGCATTTTTCCTGTTGCTATCCACTCTCCAAGCTGAGCGATCGCCGCCGGCGCCTGATCAATGTAGTCAAGGATGATGAACCCTTGCATCTTCGCCCTGCGTGAAATGATGTTCATTAAATTCTTCGGGCCGGGCACCGCGCTGTCGCTGTTGTATCCAGAAATAGCGCCACACATGACGATACGCGAGTGAAGTCCGATATGGTCAAGCGCTGCCTCTAGAATATCGCCGCCCACATTGTCGAAAAACACATCGACTCGGTTCGGACAAGTGCGCTGAATCGCCTCGCCGACATCCTCAGACTTATAGTCAATGACCGCGTCGAATCCGCCGTCTTCTAGCAACCAGGCACACTTCTTCTCACCGCCAGCGATTCCGACGACTCGGCACCCTTTTAGTTTTGCGATTTGCCCGACCACCGAACCCGTCGCTCCCGCCGCACCAGAAACCAGCACTGTTTCCCCTTCTTTGGGGTCGCCTATATCCAAGAGACCGAAATACGCGGTTAACCCCGTAATTCCGAAGATCGACAACATCATTTCAGGGGTGACGCCGGCAGGCAGTACCGTCAAACCAAGGGGTCCCTGACCTGGCGCAGCAACCACATAATCCTGCCAGCAACCCGTTGTCTGCACGAGGTCGCCAACGTTGTAATCGTCATGATGGCTCGCCATCACTTGGCCTACAGAGCCCGCACGCATCGGGGCACCAATCTCAACCGGTGGCAGGTAGCTTTCTCGATCCGTCATCCAGCCCCTTTGGGTGGGATCAAACGAGAGATAGAGGTTGCGGACTAATACCTCCCCGTCGCCAATCTCTGGGATAGGCGTCTCGGCATATTCGAAATTATTCTCCGACACCATGCCCTCTGGGCGGGATGCTAGTAGCCACTGTCTATTGATATTCATCTACACTCTCCGCGCGGCCGTGCCGCATTTCGTCTTCTGGCTCTCGTCAGTAGCCAATATTCAATAACCTGACCATCACGGCGCGCAATTGTACTGGTTGCGTCTTTTCATCACACCCTTGGTGCGCTTGTCTCGATCCTGCAATACCTGCCAATAAGCTCGGCTACAGCGACTTGTTCGCATTCGTTTCTTTTCTCTATTGCCCCGACATGAGCCAATGATATCGTAATTTAATGATTCCCATTAATAGGTCGGTTAACCGACGCATTGACCTGCTGATTGAGAACAGATCATCTCCTAAACAGCACGTGTTCCCGACAGATCGAGGCAACATATTCGTTCCACTAAACTCTAGAGCGCTCGCGGAGAGACTTTGCGTTGCCGTCACTTTCTACCCTCGCGCTCTATGGCCTGCATGACGCGCGCTAAGTTAGTCACAAAAGCATCTCTTGGGCTCATCTCAGAGAAAAACTGGAGGAGTTCCGGTGGGCAGTCAGCAGCTTCTAAATCTGGCCCCTGCTCGGCGTGACAGAACCCGAGCAACATTGGGCCGGTGACTCGTACAGCCTCAAGCCCAGCGCTCCCTGTCAACTCAAGCTGCTCAGCTAAACGACTTGCTAGCGTCTCGAACCACTGACGCCACCACGTCTTGTACTCGATCAATCTTGCCTGAGGCAGATTGTGCTCAATGATCAGGTCTTGCCGAAGCAGCAGTTTGATCAGGTCTGAATCCTCATGCGCGGTGTCGAATACCAGCATTGCCCACTCTCGACCTGTTGAGACTTGCTTCAACCCAATCGTCACAGCTTCGAACCATCGCTGCACTTTCCGCTCGATCAAAGCAAGTAGCAGCGACTCTCGCGTTTCAAAATAGAGATAAATGGTGCCCTTGGCGATAGAAAGTGCTTGCGCAATTGGACTCAAGGCAAACCCATCGATCCCGACAACAGTCAGGTGCTGATCGGCAGCATCCAAAATCGCCTCCCGGCGAATGGCCTTGTTTGCCGGACTTCTCGCCCGCTTCATCAGTGCCTGTGAGTTCAATCTAGCAATCTCATCTTGCTGAAGCGAGGAGATATCCCGCTTCGAACCAGTTCTCTAGCTTTGTCCATCGGGCGACTCTAACGGTTTCGGAGTTGCCCTCGAAACGCTCTCCAAAATCGCTCTTTCAAGGAAACTTCTGTCAAATCACGCCCTTTCTGACACCCACCCCGCGCCTCAGCCAAAGGAACAGAATCCGGCCCAAGCGGGGTGTAATTGACGACAGATAGACTTTACTGACCCTTGGTCAGTTGTCAACTAACCTTTGAGAATTAGCGACGCGATGATAGACAGCAGATTAATAGCGCGTAGCCGTTAATGGCTTGTAAAAGCAGTGCTGACCGAGACCGGGATCGATCCAGCTAACAATTGCTGTGGAGCCAAGGGCTAGTGGTGCCCCTACCGCGCAATTGACAGCACGACCCCACCTCAGGCTTGATATCCAGGCAAGGAGGATACGCCATGATAAAGAACTTATTTGATCTCACGGGGCGCGTTGCGCTGATCACCGGAGGCAATGGCGGGATTGGGTTAGGGATGGCCGAGGGCTTGGCCGCTCAAGGTTGCGAGGTGGCCATATGGGGCACCAACGCCGATAAAAATGCAGCTGCGCTAGAGACCATCAACGCTTATGGCGTGAATGCCAGCGCCCACGTTTGCAACGTGGCGGATGAAGCCAATGTAGCTGCTTGCTTTGAGGCGACATTGGCGGCCCACGGGCGCGTTGATGGCTGCTTTGCCAATGCAGGCGTTGGGGGCCGAGCTGAAGCGTTCGATGAGATGAGCACCGATGAGTGGAATCGCATTATGTCGGTTAATTTAAACGGCGTGTTCTATGTGTTCCGACTGGCTGCCCAGCACATGAAAGCTAGGGCTGCCAACGGAGACGCCTTTGGTCGCCTCATTGGTACTTCAAGCCTTGCCGCTGTATCGGGGCAAGCCCGGGGCGAGCACTACGCGGCGACTAAGGGTGGGCTTATCACCATGGCCAAAGCGCTGGCTGTGGAATACGCGCGGTTCGGAGTGACCGCGCACACAATATTGCCAGGTTGGGTTGAAACGGGAATGACCGAAACCACGTTCGCGTGGGATAAATTTGTCGATAATGTCATGCCGCGGATTCCTATGCGTCGCTGGGGCCAACCCGAGGACTTCGCAGGTATCGCGGTATACATCATGAGTGACGCGAGCCGTTATCACACGAGCGAAACATTCCTTATTGATGGCGGCTACGCTAATTTCTAGCGCACAAGCGGATCAGGAGCATTGAGCATGAGCGACCAAACCACCACAGGCCCGGCAGACGAGCTTCGGGGAGACGACGCGCTCGCGCGTATCGCGCTACCAACCGGACCGCTGCCTGACCCCACAACAGCTCCACTCGCAGATATCGATGTCAGCGACTCGAGACTGTATCAGCAGGACCTTTGGCGCCCTTATTTTGAGCGTCTACGCCGAGATGATCCGGTTCATTACACCGAAGACAGTATGTTTGGTCCGTATTGGTCGATCACCAAGTTCAAGGACATCATGCAAGTCGAGAGCAACCACGAGGCGTTCTCATCGTTCCCGACCATTGCCATTGGCGACAGCCCAAACGGCCAGTACATCGAGAACTTCATTTCCATGGACCCGCCAAAGCACGACCAGCAGCGGCGCGCGGTGACTGGCGTGGTGTCGCCTAGGAACCTTATGGCGCTTGAGCCCCTTATTCGCCAACACGCAACGGACATCTTGGATCAGCTCCCGGACGACGGGGTCACTTTTGACTGGGTAGATGCAGTCTCTATTGAGCTAACAACGCGCATGCTCGCAACGCTCTTCGATTTCCCCTTTGAAGACCGCCGCAAATTAACCTATTGGTCTGATATCTCGATTGGCTCACCCGAGACCACCGGGATGGACGAGGGACCAGAGCCGAGTGACGTGCTCGAGGGCCTGAACGACATGGCGACCACGTTCATGGGGCTTTGGGCAGAGCGAGCCGCCTCAGACCCAGCGGGGCGCAACGACCTCATCACCATGCTTGCCCATGGCGAGACCACAAAAGACATGGTGGAAAGACCGCTCGAATTCCTCGGCAATATTATGCTCCTGATTGTTGGGGGGAACGACACCACTCGAAACTCGATATCTGGCGGCGTGCTTGGCCTCAATCAATTCCCAGAGGAATACGACAAGCTAAGGGCGAATCGGGACCTCATTCCCAATATGGTTTCCGAAATCGTTCGCTGGCAAACCCCCGTTCTCCATATGCGAAGAACGTTAAATCGAGACTTAGATTTCAGAGGTAAGTCCATGAAAGCTGGCGATAAAGTCGTCATGTGGTATATCTCTGGGAACCGGGACGACTCGATTCATGAGAATCCTGACCGACTGATCGTTGATCGGGCCAACGCCAGGCACCACGTGGCCTTCGGCTTTGGCGTCCATCGGTGCATGGGCAATCGACTCGCAGAGATGCAGCTCCGCATTATTTGGGAAGAGATTATGAATCGCTTCCGTTGGGTGGAGGTCGTTGGCGAAGAAACAAGACTTAAATCCAACTTCATTCGCGGCATCAAGGCGCTGCCTGTTCGCGTACATCGCTGGTAGTGCCCATGCCGGCAATGACCCTGGTGGATACATTCGGTAGCTGCAGTTGATAGCTGTAATAGGTAGCTGTAATAAGTAGCTGTGATTGGTGGCTGACGAACGGCCCTCCCCTAAAAGGACTTCGCGGCTTGATCATTTAGATCGAATCGGTATTCATCGAAGCGCTCCACCAAGTGCTCGACGTAGCTGAACTCCACGTAAGTCTATGGGTAAGCCTCGTTGACCAAGCGATCAATCAACTGCGACCCGTCTACTTCAGCACTCACTCCCCGAAGCAACGGGTTAAGCAAAATAGCGCCGCCGCCAAGCGTCAGCGAGAAGAAATGCAGCGCTGGGCTTGAGATCGCACTTTGCCCGTCACGCCCATGACCCAGCAATGACTCCACCGTATGCGCCCAATCTCTCATCGCCTCTTGAATCCTCACGTCAGCCATCTTGCGGACGTCGGGGTGATGCATGACTTGCGCTTCAATCGGGTGAGCATCACACCACCCTAAATAGGCTCTTAGCGCCTCCCGAAGCCGAGTGCGTTCGGGCTGTGACTGGTTCAATTCGAGGACACCCATGAGCAGCTGCCGCTGCCTCCCCAAGATATCCAGCACGAGTTCTTGGATCAGTGCCGCCCTGTTCTCAAAGTGACGACTCGGCGCATTGTGAGAAACACCTAGGCTTTTCGCTACTTGACGGATCGACAATGCGTCGATGCCCTCTGTTGCGATGATCTCAGCGCTTTTGAGAAGAATCTGAGCTTTCAAATCCCCATGATGGTAGTTCTGTCGTTCTGGCGCTTTCCGCATACTAAGTGTTCTTTACTCTCTCAATCTTCCTGCAGCTTTCATCGATAGGTGCTACCGATTTTTACCGCTGTGCTATCTGCTGTGTGCTGTGCTGCCTACCCCACACTGTACAAGGCAACCGAACAGCATGAAGGTGGCCGCGATCGCTTAAGTTTACACACGCCAACATTCCTCATGCACTGTGAAATTAGCATAAGATCCGTCATGTTGACAGCGAAAACATTAAGCGCTTACCATCGCATCGAAAAGACAACAACGCTGGCCAGGAAACCAATCGTTGTTAGCCTAAGCTGTTAACAAGGGGGAGCATAGAATGGCGACAATCTTCAAACTTCTACTCAGCCCATGGGGATTCGCAATTCTCTTTTTGGGCCCCCTCCTCGGTGAAGGGCTGACCTTGTCTGGGCTCTACATCGCGGGAGTCGACGCTCGATTGATTGGCGTTGCGCTCGCGCTTATTTGGGCGACGCTCGCTGCCTGGCGAGGTACTTGGGTGGGAATAAAACCATGAATAGCAGTCACTCAGCGCACTACATTGACCCAGCTCACATTGCCGAACTGGATGACGACGCGTTGGATCTTGCGGAGCGAAAAATCGCCGGGCATTACATGCACAAGACCCCCTGGATCATCGTCTTCTGGGGACTAACCAATTGCCTCGTTTGGCTGATGCTCTGGCCCCTTGTACTGATCGCCGATCTTTCGCTTTGGGTTGCCTTTCCAGTCGCGACACTCTGCTGCACCCTCGCCTATTTACCCTCACATGATGCGCAGCACAGCATTATCGCGCGTGAGGGCCACAAACTCAGGTGGTTAAATGAGCTGGTCGGCTGGGCATCGCTCATCCCCCTTGCCCAAGCTTACAGCTTCATGCGCGCAACACACATGGAGCACCACGCGCACACCAACAACCCCGAGCTTGATCCTGACTTTGGCGTTCACGCACCGAGCGCTTGGCAATTCTTGATTCAGAGTATTCGCCGCCGGCAGCCTGGCTCCACTACCCAGCAAGCGCATATGAACGCGCTTGAGCGAAGCGGCCAAAGCCACTTGGTTGCCCATGCGTTGCTTGTTCGAGCCGCTTACTTCGGATGCTTAGGAGCCCTCGCATGGACTGGCCATGCCCTCGAAGCATTTCTACTCTGGTGGCTACCGCTCCACATTGGTACGACCTACCTCCAGTTCTATTTGAGCTGGATGCCCCACCACCCGGGGATCGAGCAAGGTCGATATCGGCAAACACGTGGCTTCAAAAGTAAGCTTGGTAATTTGATGTCGATGGGCATGCAATACCACATCATCCACCATCTGTACCCAAGGATTCCCCTCCACCTCACGCCAGCGGCATTTCGTGATTTGTTGCCTATTTTGCGCCGGCGAGGGAGCGACGTTCACCAATGGGGAGATGGCGACGCGCTTCCCAATTAACCTGGGGAACTGGGTCTTTTGCTCTGGCGAGACTGGCTAGCAAGACCCTAGCCGCCTCGAGCCGTCAGCTAATCGCGTCGCGCAGTGCACTCATCATACTGTGGTGCAGGCGCTGGCTGATTTTGGCGTCAAACAAGAAAGTATCTGCCGCATGATAGAGGCCCGGGAATACCGCGAGCTCACAAGGTACACCGGCAGCATTCAAGCGAGACGCAAAGGCGACATCCTCGTCGTAAAAAAGGTCTTCCGTACCCACACACAAATAAGCCGGCGGCAGGCCTGATAAGTCATCCGAGCGAGCTGCCGCGGCATACACTGAGGCATCGAGTCCAGGCGTGCCACCTAAGTACATTTCCCACGCATTAAAAGAGGTTGCTCTCGGCCAAACAGGGTGATTCTCATATTGCCCGGAAGGCGTTTCATGTAGGTTATCGATCATTGGGTATAGCAGCAGCTGGAATGCCGGCATGGCTTTCTCCAGATCTCGTAGCTTGAGCGCGAGCCCAGCAGCTAGACCGGCGCCTGCACTCGCACCGCCAATCGCAATTTTAGAAGCATCAACATTGAGCTGAGGCGCAGCCTCTATCAGCCAATCGTAAACGGCAAGACAATCGTTGAGCCCTGCAGGGAATGGGTGCTCAGGCGCCAAGCGGTAGTCCACAGAGACGACCGTGCAATCGAGTTCGTTTGCCATACGACGCGCGCGATCATCTTCGGCGGACCCAATGAGATATCCGCCACCGTGTATCCACAGCACGGCCCCTTGATTCGCTCGATCAGACTTTCGGTATATCACGACGGGGACAGGTCCCTCAGCGCTCTCAATCTCTTTTGATTCGGCGGTGATCGGCAGCGGGATCGGCTCCACCCGGTTTTCTTGCATGAGCGCGCGCAACTGCGCGACATTGTCCCTAGTAATTTCGAGCGCTGGAAACGCCTCAACTCCGGGCAATAGCTCTGGATCGATCCGCCTGTAATCTAACTTCATCCCCAACTCCACTCGTTAACGTCGCTTGCATGGTGACATGGGTAAGAGGCCCCCTCAAGCGCTCTCTCCATTGGAGCTCGGTACGCCTCTCTCACATTCAGCAGTTTCAAAACGTAATGCAAAAGTGGCATTTCGGGAGCGTAATGCGGAAAGGAATGAAGGAGTGCATGACCGCCTTCAGTATCTGCTGAGTAAGCCGATTGGCAGTTTTAGTAATGCGGGGATATTACGCTCGCGGCACAGCCGCGCTGGCGCATCATACTGACGGTGTCGTTTTATGGGCTTGCGAGTTATTCGCTGCGCTTACTTCCCGGGAATTGCAAAATTTTTGCTGCCACTCGCTTGGCTGATTGAGCCAACCCGGCAGGCGCCTTGGGCTTGAACGTCGCCATCATTTTTGGCGATAACGCATCGTAGAGCTCCCACTCTGAGTCGACGTTCTGAATCAAGGCAAGATCCTCGTTGAACCTGCCCGACTCAACGTACGCCGTGACAAATCGACGCCCCTCGTCACTCAAGTGCTCGGCACGGATGTCACCCACCAGCACGGTCGTCAGAAATTCGGAACCCTTCAGATCTTGCATGGTAACGCGCGCGCAAGCGCTACCCTCTCGCGTCATGAGCGTGGGCTCAAGCAGACGATGCGTAATCAAAAAGGTCACCAAGGCTCCGAGCGAGCGCTCATTGCTCTTTCGACCAAGGGTCAGCTGCAGGATGGGATCTGTCATCACCATATGTCTCTTTTTTTCGCCGCTAGTATACCCACGCGGCTGAGGTCGAGCGACTATAGCCTTGCCTTATCTTGAGCAGGCGAGCGAGTCTCAAGACCGAGGACCGCCAAGCCCTGGCCTCAGCTAGTGGCATTCATCAAATTCCCTCGGTCACGCTGCGCATAGACTCCCCAATCTCTAGCAGCTTTTGGCGCAAGATGAATCGGTCCCAGCCTACGCAGAAGTGCCGCACGCCTTGATCAATGAATCGCTGAGCCTGATCTGGACTGCCGATTTCGATTCTCGGGTGCAGCCCAGCCGCCAAGCTTTCTGTGATGACTTTAGATTCAATCGGCAAGATGTCCTTGGAGCGTTGCAGGGCGGGATGACCCACAGAGAGACTGTAGTCGGCGGGCCCCCACTGCACCATGTCCACCCCGAGCTTAGCGGCGGC
>Ga0255767_1005325_pt1 | contig 10289 bp, 11 predicted proteins | sample 071ome_24_FD_179967 | JGI IMG/M metagenome (GOLD analysis project Ga0255767, IMG submission 179967) | Coastal salt marsh microbial communities from the Groves Creek Marsh, Skidaway Island, Georgia - 071402CT metaG (version 2) | ecosystem: Environmental > Aquatic > Marine > Intertidal zone > Salt...
GGGTCACTGTTTGTCCCCTTTTTCTGTGCGAGGCGCGAGAATGCCATCAGGGCGCCAAATCAGTAAAACCGCAATGATCCCAAAGACAAAGGCATCCGTCATGCCGCCAAGGCTTTGGGGCAGCATTACAAGCATGGCTACTTCGACCGCACCTAAAAGGAAACCACCAAGGACCGCACCTGGAAGGCTCCCAAATCCACCCACAACACATGCAACAAAGGCCTTTAGCACCGGATCAAATCCCAGATGTGGATCGACCGATCCCCGCCGCGCCATAATAAAGACACATGCGATTCCCGCCAACAATCCAGAAATCATAAAGGCGATGGCAAAGACGCGATTAGCTTTGACGCCAGACAGACGCACCATTTCAAAATCAAGCGATGCCGCTCGCATCGCGATGCCCAATAGCGTTCGTTTTAGGAAAAACATCAAAAGTAGAATAACTGCAACAGTTGCGATTGTCTCAAACAGTTGTAATGACGAGATACGCAGCGTACCCAATTCGATGGACCACTCCAGAAAATAAAGCGAGGTGACCGCAATTGGCCGGGGTGACACCAAAAGTAAAAACAAGTTTTGTAAAATCATCGACACACCAAAAGCCGTCAAAAGCCCTGTGGTCGGATCGGCATAGCGCACCGGTCGAAACGCCACACGCTCTAAAGTGACAGAGGCAATCATCGCAACTAGGATCGCCGCCCCAATGATGATTAGAGGGTTCTGTAATGCCAAAGCGGAAACTGCGACCATCGTATAGCCGCCGACAGCGATCATTTCACCATGGGCAAAATTCACAAGCCCCATAATCGAAAAGACAATCGCAAGCCCAAGCGCCAAAAGTGCATATTCTGCACCAAATGCCAGAGCATTCATGATCTGCTGAACGACATATTCCATATCACGAGATCCCTGTGAGTTCGGCCATTAGGTCTTCCCGGTCTCCAAGATCTTCGGGTTTGCCTTCGGCCACGATGCGCCCGTTATTTAAAAAGTAGGCATAATCTGATAATCTTAATGCTTGCGTCGCGTTCTGCTCAACAAGCAAAATTGTGCGTTTTTCATCGCGAAGTTTCTGTATTATATCAAAAATTTGTGACACAATTTTTGGTGCCAATCCAAGGCTTGGTTCATCTAGCAACAAAATCTCTGGATCATTCATAAGCGCACGCGCTATGGCCAACATCTGTTGTTCCCCTCCGGAAAGTGTCCCTGCCATCTGATGTCTGCGTTCACCCAAAATCGGAAAGGTATTGTACCAATGGGCAATTCTTTTGGATTTCCCGTCCGGCTTTAAAGCGCCACCAAGGATGAGGTTTTCTTCAACGCTCAAATTTGCAAAAACGCGCCGTCCTTCTGGGGATACAGAAATACCCCCCTTGATCCGCGCTTCAGTGCTCATCTCTGAAATGAGCCGTCGATCAAAAGAAATCGCACCACTTGATCTTACGACACCCGTTATCGCGGAGATAGTAGAGGTTTTTCCGGCGCCATTTGGCCCGAGCAAGGCGACGCACTGACCTTTAGGTACGGTCAGGTTAATGCCATGCACCGCCTCTATGAGGCCATGAAACACCTTGAGGTTTTCTACAGTCAGCATTGCATTCCCCAACCCACTGATGAGGCCCCAAAAGGCCTCACCAATTTTTTTTAACGCATCAATTCCAATTTTGCGGTGTATTGGCAGGAACAATGTTTGAAATCAGTACCCGCTTTCCATCCTTAAAGCCGATGACGGGAATGGTACGTTGTGCATAGGTTCGTGTTTCTTTAAAAGAAATACTTTCGACCGACATTACTGGAATACTTTCGGCATTCCGTATGGCATCAGCAATCGCAGTCGGATCTGTGCTTCCCGACTTTTCCACCCCATAGGCCACAGCCATCACCGTATCAGCCCCCGTTGCAGGGAAAAGACCAGGAACATCAATGCCCATAGCTTTACATTCATTCATGAACTTCACGACCGGACCCTCGGCGTGGCTGGCAGCCAGTGTAGCGAAAAAGACTTTGTCCAAGATGGAAGGATCATCAGACCCAATGGCGTCGAGAGACGGATCATCAAACCCATCGGACCCAACAACCCAGGCATCAATCCCTGCCGAGCGCATTTGGCGAATTAGGACAGCAATGTCAGGCATGATGGATGAAATATAAACCGCATCTATAGTTTCGCTCAGCGCTTTCATCTCAGCAATTTGAGGCGACCAATCTGAGGTTCCAAAAGAAAAGTTCATTTTACTGATGACCTTGCCACCACCGGCTTCAATCACCTCTCCAAACCAAAGTGGCGTCCGCGCCGACCATGACCCACCTTCGTCCGAGGTCATCAGAACAACATTCCTCACCCCTTGCTCCAGAGCATAATTGGCTGCGGCTGTCGCAGTAAAGGGGTCCGGTGAAACACCTGTAAAGAAATTGTTCACGATCCCTGCATGCATTTCAACTTGAGTGGACTGGGGTTGAAAGATGGACACGCCATAAGGCTGGGCCACCTGAGCGACTGGGATCATTGTGTCAGAGAAGGGAATGGTACCCAACATGACTACCCCTTCATCAAGAAACTTTTGCGCAAGGCTGATGGCAGTTTGTGTATCGGCACCTGAGTCTTGCGTCAGCACCTCGATTTTCATGCCATTGACGCCGCCTTTGTTGTTTATCATCTCTGCCATGCAGCGCGCACCCTGCCATTCAGAATAGGGCGCATAGTCTCCGGTCATAGGAATCCCCAACCCTATTTTGATTGTATCGGCGCTTGCCGGTGCAGCAATCATCGCTGCCGCGAGTGCTATAAGTGTTTTTTTCATTTTTTCCTCCTTGTTGATCCTGTCGCCTAGGCGACTGTAAAGTGTTCTTCGCCAAGATAGGCGTCGATAACTTGCCTGTTGTTTGATACCTCGCTTGGTTTTCCTTCTGCGATGACCGCACCCATATTTAGAACCGTTATTCTATCACAAAGCGTCATGATAAATTTAAGGTCGTGGTCGATCACCAACATGGCACAATCGTTTTGTTGGCGCAGCCACCCCAGTGCATCTCCCAAAGCTGCCGTCTCCTGTTCATTCATTCCCGCAGCTGGCTCATCAAGCATGAGCAGTTTGGGATGCAAGGCCAGAGCGCGCACAATCTCTAGACGGCGCAGATACCCATAAGCAAGACTACCGGCGCGCATGTGAAGCCGCTCTACAAGATCAAATTTTTCAATTGCGCTTTGAACAAATTCGGCATGGCCCTGAGCGCCAGATTTGGCAATATTCAGGGCGACATCAATATTTTGCTGCACGGTCAAACTTGCAAAGACACGCAGGTTCTGAAATGTGCGACCAATGCCCATCTGCGCCCGTTTGTGGGCAGACAAATGATCCAATGATACCCCATTCAAAATCATGGTCCCTGAAGACTGGCGCAGCAATCCTGAAATCAAATTCACGAGGGTGCTTTTGCCTGCCCCGTTCGGACCGATTAGGCCGCGCACCTCTCCTTTCAAGAGAGACATCGACACGTCTTGCACCGCCTTTACTCCCCCAAAAGTTTTGCCGAGTTCCTTGAGTTCAAGCATGAGCAAGTTCCTCGATTAAGTCTTGCGACGTAATTTGACGGCAATAGCCTTTAATGGCGCGCAAAGAATTGTCATGACGCTCTTGTGTATAGGTCAGGCAGGCATCTGTTACCTCGGTCACCAAATATCCCAAATCGCATGCATCGCGCACAGCGCTCTCCACACATTGATCGGTCAAGAGCCCCGAAAGAACCAATTGTTTCACTCCAAGATTGCGCAAGATATAATCAATATGTGTTGAGACAAAAACCGAAGAGGATGATTTTGGCAGAACGATTTCGTCCTCATCAGGGGCCAAAGCATCAATGACTTTACCGTGCCAGGATCCTTTGGGTACGTTAAAGCCTGTGATTTTATAATCTAGAGATCTATCACGCCCGTCGCGCGTTAGACTTTCGATTGTGGTATACATGACCTCAACACCCGCTTGGCGACAGGCGCTTTGAATGGCCTGCATATTTGGGATAACACGCGCCTCTAATTCATTGAAAAACCATCCATATTTTTTATTGAAGTGGTCATCGGTCAGATCTGCAAATTCAGCTCCCTTGCGATGGGCTGAAAAATTTTGTACGTCCACAAACAACAAAGCACTTTCGTATGGAACAAGGGGGAGGTCGCGTGTTAGGGTCATTTGAGCTCTTTCATAAATTCCTCAAGCGCGTGACCCAAAAGATCGGCCCAAAGAGAAACGCCTGTTTCATCTACAATTTGATCGTTGCGCACTTCGATAAGACAATGCGGCAATCCCCGCGCTTCTGCATGATGCGGAATAAACCAATCTGTCTCATCGTCGATTCGGTAAGGTTCATTGATTGCGAGGGTGAGATGCGGCATTTGCCTGTGCAAACTGGCGATGATCGAGGTTGCAACCGGCATGCATTTACGCGTCAGAAAGCCGGCATTCCAAGGACGATGTTTACCCCCCAAAACGGGTGTAAAAGAATGAATGGAAAATGTTGCCTTACGTGGATGCTTTGCAAAAGCAGCTTTTATCGCAGTCTCCATCGGATCAAAAATCGCCTCTACTCTGGCTTTTACCTCGCGCGGAGACAAATTTGAATTGGCTGCGATCAACACCCCATCACTTTCGTGCAAAATGGATTCTGCGCTGCGTGGTGGCCGGTTCGCATCTATGACTAGGCGGCTGTAGCGTTGCAATATTAAAGGCGCATTCAGGCGCTCTGCCAAGGCCCGCGCGAGCGCCTCCGCCCCGATATCCCATCCCCTGTGCGACCTCAGAGTCGGCTCGTCAAGGCCCAGATTTTTGAGAGAGGAAGGAATGGCACGCCCTGCATGTTCGCAAAGCAAAAATATTGGAGCCGAACTTTGCGCATTCACCAAATCCACTGGATCAGGATCACCAGAACATAATAATGACGCGTGTGAAGCTTCTGTCATGCAACCAGCTAATGAAAATAAAATTCCACTGTCAATTTATTTTTGATTGACTGAAATTTTATTTCCAATCAGGGTCAAAGGCATGTTGGTGCGTGAACAAATTGATAAAAAATCAAAAACCATGACTCCGTCAGAAAGAAAACTGGCGACCACCCTTTTGGCGGATTACCCTTATGCGGGACTTGTTTCTATTCACGAATTGGCATCACGCGCAGAAGTTTCCCCGCCCTCAATTTCACGCTTTGTTACAAAAATCGGATTGACGGGCTATCAAGATATGCAGCGCCGCTTGATCGACGAACTCAAAGAAGGAAATCGCTCGCCTCTAGAACTTCATGAAAGTGGTCGTCGCATCGAGGGTGGATATCTAGGTGAATTCATCGCACGCGCCGCAGAGCAGATGCAAGACGCAGCCCAGGCCATTACAGAGGGACAGTTCACACGCATCACAGATCTGCTCGCGGATCCCAAAAGAAGTATTTATGCTCTGGGCGGGCGGATTAGTGACACTATCGCGACGCATCTTTCCTTTCATCTCAGGCAAGCGAGAGAGAACGTTTTTCATTTACCCCGCGATCCTGAAAGCTGGCCGGACTATCTTTTACGCATGAAACCGGGGGACATCTTCTTTCTCGTTGATTTTCGCCGCTATCAGCCGAATTTGACCCGTCTCGCAGCACAGGTGCGTGAAATTTCAAAAGCGCAAGTGATCCTAATGACCGATAAATGGCTGTCTCCTGCAAACAGATATGCCGACGAAGTCCTGTCTGTTCCAATCGATACAGGTACGATTTGGGACAGCTACAGCGCGGGGTTAGCCATCACCGAAGCCCTTGTTACACGGGTCGGCGAAGAAAATTGGACAAATACAAAATCCCGCATCAAAGCATGGGACGCAGCACGTCAAAATTCAGGAGAGGCAGACAGATGACACATCTTATCTTTGCGGCCACCTGCGATATTGCAGGCAAAACCCGAGGCAAGGCCTTTCCCGAGTCAGATCTTGAACGTCGCCTAATACGGGGTGTGGGATGGACGCCCACGAATGTGCAAATAAATTGCTTTGACGGCATTGCAGAAACGCCTTTTGGCGCTTTGGGGGATCTGTTGCTTGTTCCAGATAAGAGCGCGCGCGTGGACATGAATTTTGGCTCGCAGCGGGAATCCTTTATCCTCGGTGATATTGTTACTCTAGAAGGAAACCCATGGGAATTATGCACACGAACTATACTTCGTAAGGCACTGACCAGGCTCCATAAAGTGTCTGGCTTGAAATTAAGGGCTGCCTTTGAACATGAATTTCAGCTCAAGTCCAAAAGCGGGCTGGAAGGCGAAGGTTTCGGACGGGCAGGATTTGAACGGCACCGCGCTCTGTGCGAAACGATTGTGACCCATATCACTGGTGCAGGCTTAAAGCTTGACAGCATCATGAAAGAATACGGCCCCGAACAATATGAAGTGGTCATCGCCCCAGAGGAGGGAGTAAAAGCCGCTGATGCCGCCGTTATCGTACGCGAAATCGTGCGATCGGTGGCGCGCCAAATGGGTGAAGAGGCAACATTTTCCCCAATATGCGACCCTTCAAGCGTAGGAAATGGAGTGCATATTCATATGAGTTTTGCGGATGAAAGAGGAGCGCCCGCAACTTATGATCCGAAAGGCAATTGTGGGATGTCACGCGTCACAGATGCCTTTGTGGCAGGGGTTTTGAAATATCTTGACAGCATTCTTGCTTTGACGGCGGCCTCGGTGATTTCGTACTTACGCCTCACGCCACATCGCTGGTCTGCAGCCTATAATAATTTAGGATTTCAGGACAGAGAAGCCTCCGTACGCATTTGCCCAGTGACCTCTCAGGATCCAAACTCTATTGCCAGTCAGTTTAACATCGAATACAGGGCTGCAGACGCCTCTGCCTGCCCCCATCTTGCGCTTGCCGCAATCGTTCACGCCGGCGTACAAGGCATAGAAGACAAACTAAAAGCCCCACAGGCCACGACCGAAGATCTGTCCTTGCTCTCGGAAAAAGATCTCAAATCCCGTGGCTTTATTCGTCTTCCGGAAAGCCTAGAAAGTGCAATCACGCAAATGAACAAAAATCCAATGTTGCGTAGTTGGTTTTCAAATTCATTTATTGACATTTATACGGCACATAAAAAGTCAGAAATGGATCATGTCAAAGATCTGGATGACGCAGCCATCTGTGCAATTTATGAACGCACATATTAGTGCGGATTTTTACAATGCAGATTTCCACTTACAACGGATTTAAACTACCTTAGCCTTAAGCCCTTAAAAGGGTGCTCGCAGTCCCGCCAGCTTAGTCATCAGCAGCGTGTGGAAACCTTACAGGAAGGATAACTGCGAGTTGGATGATCTCAGGACTGGTTTTGAAATAGCGGAAGGACACAGGATTGAGCATGGCTTAGACGCTAATATCCATTACGCGGTCGGGCAACATAGTTTATTCCGGCAGAGCCCTTTGAGCGCTTGCCTTTCGATCCAGATTAACAATGGCATCGACACTCCGTGAAAAAATCTCAACGACTGCACTTCCAATGGCGCCGATGCCGCCAGTCACACTTGTCTTGAGAGGCTCAGGTGATTTGGACATCGTTGTTCACCTGAAAACGCTCTGGATGAAATGTCGCCCGTGACACTTCCATCAACTGGCCATCAGTTAGATAAAGCTTTGCCTCAATTAGCAGGGCGGACGCACCAACACTTAGTCCAAGAAGATCAGCTTCGGGCTTAGGGCAATCAATCGCACGCAGCGATTGGTTCACGCGGCCCACGGTTACATTGAAGGCTTCTTCAATGATTTGAAACACGGCCCTTTTTTCAGAACAGATCAGAGTTTCAATCGCGGCAAAACGTGCTGGCACATAAACCTGGTTGACGCTAAATGGTGACATTTCACCGCTCATTGTCCGCGTGCCAGAAACTTCCAGCCAATAGCCTGTTTCACTCTTCAGGCCTTTCAACAAGGGAACATCATCCGTTTTGACACTACGGGTCGTCTCGATTTTGAACTCTGTGTCCCGGCCAAGGCTAAGCAGCTCATGCAGGTCATTTGTGGCCATTGAAAAGTGCTGCTTGGGTGCGTTGGAGATGATTTCCGTTCCAGCCCGTTGTCGCCGCTTGAGAACACCTGCTGCTTCGAGTTCAGAAAATGCCAGACGAAGCGTGGAACGGCTGACACCCAGCTCTGCTGCATAGTCTGCCTCGGGCGGCAGACGATCACCTATCTTCAGGGCACCAGATTTGATCTGGCTCAGAATGTTGTCGCAGACCTGTGCGTAGAGCGTACTCATCTAAGCGTTCCCGGCAGCCATAGGGCCAGTTGAGGGGCAAGGGCCAGAATCAAGGCAAATACCAGAAGTATGATAAAGAACGGAAAGGTCGCATAGGCAATACGTCCAATGCTTTCCCCCGTCTGGGACTGGATTACAAACAGGTTGAAGCCGATGGGGGGCGTTATCTGGCTGATTTCCACCGCAACCACCACAAAGATACCAAACCAGATAGGATCATATCCGGCGACTGTGACTAAAGGCAAGGTGATGGGTAGAGTCATGACGATGATGGATGTACCATCCAGAAACATGCCCAGCAGAGCGTAGAAGGCGAGAAGCACCACGATCAGCACAAAGGGCGAAAACGCGAAACTCGCAATCTGCGCTGCGACTGCCTTGGGAATGCCCAGAAATCCAAAGGCTGAGTTGAGCAAGGCCGCTCCGATGATGATCAGTCCAATCATGGCAGATGTGCGCACGGCTCTCCGTCCTGCACGTATCATGGCTAACCATGAGAAACGGCCTGAAACAATGGAAATGATGACTGCGCCCAGGACACCAACGGCCGCCAGCTCACTTACGCTGGCCCAGCCCAGATAAAGCGAGCCCATAATGGTTGTTATAAGCAGAGCAACAGGTCCGATATCTTTCAAACCTTGTAATTTGTCGCCCTTCGCGCGGGCTTCCAATTGGGGTCGATGGGTGCTCCTGGCCTGCTGAATGGCGATATACGCCATGTATAAAAAGGCCAGCATGAAACCGGGGATCACCCCAGCGATAAATAGTTCCAGAATGGAAACCTCAGCCACAACACCATAGATGATCATGATGATGGATGGAGGTATGAGAAAGCCCAGTGTTCCGGCCCCGGCCAGGGAGCCCATGGCGATGTTCCGATCATAGCCCCGACTTTTCAGTTCGGGCAGGCTGACCCGTCCAACAATTGCCGTGGTTGCTGCTGACGAACCTGAGACCGCGGCAAATAGGGTCGATCCGACCACATTCACATGAAGCAGACCTCCCGGCAGGCGCCGTACAAAGGGGGACAGACCTGAGAAGAGCGACTTGCCAAGCCCGGCCGTTACTAACACTTCCGACATCAGAATAAACAGTGGAAGCGAAAGCAGGGGCTTGGGAATCAGCGATCCCCAAATCAGACCGCTTGAAAACACATCCAGCGGAATGTTGGGCTTAAAAATGGCCAGCAGAATGTAGCCGGTGGAAAAGAGGGACAAGCCAATCCACACAGACCCTGCAAGCAGGGCCACAAACAAGAGGATTGTGACGAGTGTAATCTCAAACATCAGCAGGCTCACCATCCAGGCCGCGCCATTCACAGCGTTGGTCGGTTATCCGGCGGATAAGGCGCGCCAGCAAATCGAACCAGAGTTGGGCGAAGCCCCAAAGAACAAAGACCTGCGGAATCCAAAGCGGGGTCTGTGTCACAGTGGTCGCGACAATATTCCGATCAAGGGATTTTCCAACCTTGACCCACATGGCGGATACCAGAAGCGTCGCAACAATAAGGGCAGCCAGATTGGCCGTCACATCCAACCATTTGGCTGGCTTTTGCGACAAGATTTCTGTCAACATGGTGATGCGCACATGCACGCTTGTACGAATGGCCGGTCCTGCGGCCAGGGCGAAAATCGCGGCCATGGCGTATTGGCTGAATTCCCACGAAAAAGAAAAACTGCTCGCCTGCGCCCGTGCAACCACTTCGGCCAGCATCAGTCCGCAATATCCAAAGATTAGCGTCACAGCCACGGTTTCCGCAAGGCGGGAGAGCTTATCGATGATGTTTAGCAGTCTTTCCATAAATGCGTCCGCTCACACCTGTGTAAAGACCCGGACTGACGCCCAGGCCTTCAGCTTGGGAGGATTTAACCTTACTTGCCAACTTTCGAGGCGTAATCGTTCACAACTTTCTCCGCTTCAGGCACCTTCTTAAAGAAGTCGGCCCACATGGATTTGCCGGCTTCAGCCATTTTCGCTTTCAGGCTGTCATCAGCTGCGGAAACAGTCATGCCATT
>Ga0255767_1005344_pt1 | contig 10269 bp, 15 predicted proteins | sample 071ome_24_FD_179967 | JGI IMG/M metagenome (GOLD analysis project Ga0255767, IMG submission 179967) | Coastal salt marsh microbial communities from the Groves Creek Marsh, Skidaway Island, Georgia - 071402CT metaG (version 2) | ecosystem: Environmental > Aquatic > Marine > Intertidal zone > Salt...
GGACACAACTCATTTTTGGCCAAATATGTGTAGAAATCGCGTGCACTCCACGATGTTTCTTTCTCCATGTTTTTACTGGACACGGTTCAGCTTGTCCAGTGGTTATAACCGGATGTACACAATCAGTCGATCACAACGGAAGAAACATCTGTCCGACAGAATATTCACAGTAACCGGAAGAGAGATGCTGGTCAGATTAAAACACAGAGAAAAAGCCTCGGTGTCTATTGAAATCACCGAATCCGGTAAAATGACCGTTTCCAAGTTGCAGCAGTTTTCAAATGATCCATGTTCAATGTGTTTCAGTTGAGTACAGGATAAATCCATTTTGGATATTTTGGACAACTTAAACGCATACTTGCCAATGTTTTCAATCGCGCTCGGGATATCAACTGTTAATATTCCAGAATCTGCAAAAGCAAAATCTTCGATAGATTGCAAGCCATGAGGTAGAATAACCCGTTTCAATTTCGGACAACACAAATGCACTTGAAATTCAGGAAGGGCCGGATTCACATTGAACGAGTGTTTGAATTTCTTCAGTAAATTCAGCCAGCGGCGGTGAGCATGTTTACGCGGAAATACGTATATTTTTTTGTCAGCGAATCTGTCTTTTAAGCGACCGACGTGTCCCGGGATCTCTATTTCAGTTATGTTTTCCGGGTCTATTCCCTCGGTGGCCAGGTACGAAAAAAAATCATATGTGTCCCACGTTTCTTGTTCATCATACGACGAGTCATCCGACGACTCCATTTTCCCGGAAATGAGAGAAAATTATCTCATTTCCAGACTTGTTCAATCAGTCACAATGCCTCTCCGAATTAAAGACCCGAAGTTTACTCCTCACGAGGATCTCGAGCGAGTGAACCGAGAGATAAAAACTGCAGAGAGAGCTCTGTTGAAAAAGTACATCCACATAGAAGGCGATGTGACTGAACAGGAGAAGGAAGCAGTCGGCGGAAAAAACGACCAACACGTGCTCGGGCTCTTGCACGCGGCTCATGTGTCTTGGGCACAAGAGAAATCGTTTGAGCTTGACCCCCAGCTCGTGTGGTACAGCGTTTTAGCGGAACTGGGGACTTTTATCCAGAAAGAGCCGGATCAGTTCAAAGACCTGTTTACCGACTCGTCCGAGAAAAAGGAAATAAAGATCCCGACCTCGAGCGAAACGGACATCGACCCTCGATGGTTCATCGAAGTTCTTTCGTCGCTTGTTCCGGACAAGGAGCTCGTTGAAGCAATGACCTCTCCGTTCGAATCTGAATCGTCTGAAATCTACAAAAAAGCCGTTGCATCGGCGTTTCTCGCAGCCGCAGCTCCTTACTACGACTACTCGACGTTCAGATGCGGGTTGCCGGAGATTGTTGTCCAAGGGAGTGCCAAGGATTGGGAGATTCTTGTGGACAAGCTCAAGATACTGTTGTCTAAATTCGGGTCAAAGGGGGAAAAGCCATTGGGAGACGTGTTTCTCGTAACAGCCGTGGACCGAGCCAAGGAAATGTTTGAATACGTCTCCGGAGACAAAACCCCGCCTAAAGATTTTGCGTCCAAGTTTTACTCGTTCGAACCATGTGGCAGCAAACACCACACACCCGACGGCTGGTTTGCGGGGTTCTTTCCAAAGAAAACAACTGCCGAGATAGCCGTGCCGGTGACTACGTGGGCGTGGCACGACGTTACCACGGGGAGCAATTTCGCTCAGGTCTACGGAATCGGGGAGTACGAGATTGTCAATGGGGTTGTTTGCCCGAGGATCTGCGCAAAAACTTTTTTGATCAACGATGAAAAATTGTTCAAGAAAATCTCGCATAAGAGAGATTGATTGTTTGTCTTAAATGAATACAAATACTCGCACATGTCTTTTTATATAACAAATAAATGTTTTTATTGCAAACGAATAATTACTGTGAGAGATGGGTGGCACTTTTCGAATAACCTAGGCGAGCTACACCAATCAGCAACTGTTTTGAAATTGATACACACTGGTAAAGATACCCTTTTAAGTTCACGACAATTATTGAACGCTGTGTTGTCTAATTCTTGCAATGTGTCTGGTAGAGTTATTGAACACAGATACATGCAATCAGCGAAGGTGAGCCAGTGCACCGTCCTAACTTGGGTCATAGATAAATCCACAGTTGTCAATGAAGAGTTTCGGAATGCTTCGTTTCCGATATAAACAAGAGATGGAGAGAAAATTATATCCTCTACACCAATGCCCATAAAAACGGCTTCGTCTATCTCTTTTAGAGATTTGGGAAGAATTACTCGTCTCAGCGTGGTAATTTTCTTTTGTGTATATCTTAACGCAAATCTGTCAACATCAACTCCATGTGGCTTGAACATGCATCTGAAACAGTTGTATAAAAGCGCGGTGACTCCTTCTGGGATTTTCATTTCTTCCACGGTTTCTATATCCAAATTATTCTCAGAACAATGAGCCAAGACGTCTTTGTTCTGCCAGAGCTTTCCTTCAGCCATTTTCACAGTCGCCTGGAGAAAATGAAAATCTGCTACCTCTGCAACGAGCCCAGAGCATCCAAGCACCAAGGTTGTAAATGCTCGAATAAAATCCACAAAAGCTGTTTCAACTCATTGGCGGAAAGAATCTACAAATCAGGGACAAAGATCTGTCCTCAGTGCAACGTCCCGGTAACTTGCATATCGAGCCAACGGCTGCGACAAATTCTGATAACCCGATTGCGTCAACGGACGAAATTCTCTCACTTTGGGGTCGGTGTGTCGGGGAATATAACGTATGTGACCGGAACACCGATGAACCAGAGTCAACTGCAGGACGAGTGGAATAAAATAGTCAACGAGGAGGACAAGCACTGTCCACGGTTTCTAAAGCGGGTGCTAGCGAAGTTTAAAGATAGAAAAATTGTTCAACTGGCTTCTGGAAGTTATGTTAAATAGTCATTTATCACAGTGCACCGGTCATGGGGATCTCCTGGCGGCAAATACTCCCCGAGACAGAGAAAACGGGGATACCAATGCAGCAACTGAGTAATTGGTTGTCTCTTATAAAATTGGGCATTCAGCAAGTGATCGACAACGGGAGGTTTAAAGATCTCGAGATCAGTGGAGTTTATTCTAATATCCGACACAAGAAAAGAGAACAAACTTATGTAATGTGTATTCATGTGGTCGTTGAACGTATCAACGGAGAGGTGGCCGACCACTTGAACACAAAACACACAGATATTTTAGTTCAGCACGATCTTCTAGGGTTGATAGAATCTTTGCACAAAAAGTTGTTTACAATGCTTTAATAGAATCAACAGTATCAATAAACATGTTTACTCTCTCTTGAATATTCTCTGAAAACTTTTCGTGAACCTCCAAGTCTCCAGTACTCGTGTTACACGTAAACATCTCTACACGTTCGGCTCCAACAACACACCGACGGATCTTGTCCACGTTAAACGGAGACACAAACACGTTGGTCGAGATCCGAGAGCCGGTCTTTGTCTTTACGCACAGCTTCCGCGGCATTGTGGGTGGTTATGACGATGAATCCGCTTCGTCTTTGCACAACGACGTGCACTTGATGAATCTGCAGCACTTTTTATCCAGTGGATCAGGCAGGAAATAATCAGAGAACCGGCACAACTGCCACGATGCGGTGACTACTTTGTCCAGTTTTCCAGTGAATCTGTCCGTGTATTTAAACTCAAACCTTAAATTTTTTACGACCCAGTCGTACAAATGGTATACGCCCCAGTTTTCGGGATATGTGCTACTGCGATGTTGATCACAGGAAAATGACGCATCTCCTTCAAAGAGCAAGTGAAATGTGTCTGTCTTGACGATCGCCAAAAACATGAAACTGTCCGGAGGTTCCGATCCGTCGTCGTACGTTAAAAACACTTCTCTGTCGCCTCTGTACGACACGTCTTCATGTTGATGGTCAAAGACCCAACCCTCGGCTGCTTCGTCTTCGTATATTTCTTCATACGTTATCTCTGTGTTTTCAGACAACCCAATGTCTTTTAGAAACTTTTTCACTCTCGGAGATCTGTCGTATTCGTCAGACATGATGAGTTACGAAAATGAAAGTTTATTAATCGTGAAATGAATCAATTATATTTTTGAGAGAATTCATCAGCAGAAACTGCTTTGATAAACGTGTTTTCCACGGTAAAGGGAGTATCTAAGATAAATGTATCAGAGAATCTGCTCAGTTTCCACGCGGCAGAAGCCAATTGTGGAAAAGTGTCCACAAAATCGCCCACATGTGTAAATTTCAGTTCCGAGTGACCATGTCGCCACCGGGAAAGTGTGTATGTACGATAAGCCTCATCGTCGTTTGTCTCTTTCACATCGCATGTGACTTTTCCGGAAAATTGAACACAGAAATAATCGGGAGCTATCATTTCGACTTTGTAGTCAAACGATGCTTCGTTTTCTCTAAACAGAACACCTTCACCAAGGTGAGTTACGCACGCCTTACTTTCGTCAAATAAATACGACGTTGTATCTTGTGTTCTTGAAAACAAAACGTCGGCATTGTCAGTGCATTCTAAAGAGATATCACTTTCGTGAATGACTCCAATGTCGTCTAGAAAACGATCAACGCGCTTGAGTCTGTCCAGTTCTTGCATCATGGTCGGTTTATGGCTTGTGTGTAAATGATTTTATTGTCCCTTGTGTTCAGATATAATAGAGCACGCGCACGATAAAAACAAGCTAAAAAATTGTGGAAAACATAGAGACGGAAACTTTATCGAAGCACGTGTTCTCCTGGTCAAACGGCTCCTCTGAAATGATTTTAGAAAATCTACTCAGCTTCCACGCGGCAGGGATAACATTGGAAATATTTCCCTTGAATTTGTCTGTATATGTAAACTTCATTTGCGCGTCACCCACATGTCTCCAAAGATCAAGCTTAAATGTCGTTGAATTTTCATCGAAATCGTACCTGTCAACTATGCATTTAACGTTTCCTTTAAACTCGACGCAAAAATTGTTTGCTAGTAGCTTAGCATTGTAGCTATATTTCATATATTTTTCAAAATAGCTCACGGTGTCGACCACACGAACATACACACGTCCGCTGCGTATACCCGCACGCGTGTACTTGGTACTTTCGAATAATATGTCCGATCCTTCGCTCTCTGTAATATGAACGTGGACATCGGGTTCATATTCAACTCCGACATCTCGAAAGAATTGCTCGACTCGTTCTGCGTTGTCGGTTGACATGGTTCCTAGTGTAAAATGACAGTTTGAACAAGAAAACGACCGTTAAAATTTGATTTCCGAGTTTTCCAACGGTGGAACATTTATTAGTTTTGCACACGCCAAGTTCAAGAAAACAGTAAGCACAATGACCCCGGAGCCGTGGAGCTATCCGAACGGATGATGAGCACTTTCCGGTATGAATTTTACACCTCGAACCAAATGCTAATAATGGCATGGTGGCTATTTGTCTACCGGAAGAAATCGGATCAGTTAGTAGCTAATTATACAAACGGGGAGTGGGTGTATTCATGGAGGAAGAAAACACTATAAATCATCTGATCACTTGGACCCCGTTTTTATAAAGATTTGAAATCAGTTGTAGTAAATCAGTCAAACATGTTTACCAGATTGTTGATCCTGTGTTTTGTGGGAGTGGCTGTAAGCCAGGTGACGAATTCCCCCCTTCCGCCGCCTCCTACACCACCGACGCCAGCGCCTATTAAATCTCCTTCAGTTTCACCCACTGTGTCACCCACAACAAGCGACCCTACAATCTCACCCACTGTGTCTCCAACAACAAGTGATCCAACTGTCTCACCCACAGTTTCTCCAACCACAAGTGACCCTACCGTCTCCCCCACTGTGTCTCCAACCACAAGTGATCCAACCGTCTCACCCACTGTGTCTCCAACCACAAGTGATCCAACAGTCTCCCCAACCGAATCACCAACCACAAGTGATCCAACAGTCTCCCCAACCGAATCACCAACCACAAGTGATCCAACAGTCTCCCCAACCGAATCACCAACCACAAGTGATCCAACCGTGTCACCAACCGTGTCACCCACAACAAGTGATCCAACTGTCTCACCCACTGTGTCTCCAACCACAAGTGACCCAACCGTCTCTCCCACAGTTTCACCAACTGCAAGTGACCCCACTGTTTCACCAACCGTCTCACCAACCACAAGTGATCCAACCGTGTCACCGACCGTGTCCCCGACCACTTCTGACCCGTCTGTATCACCGACTGTATCGCCTACCACTTCTGACCCATCTGCATCACCGACAGTGTCCCCGACTACCTCCGACCCATCAGTGTCACCTACCGTCTCTCCTACTAAAAACCCCACATTATTACCATCTGTATCTCCTACAACATCACCGACAACATCTCCAACCGTGCCACCGACTGGCTCGCCTACAATATATCCTACATCATTGCCCACGCGCTCGCCCACGGCATTACCCTCAAATTTCCCCAGCGTTACACCCACCACTTCGGACCCGTCAACCTCCCCGACACCGTCGCCAACCGAGTCCCCATCCTTTACCCACGCCCCGTCCGACGGACCTACGACTCAGCCGACGCATTCGCCCGTCACTCCTGAACCGACCGGATTTCCGTCCACGCCTGGGCCGGCTGGCTCACCTGTAACACCCGGGCCAACCAACGCTGTGATTAGGTCACGTGGCTCAACGGGTTCATCGGCCTCTCTCTCTACAGGAGCAATAGCCGGTATTGCCGTCGGAGGCGTTGTTCTGTCCGCCGGCTTTGTCTGGGCCGTGTACTGGGCTAATCCCGCTCCTGCGGGGTACACGGCAGTCGGGCGTTGATACTGTTCTACGTGGATACTCATTGGATAAATATGTCTGTGATTTTAATGAATAAATAAATACTTTTAAAATTTATTATCTATTTTTTAAATAATCCCTGTAAGACTGTCCATGAGGGATCTCTGGTGTGTTAATAGACCCGCCGTACAATGAGTGAAAGACGATTTTCAGGTCGTTCGCTCCCGTGAATGCACCAGTCATAAATATTATATAATGCGCCCCAAGAATCAATTCCAGGTTGTGAGTATCAAAAAACGCTCTGCTGCGAACGATGTTACAATGCACGAACTTCGCTGTTCTTAATTGAGTACAACCGGAAAACGCGCGTTCCCGGATATGTTCAACACCGTATCCGTTTACTGTTGTCAAGGCAATGCAATGTAAAAAAGCCGAGTATCCAATGACCGTACGTGAATTTTTGCAATTGATTGATTCATGATCAACGAAATCAACCCGCTCAAGATTTCTGCATCTCGCGAATGCAAACTCGTCGATACTGATCCTAGGGGCTCCGAACACAACTCTTCTTATTTTGCATTTAGCGAAACTTGTGTCACCGATTTCAGTGACGGAAGCCGGCAGTCTCAAAGTAATCGCAGATCTGATCGCACCTTCAAACGCGCGTTGGCCGATTGACTGCAGTTGGCTTCTTCCTTCAAAAATTATTCTCCCGTGTATTTCGTGGTCGGTAAATGCTCGGTAGCCTATTTCTCTTACTCGCTCAGGTATGATGAGATTTCGAATGACCATTTTCTCTCGTCCATCGTTTTCGTATGTTTCCCCTGGGATGGTAAAGTCTTGTGGAGCAGCCATGGCCGGTTGTAGGAACTGTTTGCATAGCTTTTTCTAAGTACTTTTTAAGTTAAAGTGAACACAGTAATAGAAGTCGATAAAATTTCTATATATGAGCAAAGGAGATATTTGTTATTTGTTACAACTGGGCGAAAGACCCGAGCTGGGTAGTTATTTCAACCATTGTTTGATTAAAAACTCGGTTTGATCAAGTGTCTGTTGCACAGTATGTAATTGAATGAATAATATAAGAATAACATTTGATCAATAACCTGTATCATCTGAATACAACTTATTGTACAAAACTCTATCGACGATACGCATTTCACTAAAGGTTCCACCACGACGATCAAATGTAATGTCTCTGCCTCCCAGTTCCAACCGGTTTAATGTTTTTCCTCCAAAGACGAGCTGCCCGAAATAAACACAGTGCACGAATTTGGCGAGCTCAATAACAACGTCGCCGATTATCCTCTGATCAAAAGCTAAGTCATCGACCACTTTCACGCCCGTCGCGTCTATTCTTCGGAGCTGACGACTGTTTCCGAAGGCTGCCCGGCCAATTCGGCGATCGTAATCATTATTGGTCACTCCGGGCGTATCAGTGAAAGTAAGATTAACAAGCTCCATGTTCATTCCAAACGCCCTCTCGCCTATGCGCGCTCTTGTATTCGGTATTTCTATAGACGTGAACTCGCATGCGAAGAAACTGGAGTCGCCGAATTCATGCAAAGTCACCGGAAACACAATGGCCATCTGATTTTGTATAGTGTACCTGAAAGCAGAGTTTCCCACTCGCCTGAGCTGACTTGCAGGTGCAAATGTAAGCTGTCCCGTAATCGGTATTTGATAAAACGCGTTGTCGCCGATTTCGCGCACACTCGCCGGGATGTGGAGGGATTGAAATTCGTGTCTAGACTCTCTGTCGGACCTTACCACTCTAGTGACTCCCTCTGGCACGCGGACATCACCGGGACGCTCTGGGAGCTCACTGACGTCAAAGACATTCATAGCTGTCTCTTCATTTGCAAAGCGATCCATCTGCTTATAGAAAACGTTGCACACCCGCCCCGCGAACCAGGCCCAGCGCTTCCGGCACTCGGCCCCCGGGTAATCTCCCCTACACATGAAAACTCTTACGCTCCCCTTGACCGACAACAACCCTACCAAACACATGAACGCACTATTGTCAAACCTGCTTACTGTCGAGGGAGCCGTTCTCCCCCGAACTTTCACTGACCGCCCCCACACTCACATGAACTCACATTTTTACAGATCATGCTGTTTCTGTTGGTAGTAGTGATCTGCGTGTATTTAATTATCAGATTAGGAAAGGAAACATACGTTGCATCTAATTCAACCGATTCGGAACCGTGCGATCACACAGCAGCACCCATGTGTAACCGACCGCCGACCACAATGACCATTCGAGGATGCACTATACATGAGGGAGCAGCCGTCACTCAATCCGTCCGCAACGTGAGAGCCAGTGGATCTGGAAAAGTATCTATCGTCATGGACTCGTGTGACGGAGATTCAGTCACCTCGGTTGTCGCTAGAGACGGCGAGACGACAGTGAACGGCAAGCGGTTCACGGGCTCCGATGTCCGCGTTCACAACAGAGACGTGTATGTCGACGGAGAACTCAGACACAGATTAAACTGATCACATTAAAATCGGAGTGTTTATTGGCTCTTTTAACCATTCAATTATCACTGTCTTGTGAATAGAACAGATTGTAAGAGACACGCGTGATTTGATCTTCATTAAAGTCTTGTGGTGCAAAATGAATATCTCTGGCTCCGAGTTCCAGCAGTTCAATCTCTTTTGAATAAAAAGCGCGGTAATCAAAATTTATGCAGTGAACAAATTTTGCGTGGGTTATAACAGGATCTCGCTCAGTGCCATGAAAGGCACAACCGCCCACAGATTTCACTCCTGTAGCATCTATTCTCGTGAGAGCTCCACAATGAGAGAATGTCCATCCGTATATTTGTCTATTGTATCCTTTGTTGCTAATCTTAGGAATATCAGTGAAAATAATTTCTGTTAATCTTGCACAGTGTGTGAATGCCTCAAACCCGACAATGGCTTTTTCATTCGTTATTTCCACCGACGTGAAATTGCAGTTCCGGAAACACGAGGCCTCGAATCTTCGTACGCTCCTTGGAAACACAATATCCTGGTGTTGTTTGATACTGTCTGAGAACGCATACGCACCTATTGTCTCGAGTCGGCTGCACGGTGCAAACATGAGTTCTCCGTGTATAGCTACATTCAGAAAAGCCGTTTGACCGATCTCTCTTACACTTTGTGGAATATGAAGTGACCGGATCCTATGCTTAGAATTGTTATCGTATTTCACTATTTTGGTAGTACCGTCTGGTATATGCACGTCGCCGGTTCTCTCTGGGAGAGAACTGACGTCAAAGTCCCGCATTTGTCGGTCGCCCCGTTTATGACTCGCCCCGTCTGAGATTTCAAGTTAAGGCTTTCTGTTCACTAAGTTGTTCGATAAGCCGTGATCAGTTTTGTTAAACGTTTTGTTAAACATTGACCCGACTACCGGCTAACTACCGGCTAACGACCCCCCGCGAACCAGGCCCAGCGCGTCCGGCACTCGGCCCCTGAACCGGCTAATCTCTTGCATAGATCCCCTTGACCGACAACAAC
>Ga0255767_1005345_pt1 | contig 10267 bp, 9 predicted proteins | sample 071ome_24_FD_179967 | JGI IMG/M metagenome (GOLD analysis project Ga0255767, IMG submission 179967) | Coastal salt marsh microbial communities from the Groves Creek Marsh, Skidaway Island, Georgia - 071402CT metaG (version 2) | ecosystem: Environmental > Aquatic > Marine > Intertidal zone > Salt...
CCAACACCGACGTCATCGGAATCGCGAGTTTGGATGACGTCATCGCATGCATCGAGCGGGCCTCGACATGAGTACCGCCAAGCTCCAAGCGGTCACTGCTGCACTCACGGTGTGCGTTGTTGCTGTCACATGGATTGCAGCTTCGAGCTTGCTTGATGACCGCACACCGACCGAACGGGGCCTGGTCGTGGCACTGGCCCCACTTGCTGAGCGACCTCCAGACCAAGTCGGCCTCGTTGTGCTCGGAACCAGCCTCTCTCACTATGCGATGTTGTCGCATGAAACTCTGAGCGCTGCGCTGACCGATGCTGCAGGGCGCAAGGTCGCAGCTGCCAATCTCAGCGTGAATGGGGCCGATATTGGCTCGTATGAACGGGTGCTCGACGACATCTGGTTGGCAAAGCCGGACATCTTGGTGTTGCAGGTAGAGCTATTTCGACCTGTTGGGTTCAATCAGCCAGACCGATCGATGCGTACTCGGGTGACTCGCTGGTTCGAAGGAGTCGGGCCAGAAAGCTACAAATCGGGACCCTGTCGCAGCCGATTTGGGGAACGCGCACTGGAGAGGAACGCCAACCAGTTCGAACGATTGAGGATGGGAGAAGAGGATGTCAAGCGGATGCGTATGTTCCTCGAAGTGGCAACGAGGAATGTCGAAACCGTCGTCTGGCTGGCTCCGCCTCGTCCTCAGGAGATAACGGACGCGGCCATGGGCCTCGATCTCGAGATCCGAGCCGACGTGCTCGATGCAGCGGCAGACTTCGAACTCGTCCCGCCCTTCGAGTCCGAGCCCCCTCCGCTCGAGGACTATTGCGACTTTGATCACCTGAGCCAAGACGGAGCCGAGCGTTACCTTGCTCAGTGGGCGTTGAGTCTCCAACCGCTGCTTGCTGCCTCGTGATCGCGCTTTCGAACGTTGCGGTGGCCGTTGCTCTGGTCGGTACCGGATGGTTGGCACCGAGGCAGGTCCGACCGTGGGTGCATGCGCTCGGTGGGCTGTTGGTGATGCTGGTCCTCTCTCCTCTTGCGGCGTTCGTGCTCGTCGGACTGACGATTGTTGCGGTTGTCGCAACGCGACAGATGGGGATCGGACTGCCGCTGATCGCTGTGGTCGTCGGCTTTGTCGTCTATCGAGCGAGCTTTGCATTCGACATTTCTCCACAGGGACTTGCGCTGATCGGGGTTGCCTTTGCGGTGCCACGGGTGATTCACGTTTTGGTGGATGTACACACCGGTCGCCTCGAGCGTCCCGGCGCCGCCGCACTGATCCAGTACCTGTGGTTCTGGCCGACCATCGTGATCGGCCCGATCCATCGCTTCGAGGAGCACCACCGCGAGCAACGTCGGGCCCGGTGGGATACGCAACTCGCTGTTCGCGGTGTGGAACGGGTGCTCTTCGGGCTCTTCATGGTGGTCGTCATTGCGAACGTGGTGTCGAATCAATGGTTGGGGAACGCAATCGGCGGCCTGTCCGATGATCGGGCCGGACTGCGAGAGGCACTGGCGAGCCTCGAGTACGGCACCACTCTCTACATGTCCTTCGCTGGTTGGTCCTCGGTTGCGATCGGTCTGGCTGCGCTGTTGGGTCACCGAGTCACTGAGAACTTCGATCAACCGTTCAACCAGCCGAACATTGCAGCGTTCTGGCGAGGTTGGCACCGTTCCCTCACCCGGTTTACGACCGAGTACGTCTATCGCCCGGTCGTGGCCCAGTTCCGAAACCACGGGGTTGCCGTTCTGGCGACGATGGTGGCAATTGCAGTCTGGCACGAGTTCTCCGGGCGCTCCCTCGCCTGGGCTGCGTATCACGCTGCGGGACTGGTGATCCACCGTCGCTTCCGTGCGTGGCGAGACGCGTCGGCTGGAACGTCACCACCAAACCCCCTGGTGGTGACGCTGTCGAAATCAGCAACAATCGTCTTTGTGATGCTCGGCTTCACGTTCACACGATCAGCTTCCCTCGGCGATGTTCTGGATGCCTTCGAGCAGATGGCGACAGGGGGATGGTGGTGAAGCTGCTCGAACGCCTTGTGGCTTACCGGCTCCCGCCCGCTGTTGCGGTCGTCGTTGCCGCAACGATGTACGCCGCCATGATCGTGCTGATCTTCTTTTTCTGGTCGGAGCCGCCTGCCCCGTTCCGCTACATCCAACTGTAGAGAACGGCGGTACCGGTTGGGCGGGGCGAGTCGATGCCCCCGGTTCCCCGGTGTGAATGCGGAGTGGCCAAACCTGCGTTCGACGGCGACAATGAGTTGGCCGACGAGGGAGGAAGCGCCAGATGGACGCCAAGCAGTTCGTGCACGACGCCTTGGAGAAGATTGGTGTCACCGTCGGTGGGGACGGCCCGGCCGACATCCACGTTCATGACGAACGGCTCTACAAGCGTGTCATTCGCGACCGCGAGCTCGGGTTGGGTGAGACCTATCAGGAAGGCTGGTGGACTGCGAACCAGCTCGACGAGTTCCTGAGTGTTGCGCAGGAGACCAATCTCCAAGACGTCGTCAAACCGTCGTTCGCCCTAGTGAAGCTGGCACTGGCAAGCCGGTTCAGCAACCGCCAAGACATTGCGAGAGCGAAGAAGAACGCCTCGGCGCATTACGACATCGGTAACGACCTGTTCGAGCGGATGCTCGACAAGCGCATGATCTACACCTGTGCGTACTGGCGCGACGCCCACGATCTCGACTCCGCCCAGGAAGCGAAGCTGGATCTCGTCTGTCGCAAGCTCAAGCTCGAGCCTGGGATGCGGCTCCTCGACATCGGTTGCGGCTGGGGTGGCTTTGCCCAGTTCGCCGCCGAACGATACGACGTCGACGTCACCGGCATCAGCCCGGCGATCGAACAGGTGAACGTTGCTCGTGAACGGACGGCAGGGCTGCCGATCCGCATCGAACAAGTCGACTATCGCGAGATGACCGGCGAGTTCGACCGCATCACGTCGATCGGGATGATGGAGGCGGTGGGACCGCAGAACCTCGGCACGTTCTTCGAGAAATGCGACGACTTGCTTACCCCCGACGGGATGATGCTCCACCACACGATCGGATCGAACGAGTGGAAGACTCACACCGATCCATGGTTCGACAGGTACATCTTCCCCGGCGGCGTGTTGCCGTCGCTCGGTCAGATCGCCCGAGCAACCGAGAAGGTGTGGTCGATCGAGGACGTGCACAACTTCGGTCCCGACTACGACCGCACCCTGTTGGAGTGGCATCGACGTATCGGTGAGCGCTGGGACGAGATTCCGCACTACGACGAGCACTTCCGACGGACGTGGGAGTACTACCTGCTCGGTTCGGCTGCCGGTTTTCGGGTCCGGGCAATGCAGTTGTTCCAGATCGTGTTCACGAAGGCGAAACAGCGCAATCCGGTCTACGACGCGGAGCGGTGAGTGCCATGACTGTGGAGGCCGTCATGATGGGCGTGATCGCTCGGCTGATGTCGAAGAAGTTCCACCAGACCTGACGGGTGAGGAACACAGCCAGCACCACGAATCCGAGTGCACCCCATGCGAGTGGGTTCGGTCGTTGCACGGCTCGGACGACCAGAACCGGCATCAACCCGATCAGGCACAGGATGATTGCGAGTTCGACCGGGTCGGTCAGCCATTGGTCGACCGAGGCGAGCAACCCCCCGAACGGAGGGCCGAACTCTTGGACCTCGGTCACTCCGTCGTGCGAAGCGAGTCGGAACCTGACGTAGATCATCCATGCCAGCGTGCTCAAGAGGGGAATACCCCCCAGCGCCAACGGGAGCCGGCGGGTCGTGAACAGCCGGTGACAACACACGCCGGCGAGGTACAGGAGCATGACTTCGCGGGCGAGGACTGCGGCGACGAACCACCAAACCGACGCTCGGGTCCGACCGTCCATCACCGCCAGCGTCCCCCAGATGGCACACGCAAACGCAACGATGCCGGCTCCGCTGATGTCGAACTCGAAGATGATGCCCGGATTCAACGCAAAGCTGAGTCCGAGCCAGGGAGACCCGCCCAGGCGTTGGGCAACCCGTGCGGCCCCGAGTGTTCCGAACACGAAGGCGGCGAGGTTGATGACACCCATCGACCACAGCACTGCTTCTGGCGGAAGGAGACCACCCACGCCGGCCACGAGTGGGAAGAGCATGCGTTGCGCCCGATAGCGCGGACGATCGAGGTACGCGGCGTGCTCGTCGGGTGAGAGGTACAGGGGGTCGAGTGCCTGAAGAAAGAACATCGAGCCGTCGTGGCCAAGGAGCCCGACGGTCGCGACGTCACGGTCGAGAACGTCCTCGACATGAGCTGTTCGAAGCGCAACGGTGTCGCCGGCACCGAACTTGATGAGACCGGCAATGTCTCCGTCGTGGCGAAGGAGGGAAGCAGCGATGATGAGCAGCCCGATGGCGATCGTGGTCGCGATGACCCGCCGCTCGCTTCGCTGAACGGCCAGGGACATGGGGTGTGCGTTTTGTTTCCCAACCGTCCCAGGCGTTGCCACCTGCCCATCCTGTCAGTTGGCCTGTCCCGATGTGGTCACAGCAAACGCGGTAGCGTACGGAAAACACATTCCGATGGAGAGACATGGACTTTCTCACCGGTGGAGGACGAATCAGCCGTCAACGGTTCCTCCTTGTTGCGCTCCTGCTGAGTGCGATCCTTGTTCTTGCATGGCAATGGACCACGTTTGTGCACCCGGTGACCGATCGGTTGATCATCGAGCGTGAGGGGTATGCCGTTGCGGTCGCCGTTGTATGGCTGCAGGCGATGAACGCGGTGCGTCGCCTGCACGATCGGGGTCTCAACGGTTACAGCGTGCTGCTGTTCTTGTTGCCGGCAGTCAACGTGTTGTTGCTGCTGTACCTCCTACTCGCCCCCAGCCTTCCCAGCAGCAACAAGTGGGGTCCGAATCCGTTCAGTCATCCGTATCGCGCGCAGGGCAAGACCACGTTCAACCTGGAGCGGGATCGCAACGAGCGGGCGGAGGCGAACAAGCACTTCCTGAACGAGGACGGCTCCTACGACTTCGGCGGTCTGCTTCGCGACCGCGGAACCAACTCCGAACCGTAGAACAGAGAGCCCGCCGGCAACCGGCCGACGGGCTCTTCCTGTCGTGATCGTGGGTCGGGTGACCGTCGGATCAGTGGGGGAGGGGGAGGTTCAGGCTGCGAACGCGCCGGCTGTTCAGTGGAACTGCTCCGCTTCGGTCGAGCCTTCGAGCGCAAGCGTCGACGCGTTGCCGCCGGACACGATGGTGGCGATCTGGTCGAAGTAGCCAGCGCCGACCTCTCGCTGGTGCTTGACGGCGGTGTAGCCCTCACCCTCGCGGGCGAACTCCCGCTCTTGGAGGTCGACATAGGCGGTCATGTCGGACTCGGTGTAGCCGCGTCCGATCTCGAACGCCGAGTAGTTGAGGGCGTGCCAGCCGGCCAGGGTGATGAACTGGAAGGCGTAGCCCATGGCACCGAGTTCCTTCTGGAACTTGGCAATCGTGCCGTCGTCGAGGTGCGCCTTCCAGTTGAACGATGGCGAGCAGTTGTACGCGAGCATCTGGTCGGGGAATTCGGCCTTGACGGCCTCGGCGAACTGACGGGCCTCGTCGAGGTCGGGCGTGCCCGTCTCGCACCAGATCAGATCGGAGTACGGGGCGTAGGCGAGCGCCCGCTTGATCGGGGTCGCCATGCCAGGCTCCGTGTAGTAGAAGCCCTCGGCAGAGCGCTCACCGGTGAGGAACTCCTGGTCACGTTCGTCGACGTCGGTCGTGATGAGATTGGCGGCGAGCGCATCGGTTCGAGCGAGCACAACCGTGGGCACACCGGCGACGTCTGCTGCCAGACGGGCGGCGGTGAGCGTCGTGATGTGCTGCTGGGTTGGGATGAGCACCTTGCCGCCCATGTGGCCGCACTTCTTGGCAGAACTGAGCTGGTCTTCCCAGTGCACGCCCGCAGCACCCGCCTCGATCATGGCTTTCATCAACTCGTAGGCGTTGAGCGGGCCACCAAAGCCGGCCTCGGCATCGGCGACGATCGGCAACATGTAGTCGACTTCGGGATTGCCGTCGGTCTCACTCCATTCGATCTGGTCGGCGCGGCGAAGCGCGTTGTTGATGCGGGCAGCAACCGAAGGAACGGAGTTTGCGGGGTACAGCGATTGGTCGGGGTAGACCTGTCCGGCGAGATTTGCGTCGCCAGCTACCTGCCAGCCCGACAGGTAGATGGCCGGGAGGCCAGCCTTGGCGTACTGGATCGCCTGGCCGCCAGTCATGGTTCCCAAGGCGTGGCAGTAGTCCATGGAGGTGACGTTGCGCCAGAGCTTCTCTGCGCCCTGCCGAGCGAGCGTGTGCTCGGGCGTGACGGTTCCGCGGAGACGCACGACGTCCTCGGCGGTGTAGTCGCGGGTCACGCCGTTCCACCTCGGGTTCTCGGCCCAGTCGGTTTTCAGCGCCGCAACCTGTTCGTCGAAGCTTGGGTTCATGGTCGGTGTCTCCTTGATGTGGGAGTTGGGAAGTTCGTCAGATGGCCGGCGAGGCCTCGATCGGGAAGAATCCGATCAGTTCGTCGCGGCTGCTCCATTCGCGGAGCATGTCGGCGGCTTCGTCGAAGCGGCCGGCAGCCCACGCCACCTCGCCGAGGTCGGCGCGAAGCGTGGTGCGTTCCTCGTTGAAGAGACGGTCGAGGAGGGCGTCGTCCACGGTCACGCCGTTGGTCAGTTCGACCTCGTGATGTCGCCATTGCCAGATCTGAGCGCGGCAGATCTCGGCCATGGCGGTGTCTTCGAGGTGGTCATCGATGGCCACGGCGCCCGTGCCGTTCAACCATTCACCGATGTAGTGAACGGCGACCCGAATGTCGTGTCGCAGGCCGGCTTCGGTCCGGTTCCCGCGGGTGGTCCGGATCGTCAGCAGGTCGCTTTTGGTGATGTAGACGTCGTCGCGCTGCACTTCGAGCTGATTGGCTCGGTACGAGAGCACGCGGTCGAACTCGCGGGAGGCGATTTCGACGAGCGCAGGTTGCGCGATGCGGGTCCCGTCGAATCCGTCACCGGCTTCTCGACGTTTGTCGACGGTGACCTTGCGTTCCATCGGCGCAGTACGGGCCGGGTTGATCGGATCGGGGATCACGCCGGACATTCCGCCGATCGCGTGCGCACCTCGGCGATGGCACGTCGAGACGAGAAGTTCCGTGAACGCCCGAATGAATGGCGTGGTGGCGGCAAGGTCGTCGCGATCGGGGAGGATGAACTCGGGATCGTCTGGGAAGGTCTTGATCAGACTGAAGAGATAATCCCAGTTCCCGGTGTGGAGGCCGGTGATGTGGTCGCGGAGCTGGAAGAGGATCTCGTCCATGGCGAAGGCGGCACCGATCGTTTCGATCAGCACGGTTACGCGAATCGTTCCCGACGGCAGCCCGAGCTCTGCCTCGGTCCACCGGATCACGTCGTTCCAGAGCGACGCATCAGCAGCACCTTGAAACTTCGGCAAGTAGAAGTACGGCGCGGTGCCGTGCTCGATCGCAGCGGTGGCGTTGTTGAAGACACACACACCGAAATCGAAGAGGCTGGCCGACATGGGAGCGCCGTCGATGTGGACATGGGTCTCGTCGAGGTGCCAACCCCGCGTCCGGACCATGAGCGTTGCCGTTTCGCCGGCGGGGGATCGCATCTCTCCGTCGAATGCTGCGGTGAGGGTGCCGTTGTAGGCGTCGCGAAGATTTCGTTGCCCGTCGAGACACGTCGCCCACGTGGGGGTGATGGTGTCCTCGAAGTCCGCCATGTAGACCTGCGCGCCGCTGTTCAACCCTTCGACGAGGGCGGTCCGGGACACCGGACCGGTCAGCTCTGTGCGACGATCGATGAGGTCCGGGGGAGCGGGCGCAATGTGCCATTCGTTCGAGCGGATGTGGGCGGTCTCGGGGTCCCACTCCGCGGTGCTGTCGGGCTTCGTGCGCTGCGCTGCGTGGCGGTCAAGAAGATCGTTTCGTGCCGAACCGAACTGCTCGTGGAGGGCGATCAGGAAGGCCTGAACGGGCCCGGTCAGGACGTCCTCGACCCTCGGGTCGGGGTCGACCGTGATCCGAGCGAGCGTCTCGGTGTGCGACATGGTGGCAGCGTGTCGGCGACCGCTGTCGGTGACAATGACTGAGGCTGGGTATCGCGCCGCGAAGTTCTCGAAAGTCAAAAACTATGAGTTTTTTAGGATCAACAGCCTTCAGATCTGCGCGTCGACTGGCCCGTATCACGGCGTACAGACCGATGAATCAGACCGAGCCACTTGTGTCGAACGAAAAGTATGGCAGAATTTTGATATGGCTGACCTCGACCTCGTGATCCTGGGACATCGGATCCGCCATGCCCGTCGCAGTGCGGGACGAACCCTTGCCGACGTCTCCGAGGCGGTGGGGCGGCCGGTGCCGTATCTGTCGCAGCTCGAGAATGGGAAAGTGGAGCCGAAGCTCGGGCTCATCGGGGAAATTGCTGGTGTCATCGGCACCACGACGGCTGACCTCCTCGAGTCGACGGCACCGGATCGTCGCAGTGAGCTCGAGATCGAACTCGAGCGCGCCCAGGAAGACCCTCGGTACGGGGCACTCGACCTCTCGCCGTTGAAACTGTCTGCGAGGGTTCCCGACGAGGCCCTCGAGCACCTCGTGGCCCTGTGGCACAGGGTTCGCGACGGTGGCACCGAGGTCAGCGCGCCGAACGACCCGGTAGTCCGCGCCCGCACGGCCAACACCAGCCTGCGGTCCGAGATGCGCCTGCGCAACAACTACTACCGAGAGATCGAGGACGTCGCCACCGACATGTTGAGCCGGGTCGGGTATGGAGGAAGCGGCCCGATATCGGAACGGGTACTCACCGACCTGGCCGCTCATGTCGGCTTCAGCATCGAGCGGGTCAGTCATCTTCCGAGCTCGGCCCGCAGCATCACCGACCGACGCGACAGGATCATCTTCATTCCCGACCGCGGCGGGCTGAAGGTTCGCCAGGCGCGAAGTGTGGTCCTCCAAACTCTCGGACATTTTGCGCTCGACCACTCCGAAACACACGACTTCGGTGACTACCTTCGCCAGCGGATCGAGAGCAACTACTTTGCCGCTGCCGTGCTTGCTCCCGAAGCACCAGCCGTCGATTTCCTGCGCGACGCCGACGAGGCCGAAGACATCTCGGTTGAAGATCTCAAGGAGCTCTTCTACATCTCCTACGAGATGGCAGCGCATCGGTTCACCAATCTGGCGACCGAACACCTCGGTATTCCGTGCCACTTCTTGCGCACCGATTCTGAAGGGGTGATCGACAAGGCGTACGAGAACGACGGGTTCCCGTTCCCGCGGGCTGCCGATGGTGGGCTGGAGGGAGAGCGGGTTCCTCGTCAGTGGGGTGCTCGCCTTGCCTGGAACGCAACCGGAAGCTTTCTGCTTCACAGCCAACACACGGTGACCGATGTGGGTGAGTTCTTCGAGACGACCTACATCGAGACCGAGACCAGCCGTCATCCCTACGCCATCTCCTATGGTGCGGCGTCCGAGCATGCGGGTCGGTTTCGGGGCTCGAACACGCTGCGCAGGGAGTACGCCCGTCAGCGTGAACTCGAGCCCGATCCGACCTTGGTCGAGCAGTGGTCGGGGCATGCGTGGCCATCGGCCGCCGAGCGAACCCACGTGCTCACTGCGTTGCCCTCGCAGCGCGAGTTCTCGCCGTTCCCGGGTATCGATCTGATCGACGTCTACCGCTTTCTCGAGCGGCAGCGTCGCTCCCGCCGCAACTGACGCACAGTGCGTTCGCTAGTGGCCGATGACTGCCACGTGATCGATTGTCGCGAACCGGATGTGAACTCGATCGCGGAGCGCGATGTCGGTTGCCACCGTGACGAGGTCGGAGCCGACGGAAACCATTGCACCGCGGACGTCGTGCCCTGGCGTCGAGATCATCACCTGTGGGCGTTCGGTGGCCAGGTCCATGAGCGCTGCTTTGAGCGTGACCGAGAGCGTGCTCAGCCTGACGTGAGCAGGCGCAGCATCGCCGGACGATGGCCGCACGACGGCGAGCCGTTCGATCGGCACGAACACGTCGCCGAGTCGGTCGGCGCGCACGATCGTGAAGTCCGCTCCGACCGCCACGACCGGGCCGGTCAACTGGAAGCCCGAGCAGCTGATGGCGGCGATGGGCCGTCCTTGTTCGGCGAGGCCGACGAGCGTGCCGAGCAAGGTGGCGTCGGCCGCAGCCTGTTGTTCGAGCGAGTGCCGCCGGGAACGAGCCCGAGCTGCGTCGTCGGTGCGGCTCTCCGAAATCCACTGG
>Ga0255767_1005350_pt1 | contig 10263 bp, 8 predicted proteins | sample 071ome_24_FD_179967 | JGI IMG/M metagenome (GOLD analysis project Ga0255767, IMG submission 179967) | Coastal salt marsh microbial communities from the Groves Creek Marsh, Skidaway Island, Georgia - 071402CT metaG (version 2) | ecosystem: Environmental > Aquatic > Marine > Intertidal zone > Salt...
GCCTCGAGTGCCTCAGCTACGGTAAACGTGCGTTGCTCAACGGGTATGCCAGCCGCCTCAGCTAGTTCCAACAGCGTGCGGCGTCGGATGCCAGGCAATATGCTATTGGATAAACTGCGCGTAATTACCACGCCATCTTTGACAATATATGCGCTTGATGAAACCCCTTCGGTCACCGCGCCATCTTCTACCATCCAGCCTTCCTTGCCACCACGCGAAACTGCATCCTGCTTTGCAAGACACTGACCCAGCAAGTTCACTGATTTGATATCGCGGCGTTTCCAGCGTAAATCTTCAGTAGTTATTACAGGGATGCCAGACGTTGCTGTCGGGTTATCCAGTAACTCCATGACCGATGTGAAGGCCACCAGGGTAGGAGGTGTGTTAGCAGGAAAGGGGAAGTCCCGATCAGCTACGCCGCGTGTTACCTGGCTATAAACCATGCCCTCCTGCAACTCATTGCGATCGATCAGTTCCAGCATGATGTTCAGGTATTCGGCTTTCTCACAGGGCCACTCAATACTCAATTCCGTCAGTGAACGCTCAAGTCGCTCAAGAAAATATGCCTGGTCTACAAGTCGGCCGTTAATGACCGGCACGACTTCGTAAACTCCATCGCCAAAAATGAAACCGCGATCGAACACGGAAATCATCGCCTCTTCTTCCCTGACATAATCACCATTAACGTAAACAATTCTGCTCATGGCCGCTCCCTGGTCGTTGTTACTTGAATTCTTTGGCGAAACTACTGAGTGCAACACCATGCAGTCGCTGCACAGTCCACTCATCCATTGGTACTGCGCCAATTGAACGATAGAACTGGATTGATGGCTCATTCCAGTCCAATACCGACCACTCTACCCGCGTACAGTTGCGTTCAACTGCCAGTTGAGCGAGGTATGCCAACAGCATCTTGCCGAAACCCTTGCCCCGACTCGCCGGTTGGACATAGAGATCTTCCAGATAGATACCGGGGTGTCCGGTGAATGTGGAAAAATTGTGGAAGAACAACGCATAGCCTACCGGTTTGCCCTGAAATTCGCCGATCACGACTTCTGCGTATGCTTTGGCTCCGAACAAATATTCATTCAATTTGGCCTCGGTGGCCACAACTTCATGGCTCAGTTTTTCATATTCGGCTAACTCACGGATAAATTCCAGAATCAGCGCAGTATCGGCCGATGTGGTGCTGCGTATCGTGAAATCAGGTATGGCAGTTTCTGGCATGTTCAGTTCCTCTTTCTGGGCGGGAATTATACACACCATCCGCAATGCTACGAGCCGCTGGTTGGTAGCCCCACTATTCCCTCCATGGGCTGACTGCTATAATACGCGCCCTTTTGCCTGAGATACTCCCGGTTCACGCCATTCAGCGAACTGCAGTAAATTGCTACAGGGTAATTACTCGGCAGGCCAAGATTTGAAATAAATCCGAATTAGATCAAGGAATACAGATGTCAGACACGAAACCGACCATCATCTACACCGAAACTGATGAAGCCCCAGCGCTTGCAACCTACTCGTTGCTTCCCATCATACAAGCCTTTGCCAAGGCATCCGACGTGGAAGTTGAAATTCGTGACATCTCTCTTGCCGGGCGCATTATCGCCAACTTCCCCGATTATCTGACCGCTGAGCAGCAGCAATCTGATGCGCTGGCAGAGTTGGGCGAGCTAACCCAGGATCCACTGGCCAATATCATTAAGCTCCCCAACATCTCGGCTTCGGTGCCCCAAATGAATGCGGCCATCAAGGAGCTGCAAGCCAAGGGCTATAAATTACCGGAATATCCGGAAGAACCAGCCAATGACCTGGAAAAGGAGATCAAGTCTCGTTACGACAAGATCAAGGGCAGTGCTGTAAACCCGGTGCTCAGAGAAGGTAACTCTGACCGACGTGCACCTGAATCTGTAAAGAGCTATGTCCGCAAGAATCCCCACTCCATGGGGCAATGGTCCAAAGATTCCAAATCCCACGTTGCCAGCATGCAAGCAGGGGATTTTTTCGGCAGCGAACAATCTACTACCGTAGCTGAGGCTACTACTGTCAATATCGTGCACAAAGCAGCTGACGGAACTGTCACCGAGCTGAAAAATGGCATTACCCTTCTGTCTGGCGAAATCATTGATGCTTCATGTATGAGCCGGCAGGCGCTTTGTGATTTCCTGGCCGCTGAAATTGCTTCTGCGAAAGCTGATGACGTACTGCTCTCACTGCATTTAAAAGCAACCATGATGAAAGTGTCCGACCCCATTATTTTCGGCCATGCCGTCAAGGTTTTTTATGCAGATGTGTTTGCCAAGTATGCAACGCTGTTTGAAGAGCTGGGTGTTGATGCCAATAACGGCGTCGGCGATGTGTACGCCAAGATTGCCTCGCTACCTGATGATCAACGCGAAGCTATCGAAGCTGACCTGCAAGCCGTTTATGCGACCCGACCACGCCTTGCGATGGTGGATTCTGACCGCGGTATTACCAACCTGCACGTACCCAGCGATGTGATTATTGATGCATCGATGCCGGCAGCTATTCGAAGCTCCGGCCAGATGTGGGGGCCAGATGGCGCCACTCATGATATGAAAGCCATCATCCCCGACCGCTGTTATGCCGGTGTATATCAGGCAACCATTGATTTTTGCAGAGAGCACGGCGCATTCGATCCAACGACAATGGGCAGTGTTCCGAATGTGGGCTTGATGGCACAAAAAGCCGAGGAATATGGTTCTCATGACAAGACCTTTGAAGCACCTGCTGATGGTGTAATCAGTGTGGTGGATGCCAATGGCAAGACTTTACTTGAACACTCGGTTGAAAAAGGTGACATCTGGCGCATGTGTCAGGTGAAAGATGCGCCGATTCAGGATTGGGTGAAACTGGCAGTTAACCGCGCGCGACTATCTGATACACCAGCGATATTCTGGCTCAATGAAGCAAGGGCTCATGATGCGGAACTGATCAAGAAGGTTAAGCAATATCTGCCCCAGCATGATACCAAAGGTCTGGACATTCAGATTATGTCACCTGAAGATGCCACCCGGCATTCGTTGGAACGCATGAAGGAAGGCAAGAATACGATTTCAGTTACTGGCAATGTATTGCGAGATTACCTGACGGATCTTTTTCCAATTCTAGAATTGGGTACCAGCGCCAAGATGTTATCTATTGTGCCCTTGATGAAAGGCGGCGGTCTGTTTGAAACCGGTGCTGGTGGGTCTGCACCAAAACATGTGCAGCAGTTTGAAAAAGAAAATCACCTGCGCTGGGACTCATTGGGAGAGTTTCTTGCGCTGGCTGCATCCCTGGAGCATTTGGGGCGTGTCACAGATAACAAACGTGCTGCAATACTGTCGATTGCTCTTGATCAGGCCACCGGGAAATTTCTTGATGAGAACAAGTCGCCTTCAAGAAAAGTCAAAGAACTGGATAACCGTGGAAGCCACTTCTACCTGGCCATGTACTGGGCTGAAGCCCTGGCGGCACAGAATGAGGACGAAGAATTGAAAGCCCGTTTTGCGAAGATTGCAGACGCATTGACAAGCAAAGAACCTAAAATCATCGATGAGCTGAATTCAGTGCAGGGATCGGCAATGGATATCGGCGGATACTACAAGCCCGATGCGGCAAAGGCTGCGGCAGCAATGCGACCCAGCGCCACCTTCAACGAGATTCTGGGACAGTTGTAGCAGCTTCCGGACTGAAAGAATCGCTCAGAAGTACATAGGTACCCAGAGCGACAAGAATTGTTCCAGACAATCGATCCTGCCAACGTTGCAGGATCGTATTATCCTTGAGCAGCGACGCAGCTTTGTTGGTGAACAGAGTGACAAACAGGTCACAGGGAATCGCCGACATGGTGACGATCAGTCCCAGGAGTAACAACTGTGGCCCGGCTGGACCTGCCGCAGGATTGATAAACTGGGGAAGCAGCGCAATAAAAAACAACGCGGTTTTAGGGTTGGTAGCTTCTACCAGCACGCTCTCGTAAAAAATCCTGCTGTAACTTTTCCTTCCTGAATTTTCTGTGACCAACTTCGAGCCAGTTACTTCTGGCTTGTGTGCTAGTGCATGTAATCCCAGATAGATCAGATAAAAGGCGCCTGCAGTTTTTAAAACAGCATAAGCAATGGGCGAATAGGCAATGATGGCAGACAACCCCAGAACTGTCGCCACGACATGCAGCAATGACCCGCTGGCCAGCCCGGCCACTGCAGCAAGCCCACCTGGCACGCCTTGTTCCAGGGTTCTTGCCATGACATACAGATTGGACGGTCCTGGGGACAGATTCATAATGAATGCTGCCAAAGTAAAAGCGACGATCATTTCAATGTCTGGCACGGTTTATCTCACTTGATAGCTGGCAGAGGTATTTACAATGCCTCAGTTACCCAGGAATCGCAGCAACTCTGCATTCACGATATCAGGTACTTCCTCGTGGGGGTTGTGGCCGATATCAGGAATAAGAAAGACTTCACCATTGGGAAACACGCTTGCCGCATGGCGCGCTTCTTCTGCAAAGGTCGGGTAGTCTTCTACTCCGCCGATAATCAGGGTTGGTGTCTGTATGTGTTGCCAGTCATTGACCACTGTGTCCATACCACGCATTTGCCCGGTAAGTGAGCTGACATAGGCCAGGCGTGGCCATTCACCGCTGAGTCTTTGGCCATAGCGAATGCGCATATGTTCACTGAACTGCGGCTGCCAGCTACTGTAGTTTTCGTTTGCCCACCTCAGCAAGGAATCATAGAAGGCTTCCATGTCAGGGTTCGTATCCACATCACCTGTTAGCGGTCGAAAGCCGCGCCCCTGTCTTCTGTCGGTAAGTCCAACCTGGTTCACGGTGACCAGATGTGTGGTCCGCTCGGGATAAAGAAAGGCAAACCTTGTCACCATCTGCCCTCCAATGGAATGCCCCACTACTGCGGCTTTTTCGATACTGAGATGATCCATTAGTCGCGCGGTGTTGGAAGCCCATAAGCTGATGCTGTATGGAATGATCGGCTTGGATGATTTACCCCAGCCCAATCTGTCTTTCACGATTACGCGATAACCAGCTTGGCTCAAGGCTTTCGCCTGGGCTTGCCAGTACCAACCATAATAGAGACCACCATGATGAAAAATAACCGTACGACCATTGCTTGTCCCTGCAGGTGCCACATCCATGTAAGCCAGTCGTACATCCTGGTTATAGATCCTGAAATTCATAAAATGTACAGGAAAAGGATATTCAATCTCTTCCAGGTTTATAGAAACAGGCCCCCAGTCAGTTGGTGGCGAAGAAGGCGGCGCTGATTGCGCGGACACAAGGCCGGCAAACAGAATTGTCCATATAAATACCAGCACGCGTGATGTGATTGATCGATTGATATGACTTGTCATATTCAAGGTTTCTCCTGACAAAATTTTTGAAACAGTCTGGATAAAAATTTGGCAAAAAAAAGCCCATCAGCTGATGGGCTTTTTGTTTTACTGTATAAGCGTTACTTCACCGGGCGCACATAGCGCTTGATGCCGCCTACCGGGCCAACTTCAGCCCCGAAGATGTTGCCATGCTTGTCAGCAACCACACCTTCAGCTGTACAGGTGCCGCGACATTCAGGATCCGGATCTGGAATCAAAAATTCCACATCACCTGTAATCGCGCTGCCGACGCGTATGCCGCGTAACCAGTCACCGTGATCCGGGTTCACTGAGCCAGACTCGGAGTCTGCAGCATAAAGCACGTCGTGCTCGTCAATGAAGATGCCACTGTTGCGGCTGAACTGATACCAGACGTCCAGCAAGTTACCTTCCTGATCGAAAATCTGGATGCGGTCATTGCCACGATCAGCTACAAACAGGCGCCCCTTGGAATCCATTGCCAGGCCATGAGGCTGACGGAACTTGCCGGGCTCCATGCCCCACTCGCCGAATTTCATCAGCAGGTTGCCGTCGGCATCATATTTATAGACAGCATTGGGTGTACCTTCGGCACTGGAATGTCCCTCGCCAATGAAGACAGAACCATCAGGTGCTACCAGCACGTCGTTAGGGGTATAACAGCACTCACCGTTACTGCCGCCGCCTTTGACGCCAATAGACATCAAGTGAACGCCAGTGGGGCTGAATTTGTGTACCTGGTGACCATAAGGCTCACCTTCGTAACCCTGCATCTGGTCAGTGCCACGAGCATCGGCAATCCAGACATTGCCATCAGGATCAACCTCGATACCGTGCGGCCAGGTAATGTAACCGGCACCAAAACTGCGGACCATATTACCGTCTTTGTCGAACAGCATGATCATATTCACATCAGGATTCTGTATGCAGGCGTTGGCATTACCGGCACAGCGTTCAGCAACCCAAACGCTCTCGCCATCGGGGTGAATTTCAACAGTACTGGATGACCCCCACTCACGGTCAGCAGGCATCTTGAAGAATCCGGATTGTGTGATGTAAGGATTAGGTAAATCGTTAACGGGAGGCATGTCTGCCTGGGCGAATGCTAAAGCTGGAGTAAACAGCAATGCAGCGGCAGCAGCTTTCAGGCTTTTAGTAATTATCATTTTTGGGAAACTCTCACTTCTTATTTTAGATATTAGGGGGGATACAAGAATAAACTAGGGTTTTGGCCAATTCAAACCTATTTGAGAAGCGTTGCAGTGTCTGCGACGGTACGATTACTCCCGGCTTTGGATGGAGCCGATTCCAGAGTGTGTCAGTGTTCAGCCAGTGTCTAAGTTTGGGGAATACAGAGTTATATTAATAATCTGTGGCACCCGGAACGGTCTACAACCCGGAAATTTCCTGCAACTTGATCAAATACGGGTGCTGGCCAGAAAACCGCTGGCACCCAGATAAAAACCACCGCTTATGCCATGCTGCAGGTGTTGGCGTTCGGCAGATGCAAACCAGTAATTGATTTTGCCCGCCAGCAGGGCATAACAGCCGTCAATCAGCATTGCGAGAATCCAGAATAATACTGACAACAGGGCGATCTGCTGTAAGTAGTTTCCGTTCGTGCTGACAAATTGTGGCAAAAAGGCACTAAAAAACAGGATGGTTTTGGGATTGGTCAGCGAAACCCAGAATCCTCGCTGAAATGACCCCAGGGCGCTGGGCTGGGAGAGGGGCTGCTTCTTCCGAAAAGCCAGTAGGGATTTAATGCCGAGAAACGCCAGATAAATAACCCCGGCCCATTTCAGCCACAGCAAACCTTCCGCCAACACGGTAAGCAACCAGGTAGTTGCCAGTGCTGCAACGGCAAGTTGAATAATCATGGCGATGCCAGTACCTGCTACTGTTTGCAGTCCTCGAAGATGTCCTGCTGCCAGACTGGTGGAAACTATGACCAGTACATTGGGGCCCGGCATCAGGATGAACAGGATGGATATTGTGATGAACGGCAGTAACTCAATAATCATGGCCCGGGTTCCGGTTGTTCAAGGTGCTTGAGGTGATACTCGAATACCAAATGGATCTACTTCCACCAAAATTCTACGCATGTCCGTAATCTCGTAAGGTGGTGTATCCGCTGCGTCGTGTTGAGCTATTACAAAAACCCGTAAGGCCTGATCGCGGCGATCTGGTAATGGCGGCGCGACGGCATCGAACCCCTGGGGTATGAATGTATTGACGATATCGATTCTATCACCCGCTCTACGGGTGTACATGAACTTTCCGGAATACCAGGATGACTTTGTTTCAGGAAAGCTGTCAGCCAGGTCGCGGTCATAAATAAAGACGATGTCGACTTCGGTAATGATGATGGCGTTAGGGTCAAGGCGGGAGCGTATTTCAACAGACTCAACCTGGGCCATTACGTTAGCTGTGAACAGGGCACAAAGGCATAAAATAATAAATCTTGTCATAGCGCCATTATAAGACAGGAGTCGATACTACAAAAAAGGAGCCAACGGCCCCTTTTTTCTGCAGTTCATGACTTGATTGGATTATTCTTCTGAAGTATCCCGGCCACGTTCACCTATTGGCGAACCATCACCGTTGAAGCCCATGACTTCATAACGACGCCAGCCGGCAAGGATACCCATAAGCCCATGATTACCCTCATGACAGGCATATTCGTAAACCGGATCACTCGAACGGCGTAGTGGCAATCTGGCAGACCAGGGCTCGTCCCAGGACAGGGGATCTTCCACCGTGAAATCGTAATCCAGTGTGTTTTCGTCAACCCAGGTAATGCGCTCTTCTATAACTGCCTGATCAGACATGCCGCGCAGGTTGTAGTCGTGATAAAAATGCTGGGTGTGAATCACCAGCGTGTCACCTTCCCACCTGGCAATTGAGTCACCTTCCCACTTGAGTTGCTGATCGCTGTGCTCATCAGTAAAAGGAATAATACGTGCCGAGTGCACCATTTCATTGAGGATCATTACGTGATCTTCGGTTTGCACCAGTTGCATATTATTGTTGTATGAGCCTGGAATCATCGGTGGGCCGCCAACGAAGCCGGTAATACAACGGTCGACTGTCGTGCGGCCTTCTGGGCCAGCACTTTCAAACACCATTTGACGGTATTCTTCGCGGCGCTCGCGGCCAACTTCATTGAAAGGTGGTATACGACCATTGGGTGGATCATAAATCAATGAAGTGCGGCGGCTTTCGATTGTTTCGCTGCCGCGCTCATACCAGAATTCATTGTAGGAAATCACGCCGGGTGGATAGCCGGCGCCACCAACGCTGTCGATGATAAGGTCGCGATTCTGGCGGCGATTTTCATACTCTTCCCATTCCGCAGCTTCTTCCGGAGTCAGCACAGCTTTGTCAGCGAGCTCAGTTGGGCGGTTAAGCGGCGTAATGGTTCTGAAAGTATAGGTACCCTGCAAATCCGGGTGACCATATTCGGTTCGGGGCACTTCTGCGTCCTGGGCCAGGACTGGGCCCGCGACCAGCATGGTCAGGATAGTCAGCAGTGATTTGGTCGGAACACGCGTGCTCATGGCAACCTCCAACTTATTGTAATTTTGCGAATTTTGTTGAATGTTAATCAACCGAAAGTACGCCTGTTGAGGCCATATTTCAAGGGGATTGTGGTCTTTGTGACCGTGCTCGAGCTGCCGCGATATTGTAAACTGGCGGTGTTACAAAAAGCTTTCCACCGCTCCGATAACCGGCATTACAAGCGAAGCACTGACTTTCAAATATCACTGAATTCAGATACATAGCGATACCCGCAATGCCGGTTTCAAAAATTGAATTGCCTATGGAGGTGGTTTATCCTCACCTTCCACCTGTATCAGGGCTAATAGTATTCCCATGGCCAACGTAGCTAGCCGCAAGCAGCACTCCAACCAGATTCCCCGACCGCACTCTGGCTCTAACGCGGGATTGGGCAGTTTTGCGATGCCGTTGGCATTGACCATTGTGCTCGCATCCTTGTCATTGGTTCCACGCGTGCAACAGCACGATGTCCTGCAGTACTCATTCCTGCTTGCTGCTCTGGGTTTATTCGCCTGGCAAGTGTATCTGTTTCTGGATAGTCGTCGTCGCAATATTACACACGTCTTTAATGTGGTACTCAGGCCACAGCATTACGTGCAAGCGATGGTGCAATTTAGCGTGTATGCCTACTGGGGATACTACTGGCGTCCGGTATATGAGCACTTATGGTTGTTGGTGGGCCAAATCATTTTCGCCTATGTTTTCGATACATTGCTGGCGTGGTCCAGGCGCCGCGAATACACCCTGGGGTTCGGCCCGTTTCCAATTATTTTCAGCATTAACTTGTTTCTATGGTTCAGGGACGATTGGTTCTATCTGCAGTTCCTGATGATCGCAGTGGGTTTCATGGGCAAAGAGTATGTGCGTTGGCAGCGTGAAGGTCGCAGTGTCCATATATTCAACCCCTCCGCTTTCGCACTCGGACTATTTTCGCTGATTCTCATCGTCACCAATACCACGAGCCTCACCTGGGGGCAGGAGATTGCCTCCACGCTGACGCTGGCGCCGAATATCTATACGTTTCTGTTCCTGATCGGTCTTGTTGTGATGTACTTTTTCTCCATCACACTGGTCGCGGGGATGGCGGCAATTACCTTGTTTGGATTGAGTGCATTCTACTCTTCAACAGCAGGTGTTCCCTATTTCATCGATTCAGATATACCGGCCGCCGTCTTTCTCGGCTTACACCTGCTCGTAACTGACCCATCGACTTCTCCCCGTACTCCACTTGGTAAAGCCATATTTGGGTTGTTATACGGTATTGGTGTGTTTGCTTTGTATACCATACTCGGTGCATTGGGTGCGCCAACGTTCTATGACAAATTG
>Ga0255767_1005352_pt1 | contig 10262 bp, 7 predicted proteins | sample 071ome_24_FD_179967 | JGI IMG/M metagenome (GOLD analysis project Ga0255767, IMG submission 179967) | Coastal salt marsh microbial communities from the Groves Creek Marsh, Skidaway Island, Georgia - 071402CT metaG (version 2) | ecosystem: Environmental > Aquatic > Marine > Intertidal zone > Salt...
CAAAAACATATAGACTTCGCTGAGGGGCATGGTGATCGGAGCCAAGCCTCCTTCAACTCCTTCAGGCAACCCCGCCAATACATGGCCTATGCGTTCCGAAACTTGCTGCCTGGCCCAATAGATGTCCGTGCCATCCGCGAAATCGATGGTAATCACCGACAAAGCGTACTTGCTCGTCGAACGCAAAACGGTCTGGTTCTCTATCCCTCTGACCTCGATTTCGATCGGATTCGTTACCCGTTGCTCGACTTCCAGGGGAGTCATTCCCGACGCTTTGACGATTACCTGCACCTGCGTATTGGAAATATCCGGGAACGCGTCGATCGGCAGTCTCTGGTAGCAATAGAATCCCCAACCCGCGATGACCAGGGCTGAAACGACGAGCAGGAATCGCTCCGAAAGCGAAAACTTGATTAGATTTTTCAACATGTCGAAATTCCTGTAGGTTCTAAGCTTCCGGCTGCATCATCCACTGAGACTTTAACAGATAGGCATTCGCGCTAACGACGGTTTCGCCCCGCTCAAGTCCATCCAAGATAGCCACTTGGGAATCATCCCGGTCTCCAGGAATCACCTCTCTCAATTCGAAAGAGCGTGCCCCTTTCCTCACGAAGACAGCGAATCCGCCCTCGAAATCGAGCAGAGCCTCCGTCGGTATGACGATATCCGCTACAGTCTGTTTTCTGGAGAAGCCTACAACTACGGGAGAGCCCGGACGCCAAAGCCCGTCACTATTTTCCATTGCCGCTCGCACAGGGACCGCTCGGCTCGATTCGTTCGCTATCGGCGAAACATATTTGACGTCTGCATACGATTCGACATCGCCTCCCGAAGAACTGACGCTTACGCGATCCCCCTGCTGAATTCCACTGATTGACGAGAGCGGCACTTGGAAATCGACCCAAACTTCGGAGAGCTCGGCGACCACAAAAAGCTGGGCATCATCCGATACGGCTTCCCCTTTGATCAGCGACTTCCTGGTGACCACTCCGGATATGGGCGAGCGAACCTCAAACTTAGTTAGGTTGGCCTTCTCCGGATTCGACAAGTACCCGTGAAGCTGTCTTTCAGTGAAGTTGAGAAGCTCCAAGGGTTGCAACGCCGCCGCATGGGCGATCAAGGCCTTGTGATAAGCTTGTTCGGCTTCATAGTACTCCTGCGAAGACGTTAGTTTCTTTTCGAACAGCGCCTTCTCTCGATTGAATTCCGCTGTGGCGAAACGCCGTTCCCGTTCCGTTTGCAGATACTCGACAATCGATTGGGCCAAGGAACGACTTTCTATGACAGCCAAGGCTTCGCCCTCTTCGACACGGTCCCCTAGTTGCTTACGATCCTCCGTGAGTACCCCTTCGACCCGACTGACGATCGAGGCGACGTTATCCGTGTTCAGAGCCACTTCGCCAAAGGCGGTCGCCGCCATGCTAATTTTCCCTGAGGCGGCTTCGGCAAAGCTGAAATCGGCATTTCGGAAAACCTGATCGCTGATGGTAATCGTTCGCTGATCATCCGCTTCAGGACTGGCCATCCTTTCCGGCGGGATTGAAGAATCGCTGCATCCTGCGGTGAGCAACATTGGCAGTAGTAATGTTAAAAAAGCGAGTTTCATGGAAATTTGGACTGAGAATTTTTAAGTCATAGGTTAAAGATCGTTGCCAAGCAGAGTATTGAGATCAGCAAAGGACTTATGGAATCGGAGCTGGGCATCGATTAGCTTCTGGCGGGATTCCAGCAAGACGCTTTGAGCCGCTTTCAGTTCGATGTAGCTATATTTCCCCAACAAGTAGCCTTCGTTAGCGTAATTGTATCCACGTTCAGCGGACGGAATAACATACTGGGAGATCGCTTCGGCTTCGCGATGAGCGGCGGCCAGCGATTCATAGGTTTCGGAAATCCTGAACTTAAGATCCATGATGGCCCGCTCCCGTTCGGCCCTGGCTTTAGCCGCCTCAGCTTGGGCAATCTCTATATTTCCTCGATTCCGATCGAACAAGGGAATCGGAACAGAAACCTGAAAAACCAGGGCCTCGTCTCCAGTCGCTTCAAAGCGACGTCCACCAATTCCCGCCGTTATGTCCGAAATTCGTTTGGCTCGCTCAAGATTTAGTGAACGATCGCGCTCCTCCACTACACTGGACGCGTACTCCAGAAAAGGGCTGCTTTGCAAATCTCGGAGGTAGCTTTCCTCGTCTGGCGGCTCGACCGTATCCAAGCTAGCGACTACCTCGCGGAAGGCCGGCTCGGAGCTTCCCCAATGCGCCGCTAGCTGTCTTCTAGCCAAATCGAATTTCACCCGGGCGGCTTCAGCCTCGATTTCAGCAACCGCCAAAGCCGCTTTGCCGCTTTCCACTTCAGCCTCGGAAATCTTTCCCGCTTTTAGACGTTCCTGTTGGGCCAAGGAAACCCGCTGCTGCATCTCCAGGCTTTCCTGGGAAAACGCTGCTGATCGCTGGGCTGCAACGGTTTCGTAGTACGATTTCGCCATGGCGTTCAGCACGCGAAATTGCTCGATTCCCTGTTCTAGATTGGCGACTTCTATCCCTTGATTTGCCAGGTCGATGCGCTTTCGCCGCTTTCCAGCCGTTTCGATCCTCTGCCCCAAGGAAAGCGTTTTTTCCGCGGCGTCGAGATCCCTGAATTCCGAGCTTCCAAATGCGTTCTCAACGTCTAGCGTTAATTCGGGATTCGGCAGGGCGGCCGCTCCAATCGCGGAAGCTTCTTTGATCCGAACGTTCCATCGGGATGATTCCAATCTTGGAGATCGAGAAAGCGTCAAAACGGAAGCCTCCTCAAATGAGAGAAGACCGCTCGCCTCCAAGACCTTCGACGAGGTTGCCAAATCCGCCCAGAGAAATGGGATTGGCAAAGCGAAAAGCCAGTATTTTACGAGTGAATGAAGCATGATGATAACAAATAGGTAAGTAATTTTGCGATATAGTGTATCCAGAAATCCTGTTCAGGAAACGGATGAAAATAGCCCCGCAACGCCTGTTTGCCGACTACTGCAATAAGTCGAGGGGATCAACCACAGGAGACCCATTCCTACGGGCGACGGCGCCCGTCAACGAAGGGGTGCAAGCTAATCTCAGATAATAAAAGAACTGAGCAGCGCTCTCGATGGAGGACGCATGGTAGAGATCCAGTCAGGCGGCAAAACTAGCCTTCCAGAAAAATGGCTCGCCAAGGGGTCTGCTATTTCGAAGCCGCTCCAAAAAGTAAGCGGGCATTCGTCCGCCAAGTCTAAGTCCGTGAGCTGTTCCCTAATCGGTTCGGCTATCTTGCAATGCCCTTCGTCGCAAAAACAGGTTTTAGCGTCCAGCGAGCTGGTCGCGGTGGTGGCCCCGGCCAAACTATCTAGCCAGCCCGTATTGTTCGACCGATACACTGACTCCTCGGTGACGTCGCCTTTCAACAACGCCAAGGTTTCGCACACGCAGGTTGGAAGGGCCTGAAATGCCCCAATCCAAATTGCCAAAAATGTGAAACTACATCCTCGCACGCTGACGCTATCGTTGCGACCGCTGCTCCTCTGTCAACAGATTTGGGTTAAACCAGGCAACGCTAAAAGCCCCTCTCAAGCAGACATCAACCTTTTCTTATACCTGCGACATCGCACGTGAAACACAGGATCGAAAACGGGCCCGAGTAAAGATGCCCGTATCTTGCTGCCTGTCCTCCCTACCAAAAACCGAAAAAATAGTCTTCGCTCTGTGGGCTACCCCCAACCTCCTTCAAGCTCCTCAAACAGTCGGCATTCCCGACGCCAGAAGGAGGGCTTCCTGAACATCAAGATCATGTCGGTAAGACCAATCAAAGGTTTTCTCGCCTCTTAGAACGCGAGCCAAGTCCGCAAACTCCCCATCGTAGCGCCCGTCCTTGCCTAGCGCTATTTTCTGAACGCCCTTTTTGTAGGCGCCTCTCGGCTCATCGAGATAGAGTGTCACATCGCCCGACTCCATTTGCTGGATCTCTACGGCTCCTTTGTCGCCCGCTATTTGAAAGCGTCGGCGTGGAGACCCGAACGGATCCCTGTGATTAATGCGGACGGTCGCCGTCGCGCTTTCGAAATCCAATACGGCTAATTGATTATCAGCGATTCCATCGCTCTGCGTGCGATGGGTGAAGGGCGTCACTGAACGAGGTTTTCCTAACATGTGTATTATGGAATCGATTACATGACCAGCCAGCTCAAACATGCCTCCGCCTGGATAACGGCCGATCGCTTTTCGAGTGTCCTCATTGGCCAGCTTGCCCATCATGCAATCGATTTCCATGATGCGACCCAGCCAGCCGTCCTGAACTGCATGATACATAAATTGGAAAGCCCGGTTGTAGCGCAGCATGTAGCCCATCTGCACGATACGCTCGGAGGCCTCCGCCTTTTCCAGTAGTTCCCGAAACAAGGGCAAGGTATCGCCTCCCGGCTTATCCAAGTGGATATGCTTGCCCGCTTGGACGCACCGAATACCCGTCTCCACGAGTTCCGACACCTCAGTTTCCACCGCTACCGCCTGAAGGCCTTTTGTCCCTAGCAACTCCTGCTCCGTCATCCAATTTACCCCACGGTAGGCATTGGTTTTGCTCAGCTCTCGCCGCCGCCTGGAATCCGCCTCGACAACGCCCACCAACTCGTAGACGTCCGATTGGTCGCGAATCGCTTTGATCTTTCCAGAAGCGTGAGCATGCCGCGTACCTATCTGGCCGATTCGGATCTTTGGCTTATCTGAAGAAGCTTGCCCCAACAAGGAAGCAGCAGCCGGAAACGTTGCCATTGAGGAGATGATGAAAGCGCGGCGGTTCATAGAAGGCCGAATTCGAGTTTTGTTCATTGCTTAGGCGAAGAGTCAACGGCGGGCATCGGCATCGACCATCGATCTCCAATCTTCGTGTAAATCACGCAGACGTTTCACCACTTCTGGATATTGGCCGGATACGTTTCTCGTCTCGCCGGGGTCTTCGGAAAGGTTATAGAGATGGACGCCTTGAGCGACGTAGAGCGCCTCCTTTTTTGCCAGATTAGCGGCTCGTTCCGCATCTTCGGTCACGATCAGTTTCCAATCTCCGGAACGGACCGACCACTGGAATCCAAGATCCCAATGCAGGATGCGGTCGCTGTTAGGCTTAGTGCTCTTTCCGCTCAAGGGAGCAGTTTGCGCGACTCCATCAAAGGCACTCGTCTCGTAAGCGATCCCGCACCAATCGAGCAGCGTTGGGGCAATATCGAGGTGGGAAAAGATGAGTTCGTCGTTCACTAATCCTTCGGGTACGTGATTGGGATACCGAATCAGCGTTGGGGTACGGGTCCCACCCTCGAAAAGGTGATACTTGCTGCCTTGCAATGGACCATTCTCCGCCCAATCGGACGTGCAGCCACCGTTGTCTATCGTGTAGATGACGATGGTGTTCTCCTCCATCGAATTTCGTTTCAAGTGATCGAGGAGCCGGCCCACCGCAGCGTCCATGAGTTCGAGTTGAGCGAGGTACCATCCGCGACCTTCCGGAAGCGAATGCCGATGGACGCCATCATACCATTCATTGTAAACCTTTGTGGCCTCTGACTTAGTCAGACCTTCCGGATACTCGAGGTCATCGAACGAGGGTAGCCCACGTTTCTCCAACTCTTTTGGCGGAAGCTGCCAAGCGAAGTTGTGAACCGCGTTGTAAGCCACCTGCAAAAAGAAGGGGCGCTCAGAGGGACCGCCTATAAATTCAATGGCCTCGTCCGTCCAATCATCCGTCGTGAATCCCTCCCATTCTTCCACGATCTGATCATCGTCCCACGTAGGCCCCATCGCCATGCGGTCACTGTATTGCCTGCGCTTGGCCTCTGAGTGGTAAAGATAGTGGATACGCCCGCCAATTGCCCCGAAGAAACGATCATAGCCCAAGCCAAGAGGAAAGGCATGATCCTCCGGTTCGGAACCGCGATTGCCCACAAAATGGTGTTTCCCAATGTGAGCGGTGCGATAACCAGCTCGCTGCAGGCGGGCGGGAAGCGTCTGGGTGACCTCCTCTTTACTCATTCCACGCCCTCCGCCGTAGTGAAACGCTCCAAATCGCGCTTGGTAGCGCCCGCTTGTGAATCCCATACGAGAGGGACTGCAAATGGCGCTCGTCGCATAGGCCTGGGTCAGGAACGTGCCTTCACTTGCGAGACGGTCTAGGTGGGGAGTCTGGACGTCGGTTCGCATCCCTTGAAAACCGAAATCCGCGTATCCCTGGTCATCAGAGACGATGAATAGAATGTTGGGGCGCTCAGTGCCATGTCCAATTGCTAGCGCGCAAAGCGTCGAGAATATAATGCGAATCGATAAACTGGATTTCCTCATGTTCACTAGGACCCATCCTAAAACCTATCTTGGATGCTGTTGCGAGGGGAATCGCCTCTGGCAAGCCTGCGTTCGGCTTCATTGCATAGTCCTTTTGAACTTCCGGACCTCATACGACCAAGGTTGCCAAGCCATTCAGTTTGACCAAGAGTCTACTTCTAAACTTTCGCTTTATGAGGTTTCTAATTGCTGCTTTCATCGCCTTGGGTCTGTCGATCGGAATTTTCGCCAACAGCGACCGGGATCATGACGGCTTAGTATTCATCGAGGATTTCGAAAATCCCGAAACCGGACGGCTCTATCGGCAGCTCGCCGACGATCCCCATCTCGAGGTCGCCGAGGGCGTCGGAGCGGACGGCAGTCGAGGATTAATAGCGACTTTCGAGGGAGGGCCTCGGGGAAGCGAACGCATCACCGCCCGCCACAATTTTGGGGAACGGGGACTGGAATACTCCTTGAGTTACGATGTAAAGTTCGATCACGATTTTCAATTCGTGAAAGGCGGCAAACTTCATGGTCTCGGGCCTGATTCCCCAATCACCGGAGGCAAATCTATGCAGCCGGGTGGCTGGAGCGCGCGAGTGACCTTCAAGGAGGAGGGCTCCATTCGATCCTATCTGTATTGTCAAAATAAGGACGGCCAATACGGGGCAGGCATTACCAACCCGCATTTCCGATTCGAAAAAGGCGAATATTACTCGGTATCGCTTCACGCGAAGCTAAACGAGAACGCTTCTACCAGCGATGGATTCGCTCATATTTACGTTAATGGCGATCTTGTGGTTCAGCATGACGGTGTCCGCTTCCGCGGGAAAGACGGTGACGATACCTTGATCAGCCAGTTCTTGTTTAGCGCCTTTCACGGTGGCCACGAACCTCATTGGGCGCCTCGGGATGCGTCCGGCGCCTACACCAACGTCCATGCCTACTTCGACAATATTGCGGTCCACCGGGGAAAGTGGATACGCGAAAAGCAGCGGAAATAGACTGAGGCCATGCGCGATCTTTGATCCTAGTTTATCCTCTAGCCGAAACGACATATTAACACTGTTGGCAGTGAATATTAATGAACCACAGATTAGACAGAGAACACAGATTCGAGAACATTTTTGAGCCGTGCACTATGTGTAATCCCTGGTCAAAACATCAACGTATAGATTTTTCCCTCACAAGTTTTCTATGTCATAGAGTCTCGCTAGCGAGAGCCGCGTCTGCGAGCAAATGAGGATCTACGCTGCAAAGCCCGGGAGGCCAGAAAAAGTGTCAGCTCTTAAAACTCGATTTCGACAAAGACAATGAAACTCGACCACCCTCGGAGACTAAGCTGGCAGCTTAGGCCATGTCGCCGAGCGTCCTAGCTAAACAAGTCATGTCGATTGCGGCCTCGTCATAAAGAAGGAGCTAGACGGGAAGTGCCACTCCGAGTACTACCTCACCGCCGCCGAGCGCGAGCTCGGTCCGATCGTAATGAGTATAGGGGAATGGGGCCCGCTGGGCCCGCGGCCAGATGGATGATGACGAACTCGACGTCGAACTCCTCATGCACGACTTTCGACGCCTTATCGACAGCGAGCAGCTCCCCGCTGGCCGCACAGTCATCCGCTTCACCTGTCCCGCGCTCAAGGAGTTCGCCCATTGGTGGATCGTCATAGAAGAAAGCGGCCATCGCAAGCTCTGCATCGATAATCCAGGCAAGGAAGTCGAATTCTCTTTCCGCTGCAATCTTCCCACCACGATCGAGATCTGGGCGGGGGATACTAGTATCGCTGTAGCGAAGAAAGCCGAGCTGTTGCAAGTTTCCAGCAACCCTATCCACGTCCGTACCGCTTCGCAATGGCTGCGCCTTGGCCAACTCGCCCGCATTCGACCGAAGCGCTAAGGCCAATATATGGTTGGCGCTTGAAAATCGATTTCAACGAGCGGTTAGATTTTGCCCGAGGGAATATATTCCAGCTAATCCTCCGTCGATATTCTGATTCTGACGAAAACGCCTGTTTCGGAGCCTAGCGGTTCTAGCATCCGCAAGTTCCTGATGGGGGAAAACGCTTCCTCTATGATCTGGAAACCTTGTGGATAGTCGGTCCAGTTTTGCAGATCGGTAGAAACTTGAGGGAGCGCATTCGACACCCTTAAGGCGCTTAAGTTGTATTCGAACTCTAGATTCAGATAGCGATCTCCCACGCTATCTATCGAATAGGAGGCGTTCATTGGGCGTCCGCTGCTAGCATCTGCCGGGTGCGTACCTGACAGAAACTCCCAGAAATTGGTCAGTCCATCTCCGTCGAAGTCTTCTTCTCGCGAAGGAATCGCTACACTCGCTTCTAAATCCATCACAGCAGCTATCCATTCGCTATAACTGACGCCTGCTCCGATATGCGCGAATCCCCAATCTTGTGACGACTCCAAGCCAGAGAGAACCAAACTCGAGCTGGCCGCCGTTGTGGAAAGCGTATCCAAATCTATAATCGTCCACTTCTCTGCGCCCTCCTCTTCGGAAAGCGGTTGCGCCCACAGGTCTTGTCGCCCCGGGGAGCTGAGCGAATCGAAAGCTCCATCGAAATCCAGCGCCTCCACGCCTTGCCAGCCGAGAGGCAGGTAAGCGACTTGCCGGTCGTACACGTCGATCAAGTCAATTCGTTGCCAAAAATTCTGATTGGTAAATGTCAGCACGTCGCGATCGGACGCGGATGGATCGGCAAAATCGATAACGCTTAGAGATCCCGAACCCGTGGCGAACAGCAGATCGTCAACGATGCCCAAGCGGTAGACATACCCGCTCTGCTCGAGTTTGGCCTGCTCCAAAAACGATCCGCTCTCGAGCCATTCGTAGGTCCTCAACTCGCTCGCCGCTTCACCGGAAGCGTAGGCTGAGTAACCAACTACCAGGTACTGGTCATGGAAGACCTTGGGACCATAGCCTCGATCTCCGAGGCTAATTACGTCCAGCAAATAGGCTTTAACCCCGTCGAAAGCCGATGCTTGGATCACGGACTCATGGGTCCAGGAATTGCCGTCGTTGTAAGAGCGATGATCAGAAGTGAAGAGGATGCGACCGCCCAAATCATTGGCCCACATGCTCTCGAACGCGCCAGGAATCTCGACTAGCTCTAAGGCTCTTGGCGCCGCCGCGTCCGACACGTCCAACTGCCCAAGCACATGGTCGGACAACCATCGTGATTCCCCTTCCGGAGACTCCTCGTAATAGCTTTCCACAAGGCCGAAATGGAGAACGTCGTTTAGCACTGTCATGCCGCCTTCCGGCCATCGGCTTCTATCGCCCTTCGATTCGCCGGTCAAAGACGCGACGGCCAGGATGATCGGATTGGCCTTATTTTCTATAGAGACCGTGATCGCTTTTCCGGTCGATGGATAGTATGGGAAAAAGGCGTCGGACCTCGGGCCGCCTATGCCGATGTCCGCGAAGAAATAGAAATTCAACTCGCCCGGATACCAAAGCAGCTCGCCCGAAGAAAGCATCTCCGACCGGTAGTCGCTGCCGTATCCATGCCAGCCATCACTCGGAATGTCGAAAGAATCATATCCCAACAAGATCGGATCCGCCGGATCGGATAGATCGATCACGGTATTAGAGAATCGGGTAACAGCTACATCGTATCCATTTTTCTCATTTGGCTCAATGAAAGACTCCTGAGCGACGATCAAATACTGGCCCGCCAAATAGCTGCCAGCTATACGACCGCCTTCCAACTCTAAACTCGCTAGCAGTTCATCGGGATCCTCAACTGGGCTCACGCGCAGTTTCCCATTCGGGCTAGCCTGAGCTCCCCACCAATACGAAGGTCCACGCTCGATCTGCACTAGAAAATCCCCGACGCGGTGAACAAAGTCTACCGGCCAGGCTAATACGAGTTCGGACAATAAGAGAGGTTCGTCTGGATTGAAAACATCCAGCGATTTGAGCGATTGCCCGGAAAT
>Ga0255767_1005354_pt1 | contig 10259 bp, 8 predicted proteins | sample 071ome_24_FD_179967 | JGI IMG/M metagenome (GOLD analysis project Ga0255767, IMG submission 179967) | Coastal salt marsh microbial communities from the Groves Creek Marsh, Skidaway Island, Georgia - 071402CT metaG (version 2) | ecosystem: Environmental > Aquatic > Marine > Intertidal zone > Salt...
CCCGTGTTGCATGACAAAAACGCCAATATCATCACCACTGGAGAGCCGGCTCACCGCATCGGCCATGTGCAGCCCTACGCGCTCTTGACGCACGATGATCGTTCTAATGTCGGCTTCCGCGGCAGCTTCGATGATGGGGTTCACTGGGTAACCCACAATGAATTTGACCCCTTCTTGTTTAAGAATCTCTGCAATAGCGTGTGCGACCTGCATGTCAGCTCCTTTAAATTGACGAATGCGTTAGGTAAAACTTGCGGCTCGATCAAGCTCTCGATTATCGATTCGGGCCTCGGTCCATGGGGAACGGCTGCCATCGCTCAAGCGGTGTGCGTGGCAAAACGGTTGGGTTCACGCAACTCATCGGCCACTTGCCCTGGAGCACGAGAGCCACCTCACGGCCATTACGTCGACGCGTTTCCGTGCGCATGCGCGTGGTCGCGGACGCCGCATGCGGCGTGATGATCACATTGTCCATCGTAAGAAGCGGGTTGTTCGGATCCGGCGGCTCTTGCTCCAAAACGTCTAATCCGGCGGCAGCGATTTCACCTGCCTGCAAGGCGCGAATCAGCGCCGCCTCATCAATCACCGGACCCCGTCCGCAATTAATGATCACCGCCGTCGACTTCATTTTCGCAAACGCCGCATCGTTCATCATGCCACGCGTCTGCGCATTCAATCCTGGGTGCACTGAGAGATAGTCGCTTCGCTCGAGCAGCTCATCAAAGGTGACCGGTTCCACGCCTTCTGCAGTCATCTTGAGTTCAGACACGTAAGGATCATACGCGATCACATGCAGACCAAAGGCTTTGGCCCGGCGCGCGACTGCGGTTGCCACATTGCCAAATGAAACCAGCCCAAGGGTCTGACCCCAGAGTCTTGGCACATGATTGAGAATCGGTCGGCCCTCATACCAACGCCCCTCTCGAACTAATTGATCCATCATCTTGACTCGGCGCCCGGCTGCTAAAAGCAACATGAGTGTGTGGTCTGCCACTTCCTCGATAAAGACGTCCGGTACATTGGTCACCACAATTCCAGCTCTGGTGGCCGCATCGACATCGACCATATCGACACCGACGCTCCCTACGCCGATCACAACACATTGATCCAAGCCGCCGATAATCTCTTCATTAATGTGAATACCCCACGACGTCATAATGGCGTCTGCATCACGCGCGCCTTCAAGAAAGGATTCGGGTGAGGCGCCATCGACTTCTACTATGTCAGCCACCTCCGAAAGGGCCTCGAGTTCGAGCGCGTAGCGGGCACTCACGGGGGCCTCCTTGGCAACAGGCGGCAGTTGAACGACGACTTTCTTTTTCATGGCGAGCGCTCTGGTTGGTTTCGGCTGATTCGCTTGATAGTCTCACACAAAGGTAGAAGGACCAATGCCATGGCACAACACTACCAATTCGGGGACGTCCGAGTATCCCGGATCGAGGAAATGCTCGGCCCGATGTTCGACCCGCTTCGGTTCTTCCCAGGCTTCAACCCCCAGATGTTTGAGCGCCACGCAAGCTGGCTCTACCCAAACCATGTGGATCCCGAATCTGGACGAATTGTTGCCAGCATGCACAGCTGGCTCATTGATACTGGGAATACCAAGATCTTGGTCGACACCTGCCTTGGCAACCACAAAGACCGAATGCCTTATCGAAATTGGGATCAGTTGGACACGCCCTGGCTGCGTCGACTAGAGGCCGCCGGCGTCAAACGAACCGATATCGACTATGTCTGCTGCACTCACCTGCACGTCGACCATGTGGGCTGGAACACCCAGCTCGTTGACGGCACTTGGGTGCCGACCTTCCCCAATGCGCGCTATCTATTCTCTCAGGCGGAATTGGATCATCTACGTCATGAATTAAGTGAACTTGACCCCGACGACACCTTCGGCGCCGTAAATGCCAAGACCTACGAAGATTCAGTCGCTCCGATTCTGCAACAGGCCGATTTGATCACGGAAAACCAAACGCTTGCACAGACGGGCATTGAGCTTTTGTTGACACCTGGTCATACACCCGGCTCGATGAGCTTACGATTGACGTCTGAGACAAATCCCATCTACTTCACAGGCGATGTATGCCACCACCCCATCCAGATGCTGTATCCAGAGATGAACAGCGCATATTGCCAGATCCCCGAGGCCGCGGTGGCTACTCGACGGGAGCTTCTCGCCCGATGTGATAGAGAAGACGCATTGCTCTTGCCGGCGCACTTCGGGCCGCCTCACGGTTGCAAGGTAAGAGCACAAGAATCCGCGTTTACGCCGCTTTGGGTGCCGATCACCGACGCTGGTTGAGTCGACGCACATCATCGAAGAGGCTGGTCAGCATCCGAAACGTCAAGCCCCAGACAACTTGGTCCTCAACCTGAAATCCTGGGAAGGTTCCGGATCGATCAAATTCGGGAAACGAAGCCTCGATGCGAGTTGTGCCCGCGTACATAGCTTCGACATCGCCCCAAAGCAGCTTTTGAACTTCGTAATTAGGTTTCATGGCCTGAGGTTCTTGATGCAAGACGAACACTTGCGGCACCACCATCAAATCGATGCCTGAGCGCGGGTTCGCCCTAATGCCATCCAGACTCCCGATAAAATCGGCGTGAGTGGCCAGATCAAGTCCCGTTTCTTCTAGGGTTTCGCGAGCCGCAGTGGCTGCCAGTGACGCATCCCCCTCGTCGCGATGGCCGCCTGGCAACGCCATTTGACCTGACCATGGGTCACCTTCTTGCCGTGCACGAAGAATAAAAAGGAGTTGCAGCGATGCTTCAAATGGCGACAACACCATAGCGACGGCCGCCTGCCGACAAGATAAAGGAATCCTCGGAGTGGCCTCAGGGTCCGCGATTTTTTTGATGATCGCCAGATCAATCAAAACAGGTACTCCACTTTATCTCTGGGTTTGGATGGATCGCGAGAGACTATCACGACTGGTGAGGCGAATGAATTTCGTGAAAAATTGGCGGTCATAACAAGTGATACCCCTTAACTCTTCAATCAGGTTGCAATTCCTCATGATGCTTAACCGCCTTTTTCAACTATCCGCCGTCTTGACTATCCTTTCTGTGGGTACCGGCTGCGCCGTTAATCCCGTGACCGGGAAAAGCGAGCTGTCGCTCCTTGACGAAACTCAGGAAGTGAGCCTCGGAACCAATCAATATGGACCCACCCAGCAATCGCAAGGCGGACCCTATACTCGTGACCGCGCGCTTACCGATTATGTGCAACGGATTGGCAATGCCCTTGCCAAGGTCAGTGATCGCAATCTGCCCTACGAGTTCGTTGTTATCGATGACAGCACGCCGAACGCCTGGGCATTGCCTGGGGGAAAGATCGGTATCAATCGCGGCTTGCTTGTTCGATTGAATTCAGAGGCAGAGCTCGCCGCGGTTTTGAGTCATGAGATTGTTCACGCAGCAGCGCGGCACAGCGCGAAGTCGATCGAACGCGGGTTGTTCGTCGAGGGCGTTCTTTCAGTCGCCGGCGCTGCCCTTGAATCGGGAAATTCGAGCTACTCGGGCGTGGTACAGGACGGGGCTCGGCTCGGCTCGCAGATTCTGCTCCAATCCTACGGTAGAGAAGCGGAACTCGAATCTGATGCGTACGGGATGGTTTACATGGTGAGAGCAGGCTATGACCCTGAAGCCGCCGTTACGCTGCAAGAGACCTTCGTGGCGCTCTCGGCTGGTCGATCATCAGATTGGGTCTCTGGTTTATTCGCGAGCCATCCGCCGTCAGAAGAGCGAGTCGCGCGCAATCGTGATCGCGCCAAGCGCTTAAATCCAGAGGGTCGAGTATTGTCTCTCGGATTTGAGGCCTATCAAGCCGCATTGGCTCCGCTGTCAAAGCAATCGAAGGCCTACGAACGTCTTGACCAAGCCAACCAACGCTTCCGAGAGGAAGACACGAGTGAAGCCAAAGCCTTGGCCGAGCAAGCGCTCGAGCTTGCGCCCTCATTGCCCAAAGCCCATTCGCTATTGGGAGATATTGCCGTTAAAACCAAGCGCTGGGACGTCGCCATTGAACACTATTCAAAGGCCATTGAGTCGGGCGGAACACCCGGATACTTCAAGGATTTTCTCGGCCGAGGCATCGCACACCAATCGCTAAAGCGCTGGTCTGAGGCCGAAGCTGATCTCAATCAGTCGATGGCGCTACTGCCCACTGAGGCGGCGAAGTCAGCGCTTGCTGCAATTGAAAATAGCCAACGTTAAGAACCCAAAGGGGTTCACGGGCGATTGAAGTCGATCACTCCCCATCTGAGATGTTCACCGCGAGGCGACGCTGATATAGTCGCGCGATGAGCGAATTTTCTGAAGGTGCCTCTGCCCCCATCTCCAAGTGGCGCGGTACCTTCGCCGCCTTCGAGTTAGTTAACTACCGTTGGTTCTTTGCAGCGCTGTGTGGAAACTTTGCAGCAATGAACATCCAGATGTTCATACGAGGCTGGCTCGTTTTCGAAATCACGGGATCCTACGAAAAGCTGGGTTGGATGACCGCCGCGGGTGGCGTGGTGGGTCTGTTTGCGGCACCGATCGGCGGCGTGGTTGCCGACCGGGTCAAACAAAAAAAAGTCGTTCTCCAAATCAGCGGTTTCGCCAATGCATTGATTACGCTCGGCATCGCTTGGTTGATTTTTGAGGGCCGCCTTCAGTTCGAGCACTTGCTGATCTCATCGATCCTTCAAGGCCTCGTCATGAACGCCATGATGCCGGCAAGGCAAGCGTTCACCAAAGACGTAGTGGGATTAGACCGGCTGACAAACGCCATCGCGCTCAGCACTTCAGGCATGAATACTGCGCGCCTTCTGCTACCTGGCCTAGCCGGCGGGATGGTGGCCGCGCTGGGCGGCGGCGATGGCAACATTGATCCCGCGAAGTGGGTCTACCTCACCATGGCGGGTCTCTACCTCTGGGCTGCGGTACTTATCGTATTTATTCGCGTCGAGGATAGAGCGTTCGATGACGACATCAGCGGCTCAATGATAGAGGACCTGTCGTCTGGATTTCGCTATGTCCTGCGAACGCCAATCATTGCCCTGTTACTGGGCTGCAATTTCCTCATGGTGTTCTTCAGCATGACCTACTTCATGTTGCTACCAGGTTTTGCCAAGGATGTATTGAAAGCAGGACCTGACGACCTTGGGCTCTTGATTTCACTTTCAGGGATTGGCTCGTTGCTTGGATCCCTGTACGTCGCTTCATTTGGCAATCGCCGCCGCGCGCGCATGCTCTTGATTGGCGCTCTCCTAATGGGTGTCAGCCTCTTGGGCTTCGCTTGGTCCACTCACTACTGGCTTTCCGTCGCCCTCCTAACGGTGGTGGGTTTTGGCCAGGCTTCTCGAATGTCTCTTTCCAACGTACTGATTCAATCTTACGTTGACGACGCATTTCGGGGACGCGTGATGAGCATTTACATGCTTGAAATGGCCTTGCTTTCAGTGAGCATTTACCCCATCAGCCTCTTTGCCGATACCTTCGGCCCCCAATGGGCAGTGGGACTCTCTGCCGCTGGACTCATCGTTCTGATCTCCGTGCTGTTTCGGATACCGCAATATCGCGATCTAGATTAATCTCTCTCGAACTGAGTTCGTGAAGTTAAGCACTATGCGACACCCGCTTTGGGAAAATCCGGAGGTGATTGGCATCGGCCGTTCACCCATGGGCGCGCATCTACGTGTCTACGGAAGTGAGAAATCTGCGAGGAACCAAGAGAGCGAGATCACGGCGCCTCTCGAGGGTGTATGGACTTTCGCCCTCTTCGATCATCCGAACCAAGTGCCGAGTGACTGGTTCGACCCGGAAGCTGCGCCAAAACACGCTCTCAGCGTCAGCGTGCCCCATCTTTGGACAATGGATGACCGAGTCTTTGATCACCCCATCTACACGAACGTGCGAATGCCCTTTCGCCACGAACCGCCGGCAATGCCAAAAAAGAATCCAACCGGCATTTACCATTGCCGGTTCAACGGCCAGGCGTTCGACGGCCGCACATTGATTTGCCTCGAGGGCGTCGAGAACGGGTTCGAGATTGCAATCAACGGCCATTGGATCGGCTTGAACAAAGATGCTCGATTGCCCGCCACATTCGAAATCACCGACCATGTGAGGCCAGGTGAAAACATTCTGGCACTTAAGGTCCTTCGGTTCAGTGACAGCAGCTATATCGAAGACCAGGATCAGTGGTGGCATGGGGGCATTCACCGCCCAATTACGATCCAGCGGCGCCCCAACGTTTACATCCGAGACGTCTTTGCAAGACCGGATTTTGACCCCACAAGCGGCAAGGGAACGCTCGGCGTCACAGTGACGCTCGACGCCGAAGACCGCGCCGCACTCCATCACCGCTGCACCTTACAAGTGCTAAACACGCGTGGGCGCGCACTGTTTCGTAAACCGCCGACGGCATCGGTCGAAAAACAACAATTTACGCCCGTCACAGGGCGGGGCGCGCAAATTGAGCTCATGGGCGAACTCGGTGAGGTCGATGCGTGGACCGCAGAAACACCCAATCTCTATCAGTTACTTGTGACCCTATACGATGAACGCGATCAAGTGCTCGAATGCGTTCGCCTTGCCATCGGATTCCGCCGTATTGAGATCGTCGCGCGTGAACTCCGCGTGAATGGTAAAGCCCCGCTGATTAAAGGTGTTAATCGCCACGATCACTCGCCCACCCAGGGCAAGATCATCGACGAGGCATTGATTCGACTTGATCTCGACACCATGAAACAACACAACATTAACGCCATCAGAACCAGCCACTATCCAAACTCATCAAGGTTTTATGAGTTATGCGATGAATATGGTTTTTACGTCATCGATGAGACCAACCTTGAAGCGCACCACCATTACGCGCAATTGGGCCGACAGTCTGCGTGGGCACCCGCCTTCGTCTCTCGGGTATCGAGGATGGTTGAGCGGGACAAGAATCACCCTTGTGTGATCGCCTGGAGCATGGGTAATGAAACTGGTTACGGCGCGAACGAAGCAGCCATGGCCAGTTGGGTAAGGACCTATGATCCCTCTCGACCGATTCACAATGAAAGTGCCATTTGTGAGCAAGGCATTGGCCGAGATTGGGATGGCAACGCCTTGGGCACGGACCTTGTTTGTCCCATGTATCCAAGCGTTGCCGACATCATCGAACACGCGACCAAGAGCACCGATCCTCGCCCGCTCATCATGTGCGAGTATGCGCATGCCATGGGCAATAGCGGGGGCAACCTCAAGGAATACTGGGAAGCTATTGAACGTCACCATGGCCTGCAGGGTGGTTTTGTTTGGGAGTGGCTTGATCACGGTCTTTTAGCCACTGCCAACGGGATTCCTTATTGGGCTTATGGGGGCGATTTTGGCGAGGACATCCACGATCTGAATTTCGTCTGCGATGGTCTGTGTTGGCCAGATCGGTCGCCTCACTCATCACTGCTCGAATTAAAAAAAGTGCTTCAGCCTGTGCACACTGACCTTGCTCCACGAGGTCTCCGCGTTACGAACAAGTTCACCTTTTTGAATCTCAGCCATCTTGCGTGTCGCTGGACGCTCATGGTCGAAGGTGAAGCGATTGGCCATGGCAACTGGGCGGTCCCTGATATCAATCCCGGCGAGACGAAGATCTTGCCCTGGGACAAAAAGTTTCAGGCAACGCGAAACACCGCGCTCGAGCAGTACTTGAAAGCCCACGCTGAGCGGCATGCGAGTCGGTCCGTGCAAACAATTGGGGCCGAGCAGCTCGAGTTATCGCTATTAGTTGAATTCGTCACTCGGCGCGAACAGCTGGGCCTGCCGAAAAATCATGTCCTCGCTTGGAACCAACATCCACTGAAGCCACTTTCCCTTAAACAACAGGCGCAACCCAGCCAATCACGGCGGCGAAAAAGCACAACGCAAGAGACCGAAGCCATTCAGCCGGTGATTGAACGCGGGCACCACCAAGACATCGTACGCCTCGGCGATTTTCAGTTTGGTTTTGACGCGAGCGGCCTGAGTCAGATTCACATTGGCGATACCTTGCTGGCCAAGAGCGGACCACGTCCCAATATTTGGCGAGCACCGATCGATAACGATGGCATCAAGGGTTGGACAGGTCCTCAAGCCAAAGCGCTCGATCGCTGGCGAGATCAGGGGCTGTTCGAAAGCGTATACGAGTGCCAGACATCTACGCTGAAGACCTCAGCAAATGGTGTCATTGCACAGTCCCGTGGAATCATCTCGACCCGAGCGGGGTCTATACGATATTCCAATGACATCGCCTTTCTACCAGACCATCGCATCACCTTTACCCATCGATTCCGAGTGCCCAAAGCACTGACCGACCTGCCTCGGCTGGGGGTTCGTTGGACACTGGATCAAGCCTTTGAGGCGCTCAAGTGGTTTGGCCATGGCCCTCACGAAACCTACTGCGATCGAAAGATGTCCGGACGGGCGTGCGTTCACGAAAGTACCGTCTCGAGCGAGTATGTGCCGTACATTCTGCCCCAGGAGCATGGCAACCATACGGATGTTCGTTGGCTCTCCCTAGCAAGCGACACCATGGAGGCCACGTTTAAAGCCGCTTCCCAGATGGAGGCAAGTGCCACCCGATACCCTCAAGAGCAGCTACTTCCGGCTTTTCACACCTATGAGCTCTCGCCGAGCGCCGAGGTCACGATCTGCCTCGATGTCATGCAGCGCGGTGTCGGAGGCGCAAGCTGCGGCCCTGATACGCTGCCCCAGTATCGCCTCGGGTATGGTGAATTCGAGCTGACGTATGATCTTGTCATCCGCCCAGGTCCTGTGCGCGCTCCAGCAGATTAAGGATCAAGACCCGCTAAACACCATCGACATTAAGGATCCCCCATGAGCAACGCTCCCTCAACAGACGCTAGGCCTCAAGAATCGGAAACGCAGATCGGTCTGCAAGAGGCCCTCGGATCCAAAGGGAACACATCTCACAACGTGAAAGTCTGGGACCTTCCCACTCGATTGTTCCATTGGCTATTGGTTGCAACACTTGGGGTCAGTGTCTACACGGGGTTGACAGGCGGATTCACCGAGATGGACATCCACATGACCTCGGGCGGCATCGCACTGGCGCTGATCAGCTTTCGGATTCTTTGGGGGTTTTTTGGCGGACACTACTCTCTATTTTCGTCGTTCTATCCAACGCCCAAGGCGCTTCGCGCCCATTTCAAAGCAAACCGCCCCGCGCCAGGCCACTCCCCTTTGGCAGGTCTTTCCATATTCGCGTTGCTCATCTGCATTGTGATCCAAGCAGGTACGGGGCTTTTTGCCAATGACGATATTTTCACCGAAGGTCCTCTCGCCCATTGGGTAACTTACGAAACATCGAGACGACTCACGGCCATCCACGAGACCAATCTGTGGGTTTTAGCGAGCCTCGTCGGCCTCCACCTTGGTGCCATTGCGGTTTACGAACTAAAAAAAGGCAGAAGGCTGATATTAGCGATGATCACGGGCAATGAATGGCATGAACAGCCGGGCTTGTCCGTCAGGGATTCGTGGCAAAAACGTTTACTCGCCATCGCCCTGTTTGCGATCACGAGCGCCTGCGTCTACGCGTTTATTTACAGCTGAGCCACGCGGTCTGGCCGCAAGGTGGCCCGAAGGGCCCCTCGGCAGAAGCGATCCTCCGTCTGCCCGCGTGGCTTAAACACCTCAAGCAGCAAAGAGGTTAATGGATTTTAGCGACCCAGCCCCTTAGTCGTGGGGTGCGCGATAGTCGTCGTGACAGCCCTTACAGCTCTGTCCCAATGCCTGCATCGCGGGCCCAACCTGATCCATTTCACCTGAAGACGATGCTTCGTACATCTGATTTGCGGCTTTTACAAATCGATTCATTGCCTTCTCGAAACCAGCCGCATCAGTCCAAATCTCAGGCAATGACTCAGACGAGTCAGTAATGCTTCCCTCGGGGAAGACAGTGGGCATGATGCTCGCAACATCGGCCATTCCGCGCGCATGAATCGCCAAATTTTCAAAATGAACGCGGCCACGAAGAATCGCCACCATCGACGTCATGTGGCCTTTCGCGGAATTCATAATCCCTTCGCGGTACTTATATTCCGCTTCGCCATCGGCAAAAGCGGACGCGCCCAACGCCACCAACATCATTAAAATCACACCACGGTTCATACGCGCTCCTTGTTTCGATTTTGCAAGCCAACATAGGCCGTTTCAGTTTAACCCGCTCTGCGTCTTAGCCAAGCCCCTCTCGACAAATTAACGCCATTCTTGACCCACAAGGCTTACTTAGA
>Ga0255767_1005373_pt1 | contig 10238 bp, 9 predicted proteins | sample 071ome_24_FD_179967 | JGI IMG/M metagenome (GOLD analysis project Ga0255767, IMG submission 179967) | Coastal salt marsh microbial communities from the Groves Creek Marsh, Skidaway Island, Georgia - 071402CT metaG (version 2) | ecosystem: Environmental > Aquatic > Marine > Intertidal zone > Salt...
CACAGAATTTGCCATGCAAACAGAGCGCCGACCCATATTTTTCCCAGCCGTCGATCAATCGGCAGGTGCTTTACCGTGCTTCCCATCCCATTTCCGCCATTTCAAGTTCAGGGTAAGTGGGCGTGGGCAGAAACTTTGGTGGCTCTAATGCAGATTTGTGGAGAGCGAAAACTTCGTCTGTGGTTAGACCCTCAGTGACGATGTAGTCTACGCAGGCCCTGTGCGCGTCTAAATGAACGCGGTTCCCCGCCTTGTACTCAGCGATCAGTTTATCTCTGTTTTTCTTGGTGCTGTCCCACATGAAGTGTTCAGAATTGTAGGAGCATTGTTCTATCCGGTAGGGAGTACAATTGATGCAGTCTGCAACTTTCACAGTCCTGCACTCGTGCGACTCTCTGTGTAAATCGTTTAGTTCGGCGCCTAAGACAGCGATCCGGTCTTCGATGTCATTCAGCAAGTCGACTCGTCTAAATGCCGCGTCTGTGCGTTTGCATACTTCTTGATTGCGCTCATAGCTAGGCATTGCCGCGAGCGTTTCTTCGTCAAGCATGCGGCCATACACAACCAAAGGTACTGACCAATCTTGCTGGGGATGAGTGACCGGATCACGGGCGCAACTGATCATTAGGACGCAACATCCGATCCAAAAGACTTTGCTCAAAGTTTTTACATTCATCACGAAACTGCTCTCATAGTCGAATCGCAGACCCAAAAAATCTTTCTCTATCAACGTAATCGGTACGAATCATTAAAACTTTAATTCAGCGCCGCTTCAGGAAAGCTCGCTCATCTCTGTGTTGTTATCAGGCCTCATGTGGAATTGTCCTCAGATATTTGGTTGCAATGATGAGGCTAAATCCATCCCCGTAGCCCATACCTACCGATTTGACTGACCAACCACCTAACTGATCTATCAGGTCTACTGGAGCTTCAACCGCCCTCAGCCTGTCCCTAAAGGCATGTCGAATGCCGTGGACTGTTGCGCCAGCTTCGCCATAGTTCTTCATCCATTTCCCCAGAGCCGCACTAGCTGAATTGCCATTGCAATACCCGTCTTTCGCATATCTTGGAAAGCAGTAGCCCTGTTGTGTTTCTGTGATTTGTTGAGCCGCCCAAAGGGAGTCACCAACCAACGGAATGATACGTTTGCTGTTTGAAGTCTTGAGTCTTCTTGCGTTGTTGGGACGCACTTCGACGTACGGAAACTCATGCTCAATATGTATATCAGTGACATGAAGTCCAGCCGCTTCGGACAATCTCATGCCCGTGTCGAGCAACATCGCGAGTAGGTGACGAAGGTCATCGTTCACGTCTCTATAAGCCGCTGACAGACGTTTTAATTCATTCGCAGTCAGTGGGCGTCTCTTTTCTTTTTCTTCGTCAGGAGCGATGTAGACGCCTGCGAAGGCGTTTGAAAAGCCATAGCCAAACTCGTTGATTGCGAAGTTCAGAATGGCTTTGACGCTGGAAAAGATCCGTTGGATCGAACTGCTTTGTAGTCCTCGTTTAATCAACCAATTCCGAAACTCAACTGCGTCTGTCTTGGAGTACAAATCAATACTCTTGTTGCCGATGGCAGAGATGACGTAGCCAATGTTGCGCTTGGCATGGACAAAGAAAAGCTCAGCTTTGCCATGACCTTTGGTGTCGAGATAACGCTCTAGGATTTCTGAGATGAGGGGCAACTCAGATTTATGTTCAGCTTCAACCAGCAATTGTGACGCGGGAGATTGATTGTGTTTGATTCTGAGCATCAACCACTGTTCATCCAAACGCGCTGACAGAATCGTTGCGGCCTTCTGAGCAGATGACCGCGAAGTAGTCCTCAACGACTGCACAAAGACAGGTCGCTTGTAGTGACAACGAAGATCACTTGGGATTTTTCTTCTGAAATAGAAGATCCGACCCTTTCGATAAGTAAAGGTCGGATGAGTATTTTGGTGCGACTGTTTGTGCATCACCCCCTCCTGAAATTCCAAAGCCATCTGAGATTTCAGAGGTCTTTCAAGAGGTTGGATATTTAAAATATCTTTAAATGGTGCCCAGGGGCGGAATCGAACCACCGACACGAGGATTTTCAATCCACTGCTCTACCAACTGAGCTACCTGGGCAAAAGAGGGGCGTACAGCTTGAAGGCCGCGTATTAAACCCGCGCACTCTCCACGCGTCAAGTGACGCGGGGCCTTACGTCAGGCTGGTATTGGCCGGGGTGGGTCCTCAGCGAGGGTGTTGTCAGTTGCTTCCTCTGGCGAATGATGGTCCGAAGCCAGTAGGGCGTAGATTGCAGGCAATAACACCAGTGTAAACAGGGTGCCGATCAGCATGCCGATCACCAGAATAAAGCCGATGCTGTTGCGCGCCTCGGCACCGGCGCCCTCGACCAGCACCAAAGGAAAGTGACCAAATACTGTGGCTCCCGTGGTCATGAGCACGGGCCTGAGCCGGTTCATGGAGCCGGCCTTGATCGCCTCTAACTTCGAGAGGCTCTCCATCTGCGCCTGGTTGGCGAATTCCACAATCAGGATGGCGTTTTTGGAGATGAGCCCCACCAGCGTAATGAGCCCGACCTGTGAATAAATATTGATGGTGGTAAAGCCGGTAAAGGTAATCACCATTGCGGCAAAGAGCGCGAGCGGCGCTGAGCCGAGCAAGATAATCAGTGGGTCCCGGAAGCTGTTGAACTGCAGCGCCAGCACCAAAAACACCATGACCAGTGAGGCGCCGAGCACGCCGACCATAGTGTTGCCCTCGCGGCGGATCTCACGCGACTCGCCCGTGTAGTCGAGTCGGTAGCTGGGGGGTAGCGTTTCCTTGGCGAGCTCCTCCACGTAACTGAGTGCCTGCTCCTTTGTGTAGCCCGGGATCACGCCGCCGAAGAGCTTGAAGCTCCCTTTCTGTTGGAAGCGCGTTAGGGCCCGAGGCTCCGTATTGCGTTCCAGTACTGCAAAAGTGCCAAATGGTACCTGCTCCCCGGTAGGCAAGGTGATGGGCGTATCTAGGAGCGCCTCGGGGGAGGCTTTCAGGTCACGTTCCAACATGGGGATCACTCGGTAGGCACGACCCCTTTCGTCATAGCGCGTCACATAGCCCTCTGACACGAACAGCCCCATCTGCGAGGTGACGTCATTCAGGGTCATGCCCAGATCGGCGAGCCGGTCCTTGTCCAGCTGGTACTCCACCGAGAGGAGGTCCATCCGCAGGCTGGTTTCAAAGTAGAGAAACAGGCCAGCGGTTCGCGCCTTATCCACCATCGCCTGCGCATAGGGCCGCATGTCATGTGCCGAATCTGACGAGGTGACCACCACCTCCACGTCAAATTGTCCTGCGGTGGGTAGCGCAGGCGTGGTCGCGGGGAACGCCCTGACGGAGGGCACCTGAGCCAGGTCGTTGCGAATACCAGGAAGCATCAGGTGCGTGCTCACGTCGCGCTCATCGGGCGGTACAAACTCGTGGCCGCCGTAGCCGCCCGAGGGCCCAAACGCCTGCCATATGTATGTTGTTTCGGGTCGCTCCATCAGCACGGCTACTGCGTCAGTGAAGCCCAGCAATGTTTGTTCCACCGAAGACTCGGGAGCCGAATCCACCACCAGATTGATGGCGCTTTGATCTTCAATCGGCGCTAATTCCTTCAGAGAAAACAGATACAGTGGCGCAATCAGTAGCGTAAAGAACGCCCCGGCTGTTAACAGCTGCCACCGCCAACGCAGCGAAAAATCAATCAGTGCGCCATAGCGTTTCGCGATTTGCTCAAAGCGACCGTTTACCCAGCGGCTCATTCGCGTTTCATGGCTACTGTCCGGGCATACCCAGGCACTCATGATAGGGGACAGGGTCATGGCCACAAGTCCCGAGATGAGGACCGCCACTGCCAAGGTAAAAGCGAACTCCCGGAAAAGCACGCCAGACAAACCCGACACAAAACCGATGGGGGCGTACACCACTCCGAGAGTGATGGTCATGGCGATGATCGGTGAGAGTAAGCGGCGTGAAGAGGCGAGGGCGGCGTCAGGTCGCGACATGCCTGCGCGAAGATGACGCGCTACGTTCTCGACCACCACGATGGCGTCATCAACTACTAGCCCCACGGACAGCACTACAGCAAGGATGGTCAGCAGGTTCAGGGAGAAACCCATCAGAGACATTGCCGCCATCGCGCCCAAGATTGATATGGGAATCGTCAGTAACGGGACTATGGCGCTGCGCACCGAGCCCATGAGTGCAACCACCACCAGACCTACCAGAAAAACGGTTTCTCCCAGCGTCAGAAAAATCTCCTTTACCGCCTCGCGCATGTAGCGCGAATTGTCGAAGGGAATAGAGAGCTCGAGGTCCGGTGGCAGGGTCTCGTTGATTTGCTCAACGGCCTCATAGACCAGGTCACCAACTAGAATTTCACTGGTGCCGGGCTCCGGATAGATAGGAATAAACACCACCTGATTCTGGTTATAGCGGGCCATGCGCGAGACCTCCATGGTCCCTCTTTCCACAGTGGCCACGTCACCAAGCCGAATCTCGGTATTGCCCTCTCGGCGGATCAGCATATTGGCGAAATCCTCGGGGGTTTTCGCCTCGCTGTTGGTTTGTAGATTGATGCGCTGTGAGCGGCTCTCCGCCTGCCCGAAGGTGCCGATCACGTTGTTGCGCTGCAGGGTGCTGTAGATGTCGTCGGCGTCGACGCTCAGCGCGGCCATGCGCCAGGGGTCAAGCCAGATACGCATCGCCTGCGGCAGGCCATAGTTCACGGCGCGCTGAACGTTTGGCAGTGCAGAAAGTCGCGGCAGAATCTCACGCTGAATAATATCGGTGACTTCAGCATAGGTTCGGGTCGGTGGTATCAGTACGCCCAGATAAAAGCTGGCGTAGGGGGTGTCGGCGCGGCTGATTTCGATCGAAGGGTCCTCGGTACCCTCCGGGAGCTCGAAACGAATCTGGCTCAGCCTCGTCGAGAGTTCCGCCAATACCTTGGTGGTGTCCTGATTCAGTCGCAGCCATAGCGTGACGGTGCTGACACCTGCCGTGGTCACCGACTCTACATAGTCGAGACCCGGCACACTGCTGGCCACTCGCTCAATGGGTTCGGTGACAAAGCCCTGAACGGTCTCGGCACTAGCGCCCGGATACGCGGTGACGATCGCTATGGAGGAACTCTCGATGATCGGAAATGAAATCACTGGGAGGTTGATGGCAGAGCGAATACCGAGCAGCAGCAGCGCGATGCAGAACACCACAGCTACTACCGGACGCTTGATAAAAATATCCGTCCAACGAGGGCGGAGCGGGAGCGCGGTCACCCTTCGGCCGCTCCGGTCTGAATCCTCACCAATGCGTCGTCCTGCAGCTTGAAGGCGCCCTGATCTGCGATCTGGTCACCCGGATTCAGCTCGCCTCGAATGTAAAAGCGGTCGGCGGTTTCGCCACGCACTTCCACACGTCGCAATGAGGCACGGTAGGGTAAATAAGCCTCGGCTTCCGCCTCTACGATGACAAAAGTATGAGCACCCTCTGGGTCCCAGCGAACGCTGCGTGCGGGCACCGACATTAGATACTCGGTCGGGCCTATGCGGATCGCGACCTGCACCAGCGCACCGTGACGCAACGCGGGCGCCGCTAACTGGGCGCGAACATCGTAGGTGCGGGTGCCCTCAGCAAACGCATCAGATACAGCGATCACCTCTGCCGGGCCTACCTCGTCCCCTGAAATATCGCGGATCTGAACCGTGTCTCCCACGCGGATTTCAGCGAGCCCCTGCGGGACTTTGAAGTCAATCCAGCGAGAAGGGTTTAAACCGGTCAGGGTCGTCAGTACTTCGCCAAAGCGCATTAAATCCCCTAGCCGCTGCGGGTAGATCCCCAGCGTGCCCTTAAAGGGTGCGCGAACTGTCATGCGACTTAGCCGCGCGTCCAGTACCGCGATCTGGGCCTTGAGCGACAGACTGCGGGTTTTTAATGTGTCGAGCTGGTCCTGCGAGACCAGTGAATCCGCCTCAAGTGTGCGATTGCGCTCAAGCTGGGTGTCGACCAGATTCAGGTCTGCCTGGAGCGCAGTGCGCTGTGCCTCCAGATCGTCATCGAACAATACGAGCACGGCCGCACCCTCAGGTACGACCTCGCCGCTTTGAAAGGGCAGTTCCACCACGCGACCGGCCATCTCTGCGGATATCACCAGATGCTCGGGCGAGCGCACGGTGCCACTGAGCAAGCGTGTCGGCTCCCAGGTATCGGCCTGTGCCTGTGCCACGGTGACCGACTCCGAGGGCGGCGGAAAGCTCTCCATCAGCGCCATGGCATCGGAGATCTGTAGAAATTTGACCCCAGCTAATGTCGCGGTAACTACCGCACAGGCGACACCGGTGAGGAACCATGAACCTAATCTCATTTGCCGATACTCGAGAGTGTGGGCGACAGGTAGGCGAGCACCCGCCGCAGGCTCAGCGCTAGGTCATGGGCTGCTAGCAGATTACTCACTGGGCGGCACATACCCTTCGGCCTGATCAAAGTCTTCGCCAGCCAGAAACTTGTCCATCTCACCCATCAGGTATTTGCGCGCTTCCGGGTCCATCAGGCTGAGGTGTTTTTCATTGATCAGCATCGTCTGGTGGCCCTGCCATTCGAGCCATGCTTTTTTCGACACGTTGTCAAAAATATCCTGGCCTTTAGCGCCGGGCAGGGGCGGGCGCTCGAGTCCCTCGAGGTCTTCACCATAGCGTCGGCAGTGGACGGTTCTCGCCATCAGTTGCTCCTTGGAGGGTTTTCTTTCCCCAGCTTAGCCAATAGCCGCACGATGGGTGCAGGTAGGCCCACCGAAGGCGGTGGGTGCAAAGCGAACCATTGTAAGTTATCGGCGTGAGATTCTACGCCAATCGTCTCGGGGTGGTTCTCGGCGCATTGCGCCCTCACCGAGTGAGCCTCCAGCTTGAAATGCGTGAAGGTGTGGTGAAAGGGTTCTTCGATACGACAGCGCTCTGCCGGTAGCGACAGGGTATTTGTTATCCATGCTTTAGCAGCAGACGCCTCCTCAAACTCCGGCGGCGCCCACAGGCCGCCCCAGATACCCGAGTCCGGTCTTTTTTGCAGCAGCACCTCCCCGGGCGCGCGCGTGACCACCGCGAGCCATCGTTGTCGAAGTGGCATCTGCGTGCGCGGCTTCCGGCCGGGGAAATCACTTTGTCGGCCCTGAGCATTGGCGGCGCAACCCCGCTCCAGAGGGCATCGCTCGCAGACCGGCCGGCTGCGCGTGCAGCAGGTCGCGCCGAGGTCCATGATCGCCTGCGTGTAGTCTGCAAGGCGCTCCTGTGGCGTGTGGTGCTCGGCAAAGGACCACAGCGTGTCGCTGACCGCCCGCTGACCGGGCCAGCCTTCGACCGCGTGGTAACGCGCTAGCACCCGCTTCACGTTGCCATCGAGAATCGGCGCCCGGGTATCCATCGCTAAAGAGAGGATCGCACCGGCGGTAGAGCGCCCAATCCCGGGCAGGGCCTCGAGCCCTGCCAAGTCGCTCGGGAAAACGCCGTTGTGCGATGCGCAAACCTGTTTGGCACAGCGGTGCAGGTTTCGGGCGCGGGCGTAGTAGCCGAGGCCGGTCCACAAGTGCAATACAGTGTCCTCGGCGGCCTCAGCCAGATTTTCGACCGAGGGGAACTGCGCCATAAAACGCTCGTAAAAGGGAATGACCGTGGCGACTTGCGTCTGCTGGAGCATGATCTCCGACACCCAAACGCGATATGGCGTGCGGTTTGTTTGCCAGGGCAGGTCCTTGCGCCCGTGCTGGTCAAACCACTCGAGCAACGCGTCGGCAATGTGATCTTTTTCACTCATGAAGTGGTAAAGCTTCGCAATGAAGTAGCAGGGCTCTTTCTATACAATGGCGCCCCTAGTGTAGCGCCCGCGCAGTCTCGCGGGTTGCCCGGAGAAGACAGCATGAGTCAGCAGGAAGCGGGTGTTCGCAAGGCATCAGTCAGCCGCGAGACCCTAGAGACCCAGATTGTGGTCGAGCTATGCCTCGACGGCACCGGCCAGTGCACCCTCGATACGGGGCTGCCTTTCCTCGAGCATATGCTGGATCAGATCGCCCGACACGGTCAGGTAGATCTTGATATCAAGGCCAATGGAGACCTGCACATCGATGCTCACCACACGGTGGAAGACATCGGCATCACCCTCGGGCAGGCGTTTAGTAAAGCGATTGGCGATAAAAAGGGCATTGTGCGCTACGGGCACGCCTACGTACCCCTAGATGAGGCGCTATCGCGCGTGGTGATCGACTGCAGCGGTCGTCCGGGGCTCGAATTTCACGTGCCGTTTACGCGCGCCAAAGTCGGCGAGTTCGACGTTGATCTGGTGGTCGAGTTCTTTCAGGGCTTTGTGAATCACGCTGACGTGACGCTACACATCGATAATCTCCGCGGCCACAACGCGCACCACCAGGCCGAGACCGTATTCAAGGCGTTTGGCCGGGCGTTGCGCATGGCGGTCGCGCCCGACGCGGCCATGGCTGGCACCAGCCCTTCGACCAAAGGGGTTTTGTAAGCCGTGACCCTCCGGGTTGCCGTAATCGATTACGGCATGGGCAACCTGCACTCTGTGGCGAGCGCGCTGGAGCACGTGGGGGCTGCCGAGGTCGTGGTCAGCCATGAACCGCAAGCTATCCTTGATGCCGACCGGGTTGTTTTCCCGGGTGTTGGGGGTATCCGTGACTGTATGGAAGCGATCCGTCGCCTCGGCTGTGATCAGTTGCTGGATCAGGTGCTGAATGTGGATCGCAAGCCGGTGCTGGCCATTTGCGTCGGCATGCAGGCCCTGATGTCTCACTCTCAAGAAAATGGCGGCGTCGACTGCCTTGATGTGTTGCCGGGCCAGGTTGCCTTCTTTGGCGAGGCGCATCGCAGCGGCGAGGGTGAGCGGCTGAAGGTGCCGCACATGGGCTGGAACGCCGTGCGGCCGGCCATCGATCACCCTTTGTGGCGCGGCATCGAGCCCGACACGCGTTTTTATTTTGTTCACAGCTACCACGTGGTGCCTGATAACAACGCTGTGATCGCAGGCACCTTTGATTACGGCCTCACAGGCTGCGCGGCACTGGCGCAGGAGAATCTGTTTGCAACGCAGTTTCACCCGGAGAAGAGCCATACCGCGGGGTTAACGCTACTCAAAAACTTTCTCGACTGGGACGGCACATGCTCGTAATACCCGCCATTGATTTGAAAGACGGCCAGTGCGTCCGCCTGCGGCAGGGCGATATGGCAGACAGCACGGTGTTCTCTGACGACCCCGTTGCCATGGCGCAGCGGTGGTTCGACGAGGGTGCCCGGCGACTTCATATTGTTGACCTCGACGGCGCCTTTGCAGGGGAGCCCGTCAACGCCGGCATCATCGAGGCGATCTCAAAAGCCCTGCCGACGCTGCCGATTCAGATTGGCGGGGGTATCCGTAATCTCGAGACCATTGCGCGCTATCTCGAAGCCGGTGTGGAGTACGCGATTATCGGCACCATGGCAGCCAAAAACCCTGAATTTGTCCATCAAGCCTGCGCAGCCTTTCCGGGGCACATCATTGTCGGCATCGATGCCCGAGGGGGCCGTGTTGCCGTCGAGGGCTGGGCGAGCGAGAGCGAACTCGATGCCACCGACCTTGCCAAGCGCTTTGCCGATGCGGGCGTGAGCGCGGTGGTCTATACCGATATTGACCGCGACGGCATGATGCAAGGTGTCAATGTCGAAGCAACGGTCGCCCTAGCAGCTGAGTCGGGGCTGCCGGTCATTGCCTCAGGCGGCATCAGCCAGCTTGAGGATGTGCGTGGCCTGATGCAGCACGCGAGGGCAGGCATATGCGGCGCCATTACGGGGCGCGCGATCTATGAGGGCACGCTGGATCTGGCCGAGGCTCAGACCATGGTCGACGCTTTTCTGGAGAGCGACTGATGGCACTCGCTAAACGCATTATCCCGTGCCTCGACGTTGATCAGGGACGGGTGGTGAAGGGCGTCAACTTTGTGGGTATTCGTGACGCCGGTGACCCGGTGGAAATTGCGCGGCGCTATAACGAAGAGGGCGCCGACGAGATCACATTTCTGGATATTACGGCGAGCCACGAAGAGCGCGACACGACAGTGCATACCGTGGAGCAGATTGCCCGCGAGGTGTTTATTCCGCTGACAGTGGGCGGTGGCATTCGCTCGTTGCAGGATATTCGCACCATGCTTAATGCCGGCGCAGATAAAGTCAGTATCAATACCGCTGCG
>Ga0255767_1005376_pt1 | contig 10233 bp, 8 predicted proteins | sample 071ome_24_FD_179967 | JGI IMG/M metagenome (GOLD analysis project Ga0255767, IMG submission 179967) | Coastal salt marsh microbial communities from the Groves Creek Marsh, Skidaway Island, Georgia - 071402CT metaG (version 2) | ecosystem: Environmental > Aquatic > Marine > Intertidal zone > Salt...
CATCGCGTCAAGCGTCTTGACGTCCTGAGCGAGCACCGCTGCCTCATCGGCAGACCCTGCTTGTGTAGCCCGCGCCTCAGCCGCCTCGAGCGACTCCCGCGTCACCGACACCTCTAGCAGCTTCTGTTCATGCATTTGCAGGGAGCAGTCCCGACCGCCCAAAGTAATGCACCAGTCGCCATTCCCGATAACCTGAATCTCCTGGTGCCGGGTAGTTTCAATATTAAGCTCGACAAGGACGTTCTTGTTGTCGCCAACGCCTGTGGTCTTTACCTCATTGAGAATTTCTCGGACCAATTCGGGGGTGCGGTCGGCCTGACCCAGAGGCACGATACGCTGACCCTTTCCGCCGCCACCGCCGATGGCCTTTAAGCGCACCCGGTTTTGCGGGTACTGATCGCCCATTTTTAGCACCGCCTCGGTCAGCGTCTCGCTGAGCTCCTCGATGGTGTAGAGATCAATACCCTTACGATAACTCGCGGTCAGCACCGCCTCAGCAAGGGCCTCTAAATCACCTTCAGGCGTCTCGCTTTCGAGTTCGAGGCCGTGTTCTGTCACTAGCGCGGTCAGAGCAGCTTGATCGGGGTGTTTTTTAAGCAGCGTCAATGTGGTGCCGTTATCAATGCCGGGGGTAACCGAGACGCCCGCTTTCAGAGCTGTACGCTTAGCCTCATCTTTGAGGCCTGCCTGCCTTACGGTACGGGAGCATGGTCCAATAAAATTCAGCCCAGCGCGCTCCATTGAAGCCACCATCTGCTCGTCTTCGGCCATAAAGCCGTACCCGGCAAAAATCGCGTTGTAACCGTGGGTATGCGCAATGGAGATGATGTCAGCAATGCGCTGCTCACGCTCTTCCTTGGTAGCACCACTGTAGTCAGGAACTCGGTGCACGCGGTGAGGATCCGTCAGCACTCTGAGCTCAGGCGCAAGCGCGCCCCGATACACAATGGAATCCTTCTCAGACAGCAAAATCCCGTATCCGTCGATCCCCATTTCGGAGAACACATCCATGGCTTCCTTACGGATAGGCCCCCTACAGATGATCAGCGGCTTCAGATGGTCACAACGGAACTGCTCCGTCCACTCTGAGCGGCGCAACTTGCTGCGGCGATCGCCGTGTATCAACGGGTTATTGAGGTAATGTTGGGTACCCAAGGTGCTCTGCTCTCCCGGCCGTCGATCAGTGGAATTCGCGCTGAACCGCTTGCATCGGCCCCGGCGTGTAATGTCTCAGACAGAAAGCCATCTGAGTGGCAAGCGTTTTGCGCAGGTCTGCCGGCATCACAATCTCGGAGATCGAACCCAGGCTCAGGGCCTCTTCCGGGTTCATAATCTCGCGCTCGTAGCGCTGGGCGAGCAGCGTCTCCTCGGCCTTAATTGCCGCGTCGACCGCCGCTTCGGCTTCTGTCTTCGCCTGCTCCTCAGACAGCCCGCTCGACACACGCGCCTCGGTTTCGGCCTTGAGCTGGGCTGCGCGACCCGATCGAATCTTTTTCAGCTCATCTTTATAGACATACTCCACACCAGCGGGCCCCATCACAGCAACCCGTGTGGTCGGCAACGCGACCACGAAGTCGGCACCCGTCGCGTAGTTGTTATAGGACGCATATGCGCCACCGAAGGCGTTACGCACCAGCACAAGAAAGCGCGGTGTGCGCAAATCAACAATGGCATCCAGCATCGCCCGCCCCGCCTGCACGATACCGCGATGCTCCTGCTCACTGCCCGGCAAGAAGCCGGTCGTATCCTCGAGAAAGATGACGGGGATGTTGTAAAGGTTGCAGAAACGGATAAATCGCGCGTTTTTATAGGCGGCATCGATGTCGATTTGCCCCGAGGCCACAGCAGAGTTATTCGCAACAAAGCCCACGACGTTGCCGCCCATGCGACCAAACGCGGTAATGGTGTTCCGCGCTCGATCCGCCTGCGTTTCAAGAAAATCACCGTGATCACACAATTGCTGAATCAAAATACTGATATCGAATGGCGTGTTGAAGCCGGTTGGCGAGTTGAAAGCCTTCTTCAGCAAAATGTCGATGTCGACGGTCTGTCGCGCGACAGGGTCGGAGGTCTCTCTGAAGGGGGCCAAAGATTGATTCGAATCAGGCAGGTATCGCAGCAACTCGCGCACCTTTCTCAAAGCTGCGACTTCGTCCTCCACGACAAAATCCGTCACGCCGGTCTGACTGTGCACCGCCGGGCCGCCCAATTCATCAGGCGTGATCTCCTCACCCAACACGCTTTTGACGACACCTGGCCCGGTCAGACCAAAAAACGTGTCTTTGGGCTGGATGAGGAAGCTGCCCTGACGAGGCAGATAACTGCCACCGCCGGCGTTGAAGCCAAACATGCACATGATGCTCGGCACAATGCCACTGATCTTTCGCAGCGCGGTAAACGCGTCGGCATAACCATCGAGGCCGCCGACACCCGCCGGTATATATGCGCCAGCGGAATCATTAAGACCGACTAGCGGGATATGGCGCTTGGCGGCGAGCTCGAACAGACGCGCCAACTTCTTGCCATTAGTCGCATCCATTGAGCCTGCGCGAACCGTGAAATCGTGGCCGTACACCGCCACATCGCGGCCGTCGACCGTGATAATCGCTGTAACGAGTGAGGCGCCATCCAGATTCGGGCCCCAGTTCTGATACAGCACGTGGGGCTCGTCGTCCGCGAGATAGCGGATGCGCTCCCACACCGTCATGCGGCCTTTCAAATGCTGTCTCTGTCGGCTGGGGGTGCCGGCCGCAACATAAGGCCTCTGGCGCAACTCGGCCCCGCGCTGCAGTGTCGCCTCATACCGCCCTAATTCGGCGTTGTCAGTCACTGTCTGGGAAAACGGATTTTCCAGTGACACAGCCGACCCGCTTTGGACGGCCTTTTCGCTACCATTACTCATGGGTGATCTCTCAGATTTGCGGGGATCATGGCGCCAAACTGACCAAAATCGCAGATCCCGCGATACGAGGCTCTGTGCACAGGGCGTGACATTACTTATCCTTATACTTACCTGTCAATTTTATCCCTAATGCTTATAGGGTTATGTATGGCGTCCCGCGGCGAAGTCATTTCTCTCAACTACACCCCTACTCTCGCGGAGTGGGCTGGACAATTTTCCGATTTACCGGGCTTTGTCTACCTCGACAGCGGCACCAGCGGGCATGGCGCCGAACTCGAGGTTGTGACGGCGCTGCCCACCACCATTCATCGGTTGCAAGATTATTCGACAAACCTAGCCGACTGGATGACCGCGCTTGAGGCAGATTTGCACAAGTCCTGCGCCCAACACGCCATCCTGGGCACATCAGATTGCTTCACTGGGTGTGTGGCGATCGGCAGCCTCGACTACGACGCCCCCGCTGGCAGCCTTCGAGCTCAAGATTTGCGCGACTCCCGAACCATGGCGGGGCTTTACCACTGGCTGCTGGTCACCCATCGCAGCAGTCAGACCACCGAACTACTTATCCACCCCGACTGCCCGGCGGTAACTCGACAGCGAATCATAGCGCTCGTTAAAAACAGGCGACCCGCTGCAACCGCGAGTTTTCACCTCGCGGCAAACTTCCGTCCTGCCATCAGCAAACCCCAATATCAGGCGCATATCGCACGCATTCAGGAATACATACTGGCCGGGGATTGCTATCAGGTGAACTATGCACAGCGCTTTGAAGCCACCCTCGAGGGCGACGCCTGGTCGGCCTACCGCTATGTCAGGACAATTCTGGCCGGCGGATTCTCGGGCTTTCTCCGCACGGCAGAGGACCATTCGATTCTCTCACTGTCTCCGGAGCGCTTCCTGAGGATTCATCAGGGCACCGTCATGTCTCAACCCATCAAGGGCACGGCGCCCAGGCATAGCGACCCGGAGCAAGACACAGCGCTGGCTCAAGCCCTTCTTAGCTCCGAGAAAGATCGCGCTGAAAACGTCATGATCACCGACCTACTGCGCAATGATCTCGGTCAGTTCTGTGAAACGGGAAGCGTAAGAGTCACTGAGCTATGCGGCTTGCATAGCTTTAACAACGTGCACCATTTGATCAGTACGGTAGAGGGGAGGCTGGCGCCGGGCGTGAGCGCTGGCCAGATGCTACTCGCCACATCGCCCGGCGGCTCGATTACCGGAGCACCCAAAAAGCGCGCTGTCGAAATCATCGCTGAATTGGAACCCACGCCCCGGGGCGCATACTGTGGCTCGCTATTCATCCTCGGCGGCAACGATTGGTTGCAAAGCAGCATTGCGATCAGAACATTAGAAGTCACCGGCGACACGGTCCACTGCTGGGGTGGCGGCGGCATCACCGCCAGCTCACAGTGGGAGGCGGAGTATCAGGAAACCCTCGACAAAGTCGGACCCATTATGGCGGCGCTCGAGGAGGCCAATCAGTGCTCGGGTAACTCAATCCCTTCGTAGAGCGCGATGCGGTCTGTCAGCTTGGCGCGAGACAATGCTTCCTGCACCAGCTCTCGGCCGAGATGCGGCGCCAGCTCGTGAATGAAATCGTGCATGTAGCCCCGGAGAAAGGTGCCCTTTCTGAATCCCAAGCTCGTCACAGAACTTGCAAACAGGTGTGACACGTCGATCTTTACAAGATCAGCATCCAGCGGCGGGTCGTAGGCCATACCTGCGATCAAGCCAACGCCTAGCCCAAGGCGAACGTAAGTCTTGATCACATCCGAGTCGACCGCGGTAAAGACAACCCTGGGCGTGAGTCCCCGGTCGTTAAAGGCCTCATCAAGCTTGGATCGCCCTGTGAAACCGGTGGTGTAAGTCACAATCGGGTGCTCAGCAATGGCCTCAAGAGAGCAATGATCGAGGGATGTCAGCGGATGCCCCTGAGGCACCACCACGCAGCGATTCCATCGATAGCAAGGCAACGTAATGAGACTGGAAAACTGATTGAGTGCCTCGGTGGCGATCACAAAGTCGACTTCCCCGTCTGCAGCCATTTGCGCGACCTGTGGTGGGGTGCCCTGCTTCATAACCAACGACACGTCGGGATATCGCGCCATGAACGCTTTGATCACACTGGGCAACACGTAACGAGCCTGCGTGTGAGTGGTTGCAATAGACAGGGTGCCGGCGGTCTCGTCTGAGAATTCCTGCGCCACTTTCTTGATCGAATCCGCCTTGCGGAGAATCTCACCAGCCAGATCCAGAATCACCTCGCCAGCCGGGGTGATGTGCGTGAGGTGCTTTCCGCTGCGAGCGAATACCTCAACGCCGAGCTCATCCTCGAGGAGTCGAATTTGCTTGCTGATACCCGGTTGCGACGTAAAAAGACTCTGCGCGGTAGCGGACACGTTAAGATCGTGGTGCGCCACTTCCCAGATGTACCTTAGCTGCTGCAGCTTCACGCCTGAGCGCCTCTCTGGAGCCCCTTATTTCTCTTAAACCTTACTCCCCTTTTTGACGGGTGACTAGCAAGAAGGAATAAAATTTCGATTTCTTATAAGCAAATCAGTCGGCGTTAGCGACGCCATGCGGTACATGCCCGGTAGGAACATGTCCGGCAGCGTCGTTGCAGTGCACTTGCTGGTCGTCAAAAAACACGTCGGCCCGATAGGCTCTTAGGAACTCTGTTTTGGTCAGCCCGCCTAGAAAGATTGATTCATCGATGCGCACGTCCCACGCTCTCAGCGTTCGGATAACCCGTTCGTGAGCCGGTGCCGAGCGAGCAGTCACCAGTGCTGTGCGGATGGGCGGATGCTCAGCAGGCAGGGCCTGCTGCAGTCGTTGCAGTGAGGCCAGAAAGTTCTTGAAAGGCCCGCCCATGAGCGGCTGTTTCCGGGCAGCATCCTCATTGGCGGCGAAGGCGTCCAACCCATCGCGCTTATAAATCTGCTCCGCCTCATCGGAGAACAACACCGCGTCACCATCAAAAGCGAACCGCAATTGATCATCTCCGGTTGCGGCAGTGGCATTGGACACCAGCGTGGCTGCCGCCACACCGTGCTCAAGCGCCACCCGAACATCGCCGCCCTCTGCGGAGAGAAATAATTGGCAACCAAACGCCTCGATGTAACGCCACGGCGGCTCCCCGCCACAAAAAGCCGCTCGGGTAATCCCCAACCCGTAATGCTCGATAGAGTTGAAGACCCGCAAACCGGTATCCGCACTGTTGCGAGAAAGCAGTATCACCTCGATGCCCAGCGAGTCGGGAAGCTGGCTGTTGAGTGCCAGCAACTTCTTGACCATTGGGAAAGCCTGCCCGGGCTCGAGCGTGTCGTCTTCTTTCTCTATCTGATAGTCAGAATAGGCGTCCAGACCCTCTTGCTCGAAAATGCGATGCGCGTCGTCAAGGTTAAACAGCGCCCGCGACGAGATCGCGATCACCAGCTTTTGCGCACCCGTCTCCGCCACGAGCGTCAGATCGATTCCGCAGCCGCACTGCGTCGACTGAAGTAGCTACGTGACAACTTAAATACAACGGGAGACAGCAATAGCAAGGCGATGAGATTGGGGATCGCCATAAAGGCATTGAGCGTATCGGCAACCAACCAGATCAAACCCAAGTCAGTTCCCGCACCCACCGGTATCGCCAATACCCAGAGAATTCTGAATGGCAGGATACCCTTGGTACCGAAGAGATAAACGACGCACCGCTCGCCATAAAAAGACCAGCCGATCATGGTGGTCGTGGCGAACAGCACCACCCCGAGGGTCACGACCAGCTCACCTCCTGGCAAGGCAGAACCGAAAGCAGACGCGGTCAAGCTTGCGCCGGATACGCCCGACTCAAGTACACCGGTCAACATAATCACCAAACCTGTCATCGTGCAGACCACGAGCGTATCGATAAAGGTGCCGAGCATCGCCACCAGGCCCTGCTCCACCGGCTCATTGGTTTTGGCAGCAGCGTGCGCAATCGGCGCGCTGCCTAGCCCCGCTTCGTTGGAAAATATCCCGCGGGCCACACCGAAGCGGATCGCCGCCCAGACTGTGGCTCCTGCGAAGCCCCCGGCGGCGGAAGCGCCATTGAACGCACTGTCAATGATGGTCGCCAGCGCCCCAGGCACCTCCTCAATGTGCGAGCCAATGACGATCAAACTCATCAGCACATAGGCAATCGCCATGGCCGGCACAATGGCACTGGCGGTGGCAGCAATACGCTGAATGCCGCCGAGAATGACCGCACCGACGACAACCATCAAAACGCCGCCCGTCAGCACCCAGGGAATCTGAAATTGGTCGCCTAGCACCTGCGCGACAGAATTCGACTGGACCGTATTCGCCAGCCCAAAACCCGCCATGCTGCCAAACAGGGCAAAGGCCCCGCCCAACAGCGCATAACGCGGGCCTAGACCATTGCGGATGTAGTACATGGGTCCGCCGCTGTAGCCGCCTCTGTCATCCTGTTCTCGATAACGGACAGCCAGCACGGCTTCGGCATACTTCATTGCCATCCCAAACAGCGCGGTCAGCCACATCCAGAAGAGCGCGCCAGGCCCGCCCAAGGTGATCGCCGTCGCCACGCCCGCAATATTGCCCGTCCCAATGGTCGCACTGAGGGATGTCATCAGTGCCCTGAATGGCGGAATATCGCCCTCGCCCTGACCCTTGAACCCCCCGAGCAACAGCCGGAACGCAAATCCGAGGCGCCGCCAGGTCAAAAAACCCAAACCGAGGGTCAGAAATATACCGGTACCGAGCAGCAGCACCTGCATGGGCACACCCCAGGCCCAAGCATTGATTTCGACGATAAAAGCTTCCATTACGTGCGTTTCTCTCAAACCTGTGTGCTCGCTGAGCATATCAGTGCATCACGCGGACTGACCAACTTCAGTCCGCCTCCCAAGGCCATCTCAAAAACTGAGATGCCACGCTTTACCGTAGCCATCAGCTCGCGCCGGACGCAGCACTCATCAACTGGGGCTCGTGAGCGAACAATCCGAACACGCCGCCCGTGTGAACAAAAATGATGTCGTCGACGTCTCGGTAAAAACCCTCGCGCAGATCAGCCAGCAACCCATGAAACGCCTTACCTGTATAGACCGGATCCAGGACGATGCCCTCGAGCCGGGTCAACTCGGCGATCAATTCGTACACCGGCGCATCAGCCCTCCCATACCCCGGACCCACCGAATGGTCACGCGTCTCAGGCACTAAATCTATTCGTGGTAGCTGTGGCCAGCGCGCTAGCGAGGCCTGCCAATCTGCGGCCACGCGCCGATTAAACCAGTCAGCATCGTCACACACGGCATAAGCCACGACATCAATTGGTAGGTCGAGCATCGCCACCCCTGCGGTCAGTCCGGTCTGGGTGCCCGCTGAACCCGTTGCCAGAGTGAGCGCGGCGCGCTCGATACCATGATCATCGAGATCACTGTGAAGCTCTTCAGTCGCGGCGATATAACCCCAGACACCCAGGCTGTCGCTTCCTCCGGTCGGGATCATGAGCGCTGGACGCCCTGCGTCAGCAAACTCCGACTCGCGCCTTGCATAGATTGTCTTTAACTGAGTCGCCCACTCTTTTGCCGGCAAAATCTCGAAGGTGGCCCCTGCCAGCTGATCCAACAGGAAATTACCGGTGTTTTGCTCTGGCTCGTCGTCGGCGCGCAGGACCAGATGACAGTCGAGCCCCAACTGAGCAGCGACCAATGCGGTCGCCCGGCAGTGGTTGCTCTGCACGCCTCCGCAGGTGACGAGGGTCTGAAAGCCATGCTCGAGTGCGTGCGCGGCAATAAACTCCAACTTACGAACTTTGTTGCCCGTCAGCGCAGAGCCCGTCAGATCATCGCGCTTTATCCAGAGTCTTTTGCCGGCACCCCATTTATCTGACGCGCGCGACAAAAATTGAAGCGGGGTGGGAATCCGCGCCAAATCAAGGCGCGGCGGGTACTTAATCGGAGTCAACGCCAACAGACTTCAGTGTGCCTTTCGGCAAGACCGAGGTAACGTGGACCTTCTGAAACTTCAGCTCGACGTTGTTGCCAACGGATAGCACGAGATAGTTGGCGTCAAGCCCGCTGATCTTGCCCAGCATGCCGGAGGACAACGCAACTTCGTCACCCTTCTTGAGGGCCGCCACCATGCCCGCATGTTCTTTTTGACGTTTTCTCTGAGGCCGAATGGTCGTGAAGTACATAAACAGCAAAATACCCACCATCATCAATGGCAGGAAAAGCCCCCCGCCTTGCGGCGCTTGACCCGCTGCTTGCGCATATGCCTGAGGAATTAACATGAATCACTCTCCTGTTACCGGGGCGCCACTCTAAGCCCTGCGATGAAAGACAACAATACTGCGTTATCACTGTAATACGCAGCACTGCACTGGATCAGAAGTTAGCCACTGTGAATCTGAGTAACCGGCACCCTCAAACGAAGACCACCGGGGAGTATCCCTCCTCCGTCATCGGTCTATTTGGGTTTGGGTATCGCGAAGTCTATCGTGAGCGGCGCGTGATCCGAAAATCTCTCGTCACGATAGATGGACTGGCGTCGACCGGTCCCTGACAAACCGGGCGTGACCAACATGTAGTCCAGTCGCCATCCGACATTATTCGCCCAGGCCTGCCCCCGATTGGACCACCAGGTATACAAATCCGGTTCGTCGGTGATCTCGCGAAAAATATCTACCCACTGAAGCTCATCATAGATTCGGTCCAGCCAAGCGCGCTCGTGGGGCATAAAACCCGAATTTTTCCGGTTACTTCGCCAGTTTTTGAGATCGATATTTTGATGACAGGTATTCCAGTCGGCGCAGACAATGAACTCTCTGCGCTTGCGCCTCAAAGCCGCGAGGTGCTCATAGAACGGCTCCATGAACCCATCCTTGCGAGCTTGGGCGACCTCGGACGCTGAGCCCGAAGGCACATAGAGCGACACGACGCTCAAGCCGGGAAAATCCACTTGAATGTATCGTCCCTCTAAATCGACGATATCCCACTCAAGCCGGGTCGTGACCTTCTGGGGCTTCTGCCGACAGTAAATAGCAGTGCCTGCATATCCCGGTCGCTCCGCCTCGTTGTAATAACAGTGATAGCCCTTGGGGTAAAAAACGGCGTCAGCCAGCTGCTCTTCCTTGGCCTTGATCTCCTGAATACACACCACATCGGCTTTCTGTTGTGCGAGCCAGTCGAAGAATCCCTTGCGTGCCGCAGCACGGATCCCGTTGGTGTTACAGGTGATTACACGATACATGGGTGACTCAACACTCTCGACGCCGTCTCGCCGAGCAGTCAAACAAACTCGAGCGGACAAGACAACAGAGATGATGATTGGGGAGATGC
>Ga0255767_1005381_pt1 | contig 10228 bp, 10 predicted proteins | sample 071ome_24_FD_179967 | JGI IMG/M metagenome (GOLD analysis project Ga0255767, IMG submission 179967) | Coastal salt marsh microbial communities from the Groves Creek Marsh, Skidaway Island, Georgia - 071402CT metaG (version 2) | ecosystem: Environmental > Aquatic > Marine > Intertidal zone > Salt...
GAGTTATCGGTTTGCGAAATCTGTGCCGACCCCAAACGTGACGCCAGCACCCTGTGCGTCGTGGAGGCGCCGGCGGATGTGATGGCGATAGAGCAAAGCGGCAGTTTTCGCGGCCACTACTACGTTCTAAAGGGCCACCTCTCTCCGATTGACGGTATCGGCCCCGAGCAGTTGGGCCTTGATGCGCTGTGTGCGCGATTCGCTGACGGCAGTATCAACGAGGTTATCTTGGCGACTAACCCGACCGTTGAGGGCGAGGCCACTGCTTACTATATCAGCCAGCGCGCAAAGGCGGCCGAGGTCACTGTCACAAGGATAGCCCATGGGGTGCCTTTGGGCGGAGAGCTTGAATATACCGACTCCAGTACACTCGCCCATGCGCTGAGTGGTCGCACGGTAGTGGGCGAGTGACCAGCCACTGGATCGACAACAGTGAGGCACTGGACGCGCTACTTGTCAGGTACCGGGGTGCGCCCGCGGTGGCGATTGATACCGAGTTCCGACGACGGGATACCTTTTACCCTCAGGTCGCACTAGTGCAATTGTGCTGGGGCGACGAGGCTTATTTGCTGGATCCGCTTTCCCTTGACAATACAGCCTCTCTCGAGGGCTTACTTTCAGATCCCACCGTGATCAAGCTCATCCACAGCGCCAGCGAAGATCTGGAGGTATTCTCCCGATGGCTGAGCAGGCTCCCTTCACCGCTGTTCGACACGCAGCGTGCTGCGGCGTTACTGGGGATGGGTGCCGGTTTAAGTTACCGCGCGCTGGTGGCAGCATTTTTTGATATTGAGTTGCCAAAAGACGAAACGCAGTCCGATTGGTTGCAGCGGCCGTTATCGTCTAAGCAAATGACGTATGCAGCCCAAGATGTGACTTACCTATTTCCGGCCGGAGTAAAGTTGCTCGACAGGTCGCGAAAGCTGGGGCGCCTCGATTGGGTGCTGGAAGATGGGGCACGCATGCTCCCTGGCGGCAAACCCCCTATTGGTAAATTCAAGTCGGCGCATAAATTGCCCGTGGCTCAGCAGCGCGCCCTGATCGCTGTGGTCGAGTGGCGCGAGCATGAGGCGCGCAAGCTGGATCGCCCACGGAGTTGGATTTTGCAGGACAAGCTGGTGTCTTCGGTGGCGCGAGCCCTGCCAGAGACGGTTCAGCAACTGGCATCCGTTGCTGACGTACCCAATGGGTTGGTGCGTCGAGCGGGTGAGACGCTGGTTGCTAAAGTTCAGCGTGCAGTAGCGGATTCCGGGCTGGATTTGTCACAAATTAGTCCGCCGCCGTTGCCCGCGTCCGCGCGATCGCTATCGGCTGCGCTCGCCGATCGGACGAACAGAATTGCCCAAGAGCAGGGCATCGCACAGGAGGTGCTCATGGCCAAAGCAGATCTCGAGCACCTCATTCGCCAGTTATCTGATCCGCTGCTACCGGATCTGCCCGCATGGTCCGGCTGGCGTCAGGCTGTGGTGGTGCAGCCACTCAAAACGTGGTTGCTTGAGGCGCGTCCGCGATGACGACCCGCAGACCAATTGAAGTCGACGTATATAAGACTTCCCGCAAACCGAACACGTTCTTGTACGTACCAAAGGACTTACTGCCCGATAATTGGCCTGAGGGATTGGCGCAGGTGTTTCTCGCTCCACAGAAAGTCATGACACTACTCCTGACGCCAGAGCAACCTCTGGCCGCGCAGCCAGCCGAGGTGGTGATGGACGGGATTGAAACGCGAGGCTATTTTCTTCAACTGCCGCCTACTGAGAAGGCAGCATGGCGCTCGCAGGAGGGTAAGACATGCTGACTACACAATCTTATCTCGTAGCCATTGCGATCTACGGCTTGGCAGCGGTCACCGGCGTGGCCATGCTCCGCAAGCTCTGGTTTGCCACCCCGCTGACCAGCAAGGGCGCTGCGCTGCTTGGGCTGATCTCCGGGACTTTAGTCACGCCGGCTTTCCCCGACTCAGAAGTGGCCACTGTGGCTCCCGCGTTGATCGTTGTCACGTTCAACTTTTTATTCGGCGACGGCATTCAGTCTGTGTTGGCTCCCTCGCTTTGGTTACTAGGGGGAGCTGCTGCAGGCCTTTTACTTGGGCTGTATTGGCGCCGATGGCGACTGCGGCCCGATGGTTGAGCGGTGGTTTGTCTATCTCACATAGGTTAGTCTGCGCGGCCCCATAAATCCTGAAACGAGAGACAGTTGGTATGAAGTTTGAAGGAACAGAACGTTACGTTGCCACGGATGATTTGCGCATGGCGGTTAACGCCTCCGTGGCGTTGCAACGCCCCTTATTGATCAAGGGTGAGCCGGGTACCGGCAAGACAATGCTGGCGGAAGAGGTCGCAGCCGGTCTGGGAAAGACGCTCATCCAGTGGCATATCAAATCGACTACCAAAGCCCAGCAGGGTCTCTATGAGTACGATGCGGTGTCTCGGCTCCGTGACTCCCAACTTGGAGACGGCAGGGTTGAGGATGTGAGTCAGTACATCAAGCGCGGCAAGTTATGGGAGGCGTTCACTGCCGAAGAGCAGGTGGTGTTGCTAATCGATGAGGTCGACAAGGCCGATATTGAGTTTCCGAACGACTTGCTCGTGGAGCTCGATCGTATGGAGTTTTTTGTTTACGAGACCGGTGAAACGGTCAAGGCTAAACACAGACCCATCATTATCATTACGTCCAATAATGAAAAAGAATTGCCCGACGCTTTCTTGAGGCGGTGCTTCTTCCACTTCATTAATTTTCCCAGCAAGGAGACGATGAAAGACATCATCGCTGTGCACTACCCGAAAATTAAAAAAAGTCTGGTGCAGGAAGCGCTGGAGGTTTTTTTCGAGCTGAGGGAGATTCCAGGACTCAAGAAAAAACCCTCGACCTCGGAGCTTATCGATTGGTTAAAGCTGCTCATGGCGGACGATATCCCAGACGAGGTGCTTAAGAATCGTGATCCGACGAAGGCAATTCCTCCGCTCTATGGGGCTCTCTTGAAAAATGAGCAAGATGTGCAACTGCTTGAGCGGCTAGCGTTCATGCATCGACGCGAGGCGCGTTAAGCCCGTGTTGGTTAACTTCTTTCATGTATTGAAAGATACCGGCGTGCCGGTCACCCCCAGGGAGTTGCTGGACCTTCTCGAGGCAATGGAAAGCCGACTCGCCTTCGGCGACATGGATGACTTTTATTCACTCTCGCGCGCGATTTTGGTCAAGGATGAAAAGTACTACGACCGATTTGATCGTGCCTTTGGCTTGCATTTCCAGGATCTGGAGGCGCTGGATGATGTCATTGAGGCCATGATCCCGGACGACTGGCTGCGTTCTGAGTTCATGAAGCAGTTATCGGAAGAGGACAAGGCCAAGATTGAGAGTATTGGTGGCCTGGAAGAGCTGATCGAGCAGTTCAAACAGCGCCTCGAAGAGCAGAAAAAGCGTCATTCGGGCGGTAACAAGTGGATTGGTACAGAGGGGACCTCACCATTTGGAAACGATGGCTACCATCCCGAGGGTATTCGCGTTGGTGGAGAGAGCAAGAACAAGCGGGCGGTCAAAGTATGGGATCGGCGCGAATTCAAGAATCTCGACGACAACGTTGAGCTGGGCACGCGTAATATCAAGATAGCCTTGCGCCGATTGCGCAAATTCGCCCGAACCGGTGCGACCGAAGAGCTTGACCTAGACGACACGATCAAATCTACCGCGCGTAACGCTGGCCTTCTGGATATCAAGATGGTCCCCGAACGCCACAATGCGGTGAAGGTGCTCTTGTTTCTGGATGTGGGTGGCTCGATGGACCCCCATGTCAGGGTTTGCGAGGAATTGTTCTCTGCCGCCAGAACGGAATTCAAGCACCTTGAGTACTTTTACTTTCATAATTTTCTTTATGAGAGTGTCTGGAAGAACAACATCCGCCGTTTTAACGAGCGCACTGCGACGCTCGACGTGATGCACAAATATGCTCACGACTACAAAGTGGTGTTTGTGGGAGACGCGTCGATGTCACCCTACGAGATCATGCAGCCCGGCGGGTCTGTGGAGCACTGGAATGAGGAGTCGGGAGAGTTGTGGATGCGTCGCTTGAGGGAAACCTATGAGAAGTGCATCTGGATCAATCCGGTTCCGGAGGACGAGTGGGAGTACACCCAGTCCATCGCCATTACCCGGCAGCTGATGGATGGCAAGATGTTCCCCCTGACATTACGGGGGCTTGAGGAGGGCATGTCCTTTCTCTCAAAGTAGCGCTCAGCTGGCAAAGTCGTTCTTAGCGGGGTTTTGCAAGACGCGAGGCCTGAAAAAAAGAGCCTTTGCGCTATGATTTGGCTACACTTTCCTCCATTCGAATCGATAACAACATCTCAGGGGGCTGAAATGAATTACCTGCTCAGGATGGCAATGACTCTCGCTCTGGCGCTCGGTTTGATGGCCTGTGGCCAGTCGGGCGAGGAAGTCGGCAGTGGTGAGACTTCAGCGCCCACTATGGGTGCGCCCGCGCAAGTGGATACCGATCGGATCAAAAACGCTGCAACGGAACCCGAGGTCTGGATGACTTATGGGGGCGGCTACGATGAGCAGCGGCATTCGATGCTGGGTCAGATAAACCGCGACACGCTGCCAGAACTGGGTGTTGGCTGGGTTTACGAAATGGCCAAACCCAGAGGGGCTGAGGCAACGCCGATTGTGGTGGATGGCGTGATGTATGTTTCCAGTGCGTGGTCAGTGGTCTATGCCCTCAACGCCAAGACGGGTGAGGAGATGTGGGTCTACGACCCGGAAGTATCGGGAAAAGATGCCGCTAAAGGCTGTTGTGATGTGGTTAACCGTGGGGTCGCAGTGCACGACGGCAAAGTGTTCGTCGGTGTATTCGATGGCCGCTTAGAGGCGCTCGACGCTGCCACTGGTGAAGTGGTGTGGAGTGTTGTGACCGTAGATCAGAGCAAGCCCTACACAATTACCGGCGCTCCCAGGGTGTTCAAGGACAAGGTCATTATCGGCAACGCGGGAGCGGAGCTGGGTGTGCGGGGTTATGTCAGTGCGTACAGCGTTGATACGGGAGACTTGGCATGGCGCTTCTACACCGTCCCTAACCCTGAGAAGAAACCGGATGGCGCTGCCTCAGACGATATTTTGGCGGCACTGGCCAACGATACGTGGGGCGACGACGGCGCGTGGGTGACCGATGGTGGCGGTGGCACGGCTTGGGATTCCATCGTTTACGACACCGTTAATGATCAGATTTTAATCGGGGTGGGAAACGGCTCTCCTTGGAATCCCGATGTTCGTGATCCCAACAGCGACGGTGATAACTTGTTCCTGTCCTCGATCTTGGCGGTAGACGCCGATACCGGTAAATATCGTTGGCACTATCAAACGACGCCGCGCGATCGATGGGACTACACGGCGACGCAGCAGATCATGTTGGCCGATTTGCCGCTCGGAGAGGGCGGAGCCAGCCGCCGTGTTGTGATGCAAGCGCCTAAGAATGGATTTTTCTACGTTTTGGACGCAGCGAGCGGCAAATTGATTTCCGCGACGCCCTTCACCAATCAGAACTGGACAACCGGAGAGTTTGACGAAAACGGAAGGCCGGTGCTGGTCGAGGAGGCGGTTGATCTCGCGCTCTATGCGGTGGTGCCCGGACCAACTGGTGCGCACAACTGGCATCCCATGGCATTTAATCCCGACACCGGACTGGTTTATATCCCGGTCAATGAGATTCCTTTTTTCTACGACAAGACCCGGAACGTGGAAGACAGTAAATCATTCTGGAATATCGGCTACGACGCGGCAGCAGGCTGGCCGGTTGAGTACCCCGCCGGAACCCTGGACGCAGTGGCGGGCCTCGATGGCGGGACTTTGCTTGCCTGGGATCCGGTCGCTGCTGAACCACGTTGGGCGGTGCCTTTTCCATTACCCCTTAATGGAGGGGTGTTGAGCACCCATGCTGGTCTGGTGTTCCAGGGCAACAAGTTTGGGGAGTTTGTGGCGTACGATGCCGAGACAGGCGAGCGCCTGTGGTCACACGCTTTGGTTGGCAATGCGGCGGCAGCACCCATGACCTACGAGATCGATGGCGAGCAATACCTCAGCGTGTTGTCTGGCTGGGGTAGCGTGTCTAACCTGATAGCCGGATTCACCTATGGTGAGGCGAAGAGCAAGGAGCCCGCTAGAGTGATTACCTTTAAGGTGGGAGGTGCAGAGGCAATGCCTGCGCCGTTGGCAAGTGGGGTCAGCGCCACACCGAAATCACCCATGTTTGGAGAACCCGAGCAGCATCAACTTGGTATGCAGCGTTTTGCAGAGAATTGCCACTTTTGTCATGGCGCTTTTGCCGTCAGTGGCGGTGTGATTCCTGATTTGCGCTGGTCAGCGATTTCGGCGAGCGAGGAGGCCTGGGATCAAGTGGTGCGCGAAGGGGCGCTGGAGAAACAGGGAATGGTCTCTTTCGCTGGACACCTGAGTAAAGAAGATACCGACGCAATCCGTGCTTACGTGATTCAGCAGGCGTGGCTGGCAGTGGCCAACGGAAACGCTGCAGCGCCGGGCGGCAACTGAGGTTACCGATTCGTCGTTGCCGTAAGCTGGAAGGCCACCAATGCGGCGGTAACGGCAACGTTGAGAGACTCGACGTTGTTTGACATGGGGATGCGCACTTGCTGGTTTGACATAGCTTTGGCCGCTGGGCTAATGCCCTCGGTCTCACCTCCCAGCACAAATACAGCCCGCGCCGCCGGCTCGACGTCGTATAGCGATAACGAGCCCCGGGCATCGAGCGTGAGAATCTGAAAGCCATTTTCCGCGAGCATCTTTAATCCCTCGCTGAGGGTGGCGCACTGCAGAATGGGCGCTTTAAAAACGGTGCCGGCCGATGCTTTGATGACCAGAGGCCCCAGTGCCGCCACACTGCGTTTGGGATAAAGAAGGCCGTCTATTCCTGCCGCAACGGCCGAGCGTACAATCATCCCCACGTTTTGTGGATTAGTGATGCCATCCAGGGCGAGTACTCTGGCTTGCGTCACATTTGACGTTGCCAGGTCTTCGACGCGTCTAAATCTTGGGCACAGCACATCCAGAGCGACGCCCTGGTCCTGTCGGGCGTTTTTGGAAATCCTCGAGAGGGCTTGTTTGTCATGATGGCGAATGGTTATCCCGCGTCGCTCCGCGAGGCGCGTGATTTCGGCGATAATGCCGCCTGGACGGTTGCTGCTCGCCAGATGTACGCAGTGCACGGCCAGCGAATGATCCGAGAGAGCCTCGAGCGCGGGTTTACGTCCATACAGCGTGAGCCCAAGATGGGGTTGCCACGAAGTCTGGGATGACTCAGACATGTCGGTCATATTCAGGAGGGCGCATTGAAACCGCTGACGCTATACACCACCGCGGGTTGTCACCTTTGCCAGCATGCAGAAGCAATCCTGGAGGCGGCGCACTGTGACTACGAGACCGTCGACATCGCCGACGATCTGGCTCTGATGGAGCGCTACGGCGTGCGCATACCCGTGGTGCGGGAGGTGGGTGGGCGCGAGCTCGGTTGGCCCTTTGACGGCACGCAGCTAGCGGCATTTATGACAGAGTAGGTATCAAGGTTGGGTTATCGGAGCGCATTGGAGTGTGACGGTATTCAGGAATCGCCGTCGACCTTGACTGCGAGCACGTCGCACTCGGCGCTATGCATAACGCCATCTGTCGTTGAACCCAACAATAAAGCGAGCCCCCACCGCGCGTGGCTCCCAACAACAATCAGATCACAGTCGACCGCTTTGGCCTGGGTGGGAATTTCTGATTCGGGCCGACCTGTCACCAGATGCCGATTTTCGGCGGGGATGGACAGACCCTCGCACAGGCGGTCCAGCTGTTCCCGCGCTTGACTCTGAATCTCGTCCTGAATCGCGGAAAAGTCCATTGGAATATCTCCCCCGTAGGTGATGGCCAACGGTTCGATCACATGTAACACATGGAGTTGCGCCTGATTCTGTTGTGCCAGCTTGGCGGCACGCGCAGCGACGGTGTCTGTGGTCGCACCCAAATCGACCGCCACCAAGATATTGCTGTAAGGCATACTTTGCTCGCTAATCAGCCTTGTATCGGTTAAATGTAGTCCAAAACCAGCACCGTGTCTTGCGGAGGGACGCCTTGGTATATGCGTTAATTTTTTTAGGGCTGGCAGTTGTGATCGCACCGCTGGTATCGGTGATGCCGAGCAAGGCGCAACGCCGAAAAGCCGCTCTGAGGGATAGGGCGAGAGAATTAGGATTGCGTGTGTCGCTACGGCCGTTACCAGAGGTTCCTCCACGCTTCCGATTCGTCCCCGAGGGAGAGCTAGTCAGCTATGAGCGCCTGCTTCCGAAACCACTTCAACAAAGCGCAAGGTGTGTGAGATATGTGAGGTGTGATGGCGAATGGCTGCGCACATCGGGAGAGACAGAAGCGCCGGACTGGTTGGCATCCCTGCCTGACGGTGTCGCATTGGTTGAGCTATCTGAGGCTGCCCTCAGTATTTTCTGGAACGAGCAGGGCGCTATAGAAGACCTCGAATGCATATCTCAAGCTATTGAAATAATTAGCTAAATTGCTCCAATGGGCGCTTGGAGGTTGAAAGAGGTCCCATACTAGGGGGCCTTGACCCGGGGCGCAATCACCCTTATAGATGCCCACCTTTCGGGAATCGGGCGAGCCACCCGGCTCTGTCCATCATCTGGGTAACCGTCACGTATGGGAAAAGCACTGGTCATTGTTGAATCGCCAGCCAAGGCCAAAACCATCAATAAATACCTTGGCAAGGACTACATCGTAAAGTCCAGTGTGGGACACATTCGTGATCTCCCGACTTCGGGCAGTGCGAGCGCCAGTGATCCCAAGGAGCGCGCAGCGCAGGCGGCTATCACCCGCAAAATGGCGCCAGATGAGAAGGCGCGCTATCAAAAGCGCAAAAAGCGCGAACAATTGGTGCGCCGTATGGGCATCGACCCCGACAACGGTTGGGAGGCGCGTTACGAGATTCTGCCTGGTAAAGAGAAAGTCGTCAGCGAATTACAGCGCCTCGCCAAGGACAGTGATGCGATCTATCTCGCCACAGACTTGGATCGAGAGGGTGAGGCAATTGCGTGGCATCTTCAGCAGGCCATCGGTGGCGATACGGCCCGATACCACAGGGTCGTATTCAATGAGATTACTGAGAAAGCGATCAAGGAGGCGTTTAAGGAGCCGGGACAGCTCGACAATGCACGCGTGCATGCTCAGCAAGCGCGGCGTTTTCTCGATAGAGTGGTCGGATTCGAGGTCAGCCCGTTACTCTGGTCAAAAGTGGCGCGAGGCTTGTCGGCGGGTCGCGTACAGTCGGTAGCGGTGCGCCTCATCGTAGAGCGCGAGCGAGAGATTCGGGCGTTTGTGCCCGAGGAGTACTGGGAAGTTCATGCGCTACTAAAAGCGGGTGATATCGAGCCGGTCCGTTTCATGGTGACGCATCGTGGCGGCATAAAATTCGAGCCGAAGACTCAGGAGGAGGCCGAGTCTGCAGTTGCGGAGATGCGAGATGCGACCTTCTCGGTGTCAGAACTCGAATCCAGAAAAACCAGCTCAAAACCTTCCGCGCCTTTCATCACTTCGACACTACAACAGGCGGCCAGTACCCGCATGGGTTTCAGCGTCAAAAAGACGATGACCCTCGCGCAACGTCTCTATGAGGCGGGGTACATCACCTATATGCGGACGGATTCCACGAACCTCAGCGATGAGGCAGTAGCCCTCTGCCGCGAACTGATTAAAAAGGATTTTGCAGCAGACTATTTGCCGGCAGAACCCAATCGCTACGGATCCCGTGAGGGCGCGCAAGAAGCGCACGAGGCGATCCGGCCCTCGGATGCTCGCTTACGCAGTCATCAACTGACGGGGATGGAGCCGGATGCCGAACGACTCTACGATTTAATCTGGCGCCAGTTTGTGGCGTGTCAAATGACACCGGCTCGTTATCTTTCCACAACGCTTGCGGTAGCCGCGGGAGATTGTCGCTTGGTGGCAAAGGGGCGAGTGGTCGAATTTGACGGCTTCACAGCTGTCCAGCCGCCCGCCGCACGCAAGGGAGATGACGCCGTGCTGCCGCCATTAGCCGTTGGCGATAGTTTGATTGCGGAAGGCTTTGATCCGAAGCAACACTTCACCAAGCCGCCGGCGCGTTTCGGAGAAGCGAGTCTGGTGCGTGAATTGGAAAAGCGCGGCATCGGACGACCCTCCACCTACGCAGCTA
>Ga0255767_1005382_pt1 | contig 10228 bp, 11 predicted proteins | sample 071ome_24_FD_179967 | JGI IMG/M metagenome (GOLD analysis project Ga0255767, IMG submission 179967) | Coastal salt marsh microbial communities from the Groves Creek Marsh, Skidaway Island, Georgia - 071402CT metaG (version 2) | ecosystem: Environmental > Aquatic > Marine > Intertidal zone > Salt...
GGACAGCATCCTTGATGAAATCACGCGCGGTGATTTCGCGTTTTCAGCCACCCTCGAAGATATCCATATGAATATCGAATCACGGCTTGCCGAACTGATCGGTGAGCCGGCGCGCCGGCTCCATACAGCGCGCTCGCGCAATGACCAGGTGGCGACCGACTTCAGGCTGTGGGTACGAGAGCTCATTGATTCGGTCGATGCCGCGCTGGCCGAACTGCAGTGGATATTGCTGCGGCGCGCCGAGGAGCATGCCGACACGCTGATGCCGGGTTTCACCCATCTGCAGACGGCGCAGCCTGTCACCTTCGGCTTTCATCTGATGGCCTATGTCGAAATGTTCGGGCGCGATCGCGGGCGCTTTGCCGATGCGCGCCGCCGGCTCAATGAATCACCGCTTGGCGCCGCCGCGCTGGCCGGCACCTCTTTTCCGACCGACCGCCACATGACGGCCGAATTGCTGGGCTTCGACCGGCCGGCGGCGAATGCCATGGATGCGGTCTCCGACCGCGATTTCGCCGTGGAGTTCCTCGCCGCTGCCGCGCTGTGCGCCGTCCATATGTCGCGGCTTGCCGAGGAGATGGTGATCTGGTGTTCGGACAGGTTCGGTTTTATCACCCTGTCCGATGCCTTCACGACCGGATCCTCGATCATGCCGCAGAAGCGCAACCCCGACGCGGCCGAGCTTGTGCGTGCGAAGCCGGGCCGGATCATCGGGTCGCTGAACGGACTCCTGATTGTGCTGAAGGGGCTGCCGCTGGCCTATGGCAAGGACATGCAGGAGGACAAGGAAGGTGTCTTTGATGCCGCCGACGCGCTTGGCATCGCCATCGCCGCGACGCGCGGCATGGTTGCCGACATGACCGCCAGGCCCGAAGCCATGCGCGCCGCGCTGACCCAGGGTTTTCCGACCGCCACCGACCTTGCGGACTATCTTGTGCGCGAGCTTGGGCTGCCCTTTCGCGAGGCGCATCATGTCAGTGGCAGCATCGTCGCCATCGCCGCCGAGCGGGGATGCGATCTTGACGCGCTGGCCCTTGCTGACATGCAGGATGTAGAGCCCCGCATCACCGCCGATGTGCTGGCGGTTCTGTCCTGCGAGGCGGCGGTCGCGATGCGGCGCAGTTTCGGTGGCACCGCGCCTGAAGAGGTGCGCGCGCGGATTGCCGAGGCGCGGACGCGTTATGCGCTGGATCAAGGCTGAGCGGGAAGGAAGATGACAATGAAGCGTTTCGGGTTTGCAATGCTGGTGCTGGCTCTTGTCGCCGGCGGACTGACCGCCTGCGGCAAGCGGGGCGATCCCTATCGCCCGTCCGAGGTCCCGGCGCAGTCCGCCGACAGCGCCTCCTGACACCAGCGAGGATCACAGGGCATGACAAGCAGCTTTACGCGTGATGACAGCGGGCGCCTGACCGTCGGCGGCCTCGTGCTGGAGGATATCGCGGCGGCGCACGGCACCCCGCTCTATGTCTATTCAGGCGACGGCATTCGCGCCGATTATCGCAATTTCGCCGCCGCCGTGGCACCGGTCGGTGGCAAGGTGCATTTCGCGCTGAAGGCCAATTCGGCACTTGGTGTGATGGCACTGCTGGCCGCCGAGGGTGCCGGCGCCGACATTGTCTCGGGCGGTGAGCTGCAGCGCGCGCGTGCCGCCGGCGTGCCGGCTGACATGATCGTCTTTTCGGGTGTTGGCAAAACCGCCGAGGAGATCGGCGCGGCGCTGGATGCCGGTATCGGCCAGATCAACGCCGAAAGCGCCGCCGAGGTCGAGGCGATCAGCCGCGTGGCAGCGGCCCGCAATGTCGTGGCGCCCGTGGCGCTGCGGGTCAATGTCGATGTTGCCCCCGACACGCACGCCAAGATTTCCACCGGTCAGCGGTCCACCAAATTCGGTGTCTCCACGGCGCAGAACGAGGCCGCCAGCCTCTATCGCCGGCTTGCCGGCGACCCGCATATCCGGCCGGCTGGCCTAGCGGTTCATATCGGCTCGCAGATCCTCGACCTCGATCCGTTCGCGCGCGCCTATTCCGCCCTTCTTGATTTTGGCAGCGCCCTGCGCGACGAAGGGCTACCGGTGCCGACACTCGACCTTGGCGGTGGCATTGGCGTCGATTACGAGGCCGGCACAGCCACTGATTTCACCGCCTATGGCGCGTTGGTCAGCCGCATCTTCGCCGATAGCGGGTTCCAGCTCGGATTCGAGCCGGGACGATCGATTGTCGCCAATAATGGCGCGCTTCTGACCCGCGTGATCTACCTGAAAGACGGTGACAACAAGCGTTTCGTCATCGTCGATGCGGCGATGAACGACCTGCTGCGCCCGACCCTGTATGAAGCGTATCATGCCGTGCTGCCGCTTGGGCCGGCCAAGACAGCAAAAGGTCCGGCAGCGAAAGGTCCGGCGGATATTGTCGGCCCGGTCTGCGAGACCGGCGATTATCTGGCGCAGGACCGGATGATGCCGGCGCTTGCCGAAGGTGACGGGCTGGCGGTGATGTCGGCCGGCGCCTATGGCGCGGTGATGGCCTCAAGCTACAATTCGCGCCCCCCCGCCGGCGAGGTGATGGTTCTTGACGGCACATGCCATGTGTTGCGGCGGCAACGTGACATTGCGGAACTTCTGGCCGAAGAAACCATTCCCGTCCTGTCCTGACCGGCCAGACCGCGTCTGCGAATGGCCATGCCCTGATTACTGTCTGACCACCGGATCATCGCGCATGGTCACGGTGACCGTCGGCTCGTTGCTGGCCTCGAAGACAAGCTGCGTGAAGAACCCGCTTGTCATCGCCGGCCGGATCACGGCGTCGTCCGCGCGAATGATCCGGCTGGCCAGCGACTCGCCGGACGCGGACACCACCCTGACCTCGAGAAGCGGGGCATGCGCGAAAAAGGCGGCGTTATTCTGTAACTGGCCGCTCAACCGCATGGTGTCACCGGCATAATCGGCCCTCAGATCAACAATGCGAAGATGTTCGGTGTCCGGCCGGACCGAAAGGCCGATCTGCTGGAAAACACCGATCAGGCCCGGCGCGTAGGCGGTGATGGTCGCCCGCTCGAACACCACGCCGACGATGCCGCCAAGCAGCAACAGCATGACAAGAAACGATCCGAGAACCGTGCGCAGGGCGCTGGCCATCTCTCCCGGTTCGGCTTCCTCGACCAGCATCGGCGGGGCGGCCTGCCAGACATGCGCACAGACCGAACAGCGGACAGCCTGCCCGGCCGCGCCAATCTTCTCGCCATCGACCCGGAACACCGTGTCACAGTTCGGGCAGGTCAGCAGCATTGACCCGTCTCTCCTCCTCTTGCCTTCATTCTCGATACACCAAAGCCGGCCTTTCGGAAAGCCCGGCTTCGGCACATGTCCGGTCATCAGGCTGATTATGCTAGCCAATCATTCGGGCCAATTATTTCGCTCCGGCGGCCGCCGCGGAATGTGCTAGACTATCATGGTCGTGCCGCAAGGCTGGCATGTCACGGCCTGTCGAAACGGAACCGGAATGGCGAGGGCAACACCCTTGATGACGGCAATTGACCACGCGATATCCCGGCGGACAGTGAAGTATCTTGCCGTCTATCTGGTGCTGGCCGTTGCATCCTTCATCGCCGGCCTGCAGCATTTCGTGCTGACACTTCCCCACGCGCCGCAGGGCAAGCTGCACTTCACCGACGGGATCGTCGTGATGACCGGCGGGCAGCAGCGTCTTGATGACGGGCTGCGTCTTCTGACCGCCCAGAAACGCGGAAAAATGCTGATTTCCGGCGTTGGTGAGGGCGTCAACCGCGCCGTGCTGGTGCAGGAACTCGGGCTTGATGACCACAAGGCGGAATTGCTGTTCTGCTGCGTCGAGCTGGATTTCGAGGCCGGCAACACGCGCGGCAACGCCATTGCGGCGCGCGCCTGGGCACTGCGTCACAGCATTTACTCGCTACGACTTGTGACAGCCAGCTATCATATGCCAAGGGCGCTGTTGGTCTTCGCCCGCGAAATGCCCGAATTCGATCTGTATCAATGGCCGGTCACGCCGGTTGATCTGAACATCGCCGGCTGGTGGCGGGACCGCGCCATGATACGGTTGCTGACCCGCGAATATGCGAAATATCTGGCGGAAACAATCCGGATCTGAAAACTACCGACGGTAGCCAATTTCACCTGTGGGGCCAGCTTCCAGCCCTAGCTCTGACCGGCATCGATGATCGAGCGACGGATCTCGCGGGTGCGATGGAACAGGCTCTCGAGCTTCTCCGTCTCGCCCCACCGGATGGCCCGCTGCAGATCCGACAGATCCTCGGAAAAGCGCTGCAGCATCTCCAGCACCGCCTCGTCATTATTGATGAAGACATCGCGCCACATCACCGGATCGGAGGCGGCAAGCCGCGTGAAGTCACGAAAGCCGGACGCCGAGAACCTGATCACGTCATTCTTCAGCTGGCTTTCCAGATTGACCGCCGTGCTGACGATTGTATAGGCGATCAGATGCGGCAGGTGCGATGTCAGCGCCAGCACCTTGTCGTGATAATCGGCATCCATGCGCTCGGCGACCGCGCCGATGGCGGTGACAAAGCTCTCGAACCGCGCCACCTCCGCCTCCGGCGCGTCACCGGGCAGAATCAGCCAGTACCGCCCGTTGAAAAGGTCGGGAAACCCGGCCGCCGGACCGGAATGTTCGGTACCGGCAAGCGGGTGCGAGGGAATCCAATGAATGTCATCTCTGACATGCGGTGTCACATCACGGAAGACCGACCGCTTGGTCGATCCGGTATCCGTCAGCACGGCGCCGGGTTTCATCGCCGGAATAATCCGCCGCGCCAACGCGCCAATGGCACCGACCGGCACCGACATCACCACCAGATCGGCGTCGGCGACAGCCGCCTCAGCGTCGGTGGTAACACTGTCGGCAAGCCCGAGGCGTTTCACCTCCGGCGCCACATCGTCATCGCTGTCGCAACCGACGATATGTCCGACAACACCGGCGCGGCGCGCGGCCAGCGCCACCGACGATCCGATAAGACCGATCCCGATGATCGCGACCCTGCTGTAAATCTCCTTCATGACTGTTCCTGGTCCGGGGGCGCGGCGATCACGCCGACGACCCGATGTTCACCCGTGATGCCGGCAACCGGTGCCTCGATGCGTCCCGGCATTCTGTCAAGGACCGCGCCATCATCGCCGTGACGGGCAACAATTGTCATTTCGCTCTCGACCGGGTCCGCCGGGTCACGACCGATCATCCAGGTCTGGGGTAACGAGTCCGACCGGTAGGGCGGCGTGCTGGCAATCAGGTGATAGCCTGTATCCGCCAGCAGCCAGGACGCCAGGTCCGCCTCGCAGCTCTCCGGCACCAGCGCAAGGCCGACCCCGGCGTCAAGCCGCGATCTGACAGCGTCGAGGTCGGCGCATTCACGGATCGTGACCAGACCTCCGAAATGCCAACCCGCCACCGCCATCGCCTGCACATGAACCGCCACCTCGAGCGCATTGTCCTGCCATGCCGTGCTTGCCGTCATCAGCTGACGCCAGACATTCGCCACAAGCTGGCGCGGCAAATCGGGCGCGGCGGCCGCAAGCCGATCGATCACCGCCGCCTCACGTCCCGGTCGATAGGCCGCACCGCCCCGCTTTGCCGCAATGATGTCGCCGGCAAGCGTCATGCGGCGGCGCACCAGCGCGAGGATGTCGTCATCCAGCCGGTTGATGGTCGCTCGCAGATCGTTCAGATGGTCAGTCATGTGTGGTCGGTCATGGATCAGGCGATAACTTGGTACAGGACAGCGTGACAAGCCACATCACCGGCCAGCCTCGTCCCCGGTTCAGTTGTGCTTCAGCCTCTATAGCAGACAGTCTGCCGCCGGCACCAGACAATCATGAAGACATGCGTGAATGCGTGGCGAGCTGCGGAACCAGATCTCGGCAGCATGTCGGGTGCCGGTCATTCCGTCCCCTCGCGGATCGCGCCGGTTGGACGTGGCGCAAGTTTGCGCGCTATCGCCGATTTCGCGGCGCGCTGGCGGCCGGTCTGTCCGGCCGGCGCATACAAATTCTTCTCGGCCTCGATCACCAGAACGCCGCCAATGCCGGGCGACCAGTTCCGACCAAGCCGTTCGATCTGCGGGCCCATTCTGAGAAACAGGCCGGGCGCGGCGGGCGGGGTGAACAGGATTGTCCGCGCCTCGACCGGGGTAAAGCCGTGTTCCTGGAGCAGGTGCCGCAACTGGCCCCGCGAATAGGGCCGGCCATGGGCGAATGGTGTCTTCTCGGCGCGCGCCCAAAGCCCGTTGCGGTTCGGCACCATCACCATCAGCCGCCCGGACCCGTCAAGAACACGCCAGCATTCATCGAGGAGGCGGCTGGGGTTTGGATCGAATTCCAGCGCATGAAGCAACAGCAGCCGGTCGAGCTGCACGTTCTGGACCGGTAGCGCGCGGCTGTCGACAAGCGCGGCCCGAACAGGTCCCTTTTTTGGCCATCGCCGCGGGCCGAGCCGCATCGGCAGCAGCGCCAGCGCACGAAGCTGATCCTCGGACCTGAAGACAGGCGGCGCGTAACCGAGCGCCGCATTACAGGCATTCGGTGCCCGGTTCCAGAAATCGGCAAGGGCATGGCGCAGCCGCATCGCGACGTGACGGCCCTGACGGGTCCGGTAATAGTCGCGAAGCAGGTCGGCATCCTCGAACATCTCTCAGCCCATGTTCGACAGTTCATAGGCAATCTGTCGGCAATCCTCATACGCCTCCGGCTTGGCGGTTCGAACCCGCACCGCCGTCACGCCGGCAAGCGCCGCCAGCGAGTCGAAGATCCGGCGGGCCAGCGTTTCCTGGAGATCGAAATGCCGTGACGTCGCGATATCGAGAATTGTGCTGCGGATCACATCGTAATTCAGCGCATCCTCCAGCCGGTCGGTTGTCGGCTCGCTTTCATCCACCAGCAGGATCTCGGCGTCGATCACCACCCGCTGTGGTGCCAGCCTTTCATGGTCATAGGCGCCGATTCGGCAGGCGCATTCAAGCCCCTCGAGAAGAAAGCGGCGATGCAGCATGATCGGTTGTTCCTTCTGCCTCACTAAAGTGTTGCGGCAATCCAGTCCGGCACGATTCCGCAAGCCTCGATCATATCATGTGCGCCGCCATTGCAGAACAGCCCATAACCCGTCAGCAGCACCGCCTGCAGGCCAGCCGCCCGCGCGCCCAGAATATCGGTGTGGAGCGAATCACCGACCATCGCGACGCGGCCGCGCTCGAATTGACGGCCATGAACCTGTTCCAGCCGGCCAAGGACAAGATCGAAGGCGGCGGCGTGCGGCTTGCCATACCAGCGCGGCACAATGCCGGTGGCCTGCATCGCCCGCACCGCCCAATAGCCGGGCTCGGCCGAGAAGGCGCCCCCAAGCGGGGCGCTGATATCAGGATTGCCGACAAGAAGATCGCACCCGCCCCGCGCCAGCGCGTCCTCAAGCGCGCTCTGCAGCGTGTCGTCCCAACCCGCCGCCCCGAGAAAGGCAAAACACTGCGCACGTTCGAACAGGTCCGGATCACCGGCAAGGGTGAGTTCGCTCCCGATATCAAGCGGCCGCGCCGCCGGCCCCAACGGGGCGACAATCCGCCCCGCCGCCGCCGCCGGCAACGCCGCCTCCAGCGCATCGCGGCTCGACACCACCTGCTGGCGCGTGATCTCCAGCCCCCAGTCACGATATTTGGCCCAGCTCGCCCCCGCGCCCTGGCCGGCGCCATTCGTCAGCACCATCACCGCAATGTCACGTGCCGCCGCCACCTCCAGCACATCATGGATGCCATCGATCACGCCGGCGCCGACATTGATCACGCCGAACCCATCGAGAATCAGCGCATCAACATGCGGCAGGATATCAACAAGGCGGTCAACCTGGCGGGGCGGGGCCGGCGGCGGCACAGCCGACGGCATATGTGGGCGCAACGCCTCATACATCGCGATGATATCGTCCAGCGCGATGGCATCCGGCGCCGGAATGGACAGGCCGGCAAGCGAAACGGTCATGAAATCCTCGGCTTTATGGTCTTGGTACATATTGTCAGGATGCGCGGGTCAGGACAGCCGCGCCGCGGTGATGAATTCCGCGAATGCCTCGCACCATATCAGCAGTGCCGGAAAATCACCAACCTCGACACCGGGCGGCACGGCCAGATCGAAATTGGTGAAGGCCTTGATCGGCCCGATATCGACCGAGCGGGCCTTGATGCCAAGGAAGCCGGCCTCGTCCTCGACAAATTCCGGTGTCAGATAGAGCCGATAATCGGGGCCGGGCGCGATACGCCCGTCAAGCCAGACCCGTTGCCGGCTGACATGGACAACCCCCTCGCCCCAATGGAAGGCATCGGATCCGGCAAGGTTGCGGGTGAAGGTACCGCGTCGCTCGGCACTGGCCTCAAGCTGCGCCAGCGCGGCGCTGTCCAGCCCGTCCTCGGCCGTCAGGATCGGCAGAAAATAGACGCCAAGCGCGAAGCCGGCCAGCAAACCGATGCCGAATTTTGCAGCGCCGAACAGGATGATGTGCCGCCGCGCGACATTGAGAAAAGATGTGATCATGACAGGAAACCCCGGTTAATTGCCGATGACCTGCGGACGATGGCGCATGATTGCCGTCACCAATTCCATATGCCAGCATGAATGGCATGATAACCGATGCGGCGGCGGCATGGCAGCCCCGCTTCCTGTCCGCGACATCACGATTGCGCGCGCGCCGCGATCGTCTGAGGAGGTGCTGATGCGGCTTCAATCACTGGAGACATTCATTGTCGGCACACCGCCGCCGGGCTTTGGTGGCCGGTATTTCATCTTCGTGCGGTTGACGACTTCCTGCGGGATCACCGGCATTGGCGAGATCTACGCCGCCAGCTTTGCCCCGCAAGTTGTCTGCCAGATGGCCGAGGATATGTTCCAGCGCTATTTGGAAGGCATGCCACCCGACCGGATCGAGCATTTCTGGCGGCGTGCGCACGGCTCGGGTTTCACCCATCGCCCCGATGCCTCGGTCCAGGGCGTGGTCAGCGGGTTGGAAATGGCCTGCTGGGATATTGTCGGCAAGGCGCTCGACAGACCTGTATATGCGCTTCTGGGCGGCCTGGTGAATGACCGTCTGCGGACCTACACCTATCTGTATCCCGGGGAACATCAGACAGCTTCCGATTTCTATAATGACCCGCTGGCCAGTGCCGAGGCGGCGGCAGCACGCGTCGCCGAGGGCTTTACCGCCGTCAAGTTCGACCCGGCGGGCCAATACACCGTCTATGACGGGCGCATGCCCGATCTTGAAGCCCTCGACCAAAGCGAGACCTTCTGCCGCGAGATCCGCGCCGCCGTTGGTGACCGCGCCGATCTGCTGTTCGGAACGCATGGCCAGTTCACCGCCGCCGGCGCGCTGCGACTGGCGCAGCGGATCAAGGCCTATGACCCGCTCTGGTTCGAGGAGCCCTGCCCCCCCGACATGCCGGAGGAAATGGCGAAGGTGGCCGCCGGAACCTCGATTCCGGTGGCGACAGGCGAAAGACTGTGCAGCAAATTCGAGTTCGCCCGCGTTCTGGAATGCAAGGCGGCGGCGATCCTGCAGCCGGACCTTGGCCGCGCCGGCGGAATCCTCGAAGGCAAGAAGATCGCCGCAATGGCGGAAACCCGCTATGTCCAGATCGCGCCACATCTCTATTGCGGGCCGGTCGTCGCCGCCGCCAATATCCAGCTTGCGGCCTGCATTCCGAATTTCCTGATCCTTGAATCGATCGGAAAGATGGACGGATTCCATGCAGAACTGCTGAAGCGGCCGCTGCATTGGGAAGATGGCTATATCATCCCGCCAACCGCGCCGGGACTGGGCATCGAGCTTGACGACGCCGTCGTCGCGGCGCATCCATGGACCGGCGACAGGCTGCATCTGGAGATGGGCGACGCCCCGCACGACCCGAAACGACACGGTCTTTTCGGCGGCGGCTGAACCGGCGCAGGTGACCGCCATATCAGGCCGGTGCATACCCGCCTGAACTCCTTGCCGGACAGCGCCGGGACAGCGCCAGGACAGCGCCGGGACAGCGCCGGGACAGGGCGCAGTACAGGGGGCAGTACAGGGTGATTGCGGTCTTGACAGCGCCGCATCGAGGCGTATATTCCACCGCAATCCGCTTTGGGGTTCCAGAGCGGTATGTTTTTGTTTTCCACCCACCCGGGTAATGACAGCTGGAACGCGGCACAGCCGGCGACATGTTGTCA
>Ga0255767_1005388_pt1 | contig 10222 bp, 6 predicted proteins | sample 071ome_24_FD_179967 | JGI IMG/M metagenome (GOLD analysis project Ga0255767, IMG submission 179967) | Coastal salt marsh microbial communities from the Groves Creek Marsh, Skidaway Island, Georgia - 071402CT metaG (version 2) | ecosystem: Environmental > Aquatic > Marine > Intertidal zone > Salt...
CGGGATTGTGGCTGGGTCTGTCTTCAGCGCGGCTCCGTATTCCTACGGCTGTGATCTCAGGGAGTGGCGTGGCGCTGTTTTTATGGTTGAGCCTTTTCTAGTTGATTAGGGTGATGTGCCGTTCGCTCTTTTCGAGGCCTCATAGAGAATCAAAATAAAGTTCGAATTAGGGATCTCTTCCTCGACGTTTAGAGGGTCGGTGCCTGCTGACACCTCATCGCCGTCACTGACCCCATCGCCATCCGTATCAGCCGACTGGGGGTCAGTCCCGATCGATACCTCGTTGCCGTCAGAGAGCCCGTCGTCATCGGAGTCTGGGTTAAGTGGATTCGTTCCCAAGGTATATTCCGCCCCGTCTCCCAGTCCATCAGCGTCCGTGTCACTGTTCGTCGGACTGGTGCCCAGCGCAATTTCTACCGCATCCGACAGACCATCCTCGTCGGTATCCGGGGGTGGCGTGCTGTCTTTAGGCTCGAAGACGCGAACATAATCGACCAGCATTTTTTGTGGAAAAGTGGTGGTGGGGTCGGGATCTCCAGGCCAGTCACCGCCTACTGCGATATTGAAGATCAAGAAGAAGGGCTTACGAAACGCGGCCAGTGTTGCACTGTCATCAATAGCAAACTGGTAGTAGAGAATATTGTTGACGTACCACTTAATGTGGTTTTCGGTGCGGATAATACTGAATAAATTGAAGTCAGTGCTGAAATCCTCGCCCGTAAATTCTCCCCCAACATATGCGTGGGCGTATGGATTTGCAGAAAAATCGGCATTCCAGTGGACAGTGCCGTGAACGGTGTCTTCTTTTCCAGCGCCACCCACCATCTCCATGATGTCGATCTCACCGCTGTCGGGCCAACCCACCTCACTGAAATTGCTGCCTAGCGCCCACAGTGCGGGCCAGATGCCCTGGCCTCTTGGGAGTTTTGCTCGTATGTCGACACGCCCGTATTGGAAGTTGATCAGCCCCTGGGTTTTGATGCGCGAGGAGGTGTAGCCCCCAGAGGATTCTTGTTTCGCAGTGATGGTCAGATAGCCATCTGCGACACCTGCGTTATCGACCCGATAGTCTTGCCATTCATTGTTGCCCCACCCTCCACCACCGAGGTCGTAATTCCAGTAGTTGGTATTCAGTTCGGTCCCCGAAAACTCATCAGACCATGCGAGATCAAAGTCGTCATAAAAAAGAGGGGACTCATTACTGCCCGGGTCGGTTGGTGGTCCTGCGGTTGGTGCACGCCAGCGCACGTTATCCAGTTGCAACACGGTGCGCGCTGCGCCTGTTGGCCAAATCACGAGTCCTGTATCGACCTTTGAAAGGTTCAGCCCTCGGCTGCGCAAGGTGCTGATGGGGATATCAATTTGTTGCCACACATCGTTGATGGTCTCTGACACTTCAATTTCACCCGAGGTGCACGGGAAGACACAGTCGACTTTCATGATGATGCTTGTGGGGCCCGTTGTAGAGCGGACATCAAACGACACGTAGCCCTCCAAATATTCAGACAGGTCGCGCTCAGTCAATGACTTGAAAAACAGGCCCGCCAGAGCATGATTTTCAACCCACTCGATCCGTAGCACTTGATCACTGGAGTCATCGGTGGTGAGTTCCCAATTGAGTGAGGGGCAGTCAGGGTCCGCACTGTCAGTACAGTCTTTTTCAAAGCCATTATCTGCGTCGAAAGCTCTGATGCCTCCAGTCCAGAGGGGGTCTATGGCGCCGTTCACAAATACGGATTGAATGATTTCTGCTTGATTATTTTCAGATGCGACGGGCGTTTGGATCTGAAAGCAGATAGTGCCGACCGCTAAGCACATGCGATACGGTAACAGTGGGTTGGCCCTACTATGATTAAGGCACCGTCTGAAGGCCTGCCACAAAAGGGCAGTGCGCGCAGTGGCTCGCAAGATCAGTTTCATTGGACCCGCTGCTTGTCAGTGGTTGGGGCGATAGCGCTCGCCACCTGTGGCCGGCCCCGTCTCTTTACTGATCGCAAAGTTCTGTATGGCCTGGTCCCAAGTGAGGGTGGTGGTGTGTCCGGATTGAGGGAAATTTTTCACGACAACGCTGGCCTCCAAGCCTTTGGTAAAACTTCCTGTACTGAGTTGCGTGGTGCTGAAGGTGACGCGATCAAACTCCACGCCGTCGGCCCTTATTATGGCAGTGTGTGTGCCTGAATTCAGTAATCCAAAATTGAACAGCAAACCGAAGCCATTGTCACTATCGTCACAGACGCTGCGGGTGTCTTCGCGCTCTGTGCCGTATCCTGAGCTCAACTGAGTAACACCATCAATCACGACAGTGACCTCTTTGGCGTCGCAGTGCCAGCCGGAGAACAGGCTGATGCCACTCATTACCGCACCTTCAGCAGGCACTTCCAAAGTGCCTCGATTTTTGGTGCTTCCTCCATTGTCAGCCATGAGTGGGTCAGTCCCGGCCGCGACTTCGGCACCGTCGCTCGCTCCGTCGCCGTCTGAATCGTAATTGAGGGGATCCGTGCCGGCACTCAGTTCATCGCCGTCGCTCAGACCATCTCCGTCAGAGTCAGCAATTTGTGCATCGGTACCAAGGCTGTTTTCTTCCGCATCCGATAACCCATCTCCGTCGCTGTCTCTTGGCGGCGCAATGCCGGATGGCTCAAAAATTCGAACGTAGTCTACGATCATTTTCTGTGGAAAAGACGTGGTCTCGTCTGGGTAGCCCGGCCAGTTACCACCAACCGCCACGTTGAAAATAAGAAAGAAAGGTTTGCGAAAGGGTGCTCGGCTGGCGCTTTCATCAATATCAAAACGATAATAGGGAGCGTCATTTACGCGCCATTCAATGTAGTCCGCGGTCCTGATAATGCTGAAAACATTGAAGCCCGCGCTGAAGTCATCTCCGTAATAGGCGCCGCCAATGTAGGTATGGGAATAAGGTGCGTTAAGCCCACCCACGTTCCAGTGCACTGTGCCGTGAACGGTATCCTCCCGGCCGCTACCGCCGATCATTTCCATAATGTCGATTTCGCCACTGTAGGGCCAGCCCACCTCTCCGAAATTGCTGCCCAGTGCCCACAACGCGGGCCAAATACCTTGCCCCCTCGGCAGATTTGCCCGGATGTCGACCCTACCGTACGTGAAGTCGACGAGACCCTCTGTCTTGATGCGCGATGAGGTGTAGCTCTGGCCGCCGTAGTTCTCCTCTTTGGCGGTGATGGTCAGAAAACCATTAGCCACGTTCGCGTTTTGACTGCGGTAGTACTGCGATTCATTGTTGCCCCAGCCTCCTGAGCCCGTGCCGGTATTGTGATTCCAGTACCGGTCATCAAGTCGGGTACCTGAGAATTCGTCGGACCAGACCAAATCAAAGCCATCGTACTTGAGGGGTGACTCGGGGCCATTGTTGGAAGCGCTGCTGTCAGAGGGGGGACCGGAGCTGGCGTCTGCGGCGTTGCTCGCAGTAATCCAGCGGACGCGATCGATCTCCACTGCTGTGCCCTGGTGGTTGATGGGCCAAAAAACCAGACCGGTGTCGACCGTTGTCAGATCCAGACCCCCATCAATCAGTTGGGATATCGAGACAGAAATTGTTTGCCACTCGCTCGTAAGGTTGGTGTTTGTGCGCACCTCGCCCGACGTGCAGGGCCATACGCAGTCAATTTTCATTGCGAGCCGCGCCGAGCCCGAGGTGATTCTCGCGTCGAACTGGATAGCACCCTGTGAAAATGCGGCGAGATTTTGTGGCGTGTGCGATTTGATAAACAATCCCGCAACCATCCCGTTCGATTGCCAGGTGGATTCCAATACTGGCCCTCGCGCGCCCGCATCGCGCCACCGCCAGTCAATGGTCGGACAAGCATCGCCCCCGTCGTCGAGACAGACCTCGTAATCGATGGCCTCATCATAGGCACCGATCTCACCATCCCACGGCGGTTGTGCGGCGCCATCTTGAAGTACGATCTCGACTTCGTCGTCGCTGTTAGCTAAGTGAGCGAAAAGGAACGACATGCCGACTACGGCAGCTCGTAACCAGACAGCCGGCTGAGAACCCTTAGCACTAATTACTCTTGTAGTACCCCTCATGTGAGCACTCTACCTCGTGAATTTGTGTGGCTTGATCGGCGGTCACGCGAATTAGCGACCACAGGAGGAAATTTCGAGATAGTGTGGGAGGGTATGCGGCGCGGGATAATAAGCCGGCGGGCGGTGTGAGTTGCTCCGCTTCTTTTCCTGGGTCGCTCCGTTGGGAGTAGTCACTTACACACCAATTACTTTCAACATCGAAGCAGTCGAACTGTTCAGCATAGATAACACTCATAAAAAAGCCGGGCAGTGCCCGGCTTTTTAATTTCGTTTAGAGGCTTAGAAGTCCCACTGGAACTCCACGCCCGCAGTGCGGTAAGCGCCCGGCGTGACAAATGCGCCACCAAACTCAGGTGCCATAATGACTTCCGCTGGATACTCCTCATCAAAAAGATTTCGAGCAAAGGCTGTCACTCTCCAGTTGTCACCACCGATTCCGACACGCAGATTAGCAATGCCGTAACTGTCGACTTTAGTCTTCTCGTAGCTCGTATCGAGGCCGCCTTGACCCGGCACCAGTCTCTGCAGCCACGCTGGTACTGATCTATTCGGTGCAATTCCTAAAGCAGGTACACCAGGGTTCGGGGAATCTAAATCATTTCCCTGAACAACGTGATAGAACACGTCGCCTTGATATGCATACTCGAAGCGGGCGAGCAGGTTAAGGTCCCCAATATTTTGATCCCAAGTTAGTGCTACATTGGCTGTGAACTCTGGAGCGTTGGGCACGTCATTGCCCGATACGTATGGGCGGACCGTCATGGCATCAATTTCGCCATCAATGGTGCTGTATCCCGCGTCGAGTCGGAGACCTTCCGTCATCTGCCATGAGGCACCGACTTCAAAGCCTTGGATCGTCACCTCATCGATGCTCTCAACTGTTCTCAGCAGACCGAATGGGCCAACGTAGAACTCGAAGAACTGCATGTCGTCGACGTCCGTGTGGTACGCGGCGGCGTTCAGCTGCAAGTTGCCGTCCATCAACGTAGAGCGGAAACCGACCTCGAATGAACTGGACGTCTCCTCGTCGTAGATCTCCGGTGGGGCAACGGGTAACCCATCGGGGTTAACGAGGAAGAGACTGATAGTCTCAGTGCCACCTAGATTGTTGAATCCGCCAGTCTTGAAACCAACGCCCCAGCTGCCGAATAAGGTTGTGTTTTCGGAGAGGTCATAGGTCAGGCTGACCTTCGGCTGAATCGCATCAAATTCTTCACTTCGGTCCGCCACTCGGGCGCTCACCGCACCGGTTTCTAGATCAATGAAGGCTGGGTTCCATGGTGTACCGCCCAAGGGCGCGCCATTCAGCGTACATCCCCCTTGCTCTTCAAAGAAAGTACTGCAGTAATCGATGTTGGTCGATACGTAGCCGTCAGCGGGGCTCGGCACTGCATTGGAGACTTCCCGATCCTCGATGTCGTAGCGCAGTGCGAAAGATAGTTCCATTCGATCGGTAATGTCGTAGTTAATAGAGCCGAAACCTGACAATACCGTGGTCTCGAAATCATCCAGCACCAGCGCATCCGTGAGCTCGTTCACGAAAGAGCGTGGCAGCTGCGCACGACCGTCGTCCTCGAGCTGTGCCACGCCCACGCGGCGATCGATGTTCAGGAAGTACATACCCGCCTGCCAACGCAGTCTCTGATCAGCATCCGACGTCCACTGGAGCTGGAAGCTGACATCCCTTTGGTTTCGCTCTTGGTACTGATAACCATCGCACGTGGTGGAGCTGTAGGGTGGCAGGAACGGTGATTGACCCGGCCCTACAAAGCCGAGGTTGAAGGTGGGTGTCTGCATTGGCACGCCAACGGTCGCGTTAGTGCTGTCTATGCAATGCTGTTTCCCGAAGTAAAAGTAAAACGCGCCCGACGTACCGTCTGCGAGAAAGTACTGATCCTGATCGGAGTACAGTGCCCACGCTGTTAACGTACCGGAATCGAATTGTTTGTCGATTTTGACTGACACTTCCAACGTGTCCTGCTCATTTTCAGGATCGACGTTTGCGCCGTAGACGTATTTGAAGTCATTGACGTCTATGGATGCACCGGCACTGTCATAATCGGGCGCTGCAAAACCATTTAGACCACTTAGAGCCCCTACGAAGAAGGGCAGTTCAAAAGCCGCGTTAAATGCGATCGAGGCTGCGGAGACTTCGGAGTAACGGATCTTGGTATCGATCGAAAGGGTGTCGGTTGGGTCAAAAACCAGACGACCGCTGACGGCGGTCTCTTCGTAGTCGTTCACGACATCGTCATTGAGGTACACGTTCTCAAGGAAACCGTCAGTCTTGCGCGAGGTGACGGTCAGGCGTCCGGCGACATCGCTACCCAGAGGGCCTGCAATGGTGGCCGTGCCGTAGACTGTGCCGTACTCCGCCGCACCGACTTTGATGCTGCCCTCCATTTCTTGTGTGGGCCGCTTGGTCGACATGATGACCGCGCCCGCGGCAGCAGAACGGCCGTAAAGTGCGCCTTGCGGTCCCTTGAGCACCTCGATCTGGGCCAGATCGGGATATTCGCGGTTAAAGGCAGAAGGGTTGGTGTAAAGAATGCCGTCGACGATGAACGCGAAGTTCGTTTCGGCGTCGCGGGCACCGTTAATGCCGCGAATGCTGAGGGAGCTGTCACCCACTTCCACTGTGTTGACGAAGGTCACGCCGGGCGTCATGTAAACAAAATCTTCCGCGCGCTCGACGCCCATATTCTCGATCTGGCCTTCAGTGAAAGCCGTTACCGTTGCGGGGACGTCCTGCAGTGATTCTGCACGGGCTCGAGCAGTCACGACCACTTCTTCGAGCTGCGCCATGGCGACAGACGGCATCAGCGTTGCGGTAGCAGAGATCGCCGCGGATACCGCTGCGGTCAGGGGAAGTGTCGCCAACGCCTTATGACGTCGCTTGAGTGGGGTAAAGCTCCTCATGGGTAGCCTCCTTCTTTGTGGGCCCGGGAAGGGCTCTTAATCCGATATTTACACGGTTTGTAGGGCTTCAGATCAGCGCCAAGCCCGCTAGGATTCGCCCGTTGTCCGGACATTACTGTTGAGACTCTCCAATATCGCCCTGTGATCGGCCTCGGTCAAGTCCAGTTCCGCAATAATTTTAGCGGTATCGGCGCCAACTTGTGGCAATTGTGTATCGATTTGGGCGGGTTCCTCGCTGAATTTGATTGCCGAGCCGATGTGATCATTGCCCGCCTCGTCCTGAAACCGCATACCGCGCTCCTGAACATGATCTGCCCGCCATGCCTCATCGAGCGACACCACCGGGCTCCAGCAGATGTCCCGGCCTTCAAACCAGACCTCCCATTCCTCTCTGGAGCGGGTCCGGAATGTTTCGCGTAAAAACGCGATGGCTGGCCAGTGGCCTTCACCGGCCGGCCCGGTCACTGCGGCAATGAACTCGGGTCGACCTAAACCCTCAAACAGCGCCTGCACGAATTTGTGCTCCCCGCCGCCAAGAGCAATATAGTGTTTGTCTGCTGTCTCATAGACGTTGAGCATGGCGTTGCCGCCATGAGTGCGCTCTTTCAGGCGCTCGGGAGCCTGTCCGCCGCCGAATACGGGGCCGAGAATATTGGGGCTCGCAGCTAAGACCGACTCGAACATGCTGATATCCACAAAGTCGCCGCGCCCGGTCGTATGGCGACGATGGAGCGCCATGAGCACCCCCGACAGGGCAAGATAGGAAGACAACATGTCCGCTATTGGCACCCCGATAATCGCGGGACCTGAATCACCCTCGGGTGATCGCGTGACATCGAGGATGCCGGCGGCGGCGACAGTAGCGGTATCGTGCGCGGGCTTATCGCGCCAGGGTCCGGTTTGACCGAAGGCGGAGACCGAGCAGTACACCAGCCCGGGGTTCTCCGCTGAAAGCGACTCGTAATCAATACCGAGTCGTTTGGCTACCCCGGGACGAAACGCTTCGACGACGACGTCAACCTGTTTGGCCAGAGCGAGCAGGGCACGTTTGCCCGCGTCGGTTTTGAGATCCAGCGCGATGCTCTTTTTGCCTCGCTGGGTGTTACGGAACATCACTGTTTCACCACCCTGTTGCCATGGAAAGGCCTCAGCAGAGCGGGTGGGTTCCGGTGCGCGGGGGTTCTCTACCTTGATCACCCGCGCGCCGTGATCGGCCATCAACTGTGTAGCGGCAGGTCCTGGCAGAAACAGCGACAGGTCAAGAACGGTTAGACCATCCAGTTTCATGCTGGATCAGGTGTCAGCAGGTGACGCCGTCGTCACTGAGGCTACTGAGATCCTCCTCAGAGAGGCCGAGCAGCTCACCCAGAATTTCACTGTTGTGGGCCCCAATTTTTGCTCCCGGCCAGTCTGTTCGCCCGGGAGTCTCACTGAGTTTCGGCAGGATGGCGGGTATCTTCAGCGGCTCGCCGTCAATCTCGACAGTTTCGAACATGCCGCGAGCGATATAATGAGGATCGCTCATCATGTCCTCGACGCTGTAGATGGGCCCCACCGGCACGCGCGCGCCCTCGAGCTTGCTGATGATGTCAGCCGAGCTGTGCTCGCTACACCACTTGGCGAGCGCCGCATCGATCTTTTGCTCGTGAATGACCCGTCCCTGGTTGTGCTCCAGTTCAGGATCGTTCGCCATGTCTTCGCGACCGGCCTCGGTCATCAGGCGCTTGAAAATGGAGTCACCGTTGCCGCCGATCACGACATGTTTGCCGTCCGAACATAGGTAGGTATTGGTCGGCACGATGCCCGTGATAGTGGTGCCTGACGGCTCCCGCACGACACCTGCGCCATCAAACTCGGGGACGATTCCTTCCAGTAAATTGAAAATCGATTCGTAGAGTGCGACGTCAACTACCTGGCCTTTACCGCTTTTGTTGCGCTCGATAATGGCAAAGGCCACGCCTAAGGCCGCATGAATGGCCGCGACCGTGTCACCCAGAGAGATGTTGGGTCTCACCGGCGCCTTTCCGGGTTCCCCGTTGATATAGCGGAAGCCGCCATAGCCCTCTGTGACTGACGCATAGCCTGGCTTCTCGGAGAAGGGGCCACTTTGCCCGTAACCCGAAATCCGCGCGTAAATGATGCCGGGGTTTTTCGCCTTCACCTCATCGGGGCCGAGTCCCCAGCTCTCCATGGCACCGGGTCGGAAGTTTTCGATGACCACGTCTGCCTTGGTCAGCAAGTCAAAAGCGAGTTCCCGACCGCGCTCTGATTTTAAATCGAGCGTGACGCTCTTCTTATTTCTAGCCAGCGAGTGATACCAAAGCGACATGCCGTTGCGGACCTCTCGCCATTGGCGTATCGGGTCGCCTGTCGGGGGTTCCACTTTGATCACTTCGGCACCGAAGTAACCGAGCACTGTGCCTGCAAAGGGGCCAGCCAGAAGTTGCCCTAATTCGATGACCCGAAGGCCCTCTAGAGGTCGCGATTGGGACATGCTTTGCTCCTGAGGTGAATATGTTGCTCAATTGACAAATAGTACGGACATTCGATTCTAATGGGAACGTAGGGACTCAGCGTCACTTTGGTATAGCCGAGTAGGTCTTATTGATTTCTTAAAAGGAGCAATGATGAAAACGAGCCAATCCGTATGGATGTTCCTGTGCGCCCTATGGAGCCAGTTTGCGCTCGCAGAGGCAGACTGGGTGTTACGTGGGGGTGTGATCTATTCAATGGATGATACGGCCTCACATTACTCGGCAATGGCGTTCAAGGGGAACCGTTTGACTTGGCTGGGTGAGAGCGAGTCGGCGGCGGTACATATCGGCCCGGCGACCCAGATCATCGAGCTTGAGGGTCGAACGGTACTGCCCGGTTTCATCGACACCCATATCCACAGTATGGACACCCTGCCTCTGGTTAACGGCGTCAAGCTCAGTCCCTACGACAGCGCAGAGGAGGTGCTTGAAGCCATCGCAGAGCACGCCCGCACGCACCCCTATCAAAATCCGGTGCTTGGCTCCGGTTTTCTTGCGCCCGCCTTCGGGGTAGAGGGGCCGACAGCTGCGCAACTGGACGCGATCGTGCCAGATAGACCCGCGCTGATTATCGATGAGGGTGGTCACACCGGTTGGGCGAACTCGCTCGCGCTAGAGGCTGCAGGCATTTCACGCGATACACCCGACCCCGTACCCGGCGCGCATTTTTTTCAACGGGACGAGGAGGGGAATCCCACAGGGTG
>Ga0255767_1005390_pt1 | contig 10221 bp, 6 predicted proteins | sample 071ome_24_FD_179967 | JGI IMG/M metagenome (GOLD analysis project Ga0255767, IMG submission 179967) | Coastal salt marsh microbial communities from the Groves Creek Marsh, Skidaway Island, Georgia - 071402CT metaG (version 2) | ecosystem: Environmental > Aquatic > Marine > Intertidal zone > Salt...
TGATTGCGTGATCGCAACCAGAAACCCCACATCATCCTCACAGGAGGTCCAATCGCAGGCTTTGCAGTCGCCGCACTCGGGATAGCAGGGGTAATCGAGACGATCGGGCAAACAGTGGGGGCCCGCCGCGGTGGGGACATTGCTCGCCAGATCGTTCCATGAGCTGACCAGATCATCACCACTCTGCCAGGCGACCTTGGAATAAAACCCGGCACCTTGGGGATACACCACGATGTAGTCATTGGCGTTGGCGTGGGGGTTGATCTCATGGGCAGAAGCGAGGCCCGTCGCGGTGGTCCCATAACCGTGAAGCGCCATCACTACGGGTAATGGCCGGCTGCCATAGGCCTCGGGCAGATACACATAGTACTGACGGGACTTTTCTCCGATTGTCATCGTGCGTCGTTGGAACTGTGCCTTATCAGGACCTCTAAGGAATGCCGAGACGCGCTCGACCACCTGCTCCTGATAGCACTCGGGATTGGGACCAAAGTGCCCACAATCCCCGGGAATCTCGACCACTTCAAAACCCAGCTGCTTGGCAAATGTCTTGTTGGGCTCCGGGTTGACGGTCATATCACGCTCAAATACCACCGCCAGCACACTGGGCCTGCCCATCGCCTCTAATCGCGCTTCAAAATCCGGGCGACCCCGCCGAATGTCGTGTTGCGCGGTGGAGGCGTTCTGGCTGGCGCGATCGGCGATGGCGGGGGCGCTATCAAACCGTGCCATCCCCGCCAACCACTCATCAAATCGCTCCATGGAGCGCTCGCGGTTCAAATACTCGGGTGTCCAGAACACCATGCCGTCGATCAACGCCAACAAGTGAGCCTTGCGCTGCATAGCTTCGGGGGAATCCCCAGGCAGTGCCAACACTTCCTGCCAGGCGCGACCCTTTAAACGGTCGTAAAACGTGTACCAGGGCGTGCCTTCAATCGGCACAAAGTGCGTAGCGAAGTCCGAATACATCATGAGCCACTCATAGGTCTGGTAACCGCCCATCGAGGCGCCCACCACGGCGTGGAGGTGCTCAATATCCAGATGTTCGGTCAACAACCGATGCTGCACACTGACCTGATCCCGAATGGTGAACGTGGGGAAGGGACTTTGCGCACTATTGGAGGGAGACGAAGAGAGGCCATTGCCCAGTGCATTGACGGCGATCACAAAGTAGTCGTCGGTATCAACGATGCCATCCGGGCCGAGATAGTTGTATGTGGCGAGCCCCTCGGCGTTACCGTTAAGCCAGGTGGGCATGAGCACTATGTTGCTGAGATCCGGCGCCAGCAGGCCGTAGGTGCGGAAAGTCAGCCGGCAGGCCTCGATGATCTGACCATTCTCGATAACACACTCCCCGAGGTCTACCGTATGAAACTGGCCGTCATGGGTTTCTGACAGCCAGTCATTGACGGACACCGCATAAACGAGCGGGCTAATCGCAAGCCACAACATGGCAAGCGCACTGCGCAGTATCGGACCGATCAAATTGTCACGACGACGCATCCGCGCACGCTCCCTTCTTCAATGATTTCGTGGGCCTTCGCCATCTGATCGAATGGTAGCGTTTCGGCAATGCGGTGCTGCAGACCTCCCTCAACTAAAGCAGCTTGGGTATCCGCCACCGCCTTCGCTTTGGCCTCTTCCGGCATGGCATACACAATCACCATGCGGACGGTGAGATCCATGAACATCATGGTCCTGAAGGGCAGCGCGGGCTCGGGTACCACGGTGCTGGAGTACGTCGCAATGGTGGCGCCGATCCTCACACACTGCAGCAACTCGGGCAGATTGGCACCGAACTCCACCTCGATCACCCGATCGATCTTTTGGCCCCCGGTCAAATCCAGCACCGCCTTCCCCCACTCGGGTTCACGATGATTGACCACCGCCTCGGCGCCGGCTTCACGGCAAGCCGTGGCATCTTGTTCGTTACTTGCCGTCGCAATTACGCGCGCGCCGGCGCGATGCGCCCACTGGATGGCGTAGTGGCCGACGCGGCCCGCGCCACCCGTAACGAGTATCAACTGATCGGCAACGGGGCCATCTGCAAATACGCAGCGGTGGGCGGTCATGATGGGAATGCCGATACAGGCCCCCACCTCGAACGAGGCGTTGTCAGGCAGCGCTGGTGCGCGCACGCTATCGAGCGCAACGGTTTCCGCGGCGGTACCCAGCTGGCGCCCGTATTGCGCTTGATACACAAACACCCGCTCACCGACGCGGGCAGGCGGCACCCCCTCACCTACTGCTGTGACCACTCCCGCGCCATCGCTGTGGGGTATCACCGGCCCGGCTTCTAACAAGTCAGGAAAGGCCCCGGCGCGTTTTTTCACATCAGAAGGGTTCACCCCGGTGGTATGGAGCTGGACTAATACCTCACCGGGGCCGGGCTCAGGCGTGGGCCAGTCACCCTGCTGCAGCACGTTCTGCGCCGCACCAAATGCCTCAAACCAGCACGCTTTCATCGACTTACCTCTAAGGGTCCAACCAGTTAGCGAGACTCTCGGTATGACCGTCGATACCGAGAGTTTGGCCAGAGATCATGCGACCGCCGGGCCCCGCGAGAAAACACACCATTGCCGCGATGTCCTCGGGGTTCACAAAGTCTCTGAGCGAGCTTTGGCGTTGGTAGACCTTGCGGATCTCATTGGGCGTCACACCGCGCTCTCCGGCATCGCGATCAATGACGCGATCGATCCGCTCGCCGCCCACACTGCCGGGGCAAAGCGCATTCACTCTGATATTCCAGGGGCCCAGCTCCATCGCCCAGGTCTGGGCGAGCCCAATCGCCGCCCATTTGGCAGCCACGTAGGGGGAGCGCATTGGGCAACCATACCGGCCGGCACTGGAGGACATATTGAGAATCAGGCCGCTGCGCCGGGACTTCATTAGCGGGATCACCAGACGCGTCAGATAGAACACGCTGTTGAGGTCGGTATCGATCGTCGACTGCCACGCCGCCACCTCGATGTCTTCCACCGGTTGTTGCGGGCCCGCAATGCCGGCGTTGTTGAATAGCAGATCGACGCGTTGGTGGGCATCAACCAGAGAATGAAACGCCGCTTCGACCTGCGCCGCATCAGCCACGTCGCAGACCACCGCGCTGCCCTCGCCGAACTCATTTTGAAATCGCGCGATGGCTTCGCTATCAATATCGAGGGTGAGCACCCGATGACCCGCCTCGGCCAGTGCTCTCGCGCAGGCCAGCCCGATGCCTGAGGCACCAGCCGATATCAGCGCGACGGGTTGGTCTGTCATGGCGGAAGGCGGCTCCTTTATTTCGGGCTACCGCCCGCTGCTCGTCTCAGAGCGATGCACCGCCGCACCGATACCTTAGTGACAGTGCAGCCTGTGAGAGACACTGTTTTATCGCGGAGGGTGGTCGGCGCGCAACGATTTCAGCAGGGCGATGCCCGACAACCAGAAGGTGAAGGTCAGGGGTAGCGAGACCACCAGCGTGGCTGTTTGCGCCTCGCGCACACCGCCGGCGTACATGAGCCCGATTGGCAGCGCCGCAATCGCAATCGCCCAGAATAAGCGGTGCCATCGCGCCGGGTCCTCAGACGGCCCCATTTCAGTCGAGGCAGTCGCCGCCAACGTATAGGAAGCGCTGTCGTAAGTGGTGGCCACAAAGATCACCGCCACGAGGCAAAACAGCCCGATTGCCACGGCAGCCAGCGGCAGCACATCGAGCCCCGCTACAATCGCCGCATTGCCACTTTCGGCGTTCATCACACCGATCACATCGACTGCACCGCTCAACTGCAACCCCAGGGTGTGGTTGCCCAGTACAAAAAAGAACAGCCATACGCCCAGAGAACCGAGGCACAGCATGCCAAACACCACCTCGCGCAGGGTGCGCCCCCGCGAGATGCGGGCCACAAAAATACCGACGAAGGGGCCGTAGGCAATCCACCAGGCCCAGTAAAAGACTGTCCAATCACTCACAAAACCCGTGTTCGCGATGGGGTCAGTCCAGAAGGTCATCGCCAAGGTGTTCTGGAGCAGGTGCCCCATCGAGTTCACTGCCATGCGCAAAATAAAAAGCGTGTCGCCGGCAAACAGAATGAAAAGCAGAAAGAGGAATGCCAGCGCGATATTCACATCGCTCAGCCTGCGAATACCGCGACTTAGCCCCAGCCAAACGCTGAGCGAGAACAGTGCGACACAGACGACAACCACTGCGACCTCGAGGGCGAATCCGTCGGGCACGCCAGTGAGTCTTGATACAAAAGCAGAGATCAGCGGCGTAGAGATTCCCAGAGAACTCCCTGCACCACCAATCAGGGCAATCATAAAGAAGCTGTCCATGAGCCGTGCTGGCCAAGAGCGCTCCCTGCCCTTTAGCCAGTATTGCGCGGAATTGCTGTATTTAAGTTGCGGTACTTTGCGCACGTAAAACGGGTATGCGATCGCCAGCGTGGGCAGGCTGTAAAACGCCCACGCGACAAAGCCCCAGTGGTGTAGCCCATAGGAGGCCGCCCAGTCATAGGCTTTTTCAGAGAAAGGCTCGGCACCAAAGGGCGGGGCCTGCACATAGTAAGCCCACTCGATCGCACTCCAGTAGAGCATGCCCGAACCAATGCCCGCCCCAAACAACATGCCCACCCAGCTGAGGGTCGGGAATTCAGGCTCGGCCTCCCCCAGCCGGATTTTGCCGTAGGGACCAAAGGCAATGTAGAGCACCAAGCCAAACGTAACGGCGCCCGTCAGTATGTAGAACCAACCGAACGTGTTGGCGATCCAGGCATAGGCCGTCGCGAGGACCGCGGCGGTTGCAGCCGGAAACACCAATAACGGCAACGTCAGACCCAGCAGCACCGAGACCGAGAGACCGAAATTCACCCTATCTATTTGTTGAGCCAAATCTGACGCACTTGTTTTTCTATGGCGTGCTGCCCTTGCGGCCGAGTATACATAGGCCAGCCCTTGTAGGCCGATTGGCGCTTTTGCGAACCCGCAAGACGGCTGCAGCGCGAGCTGGCCAACCATTGGTCAACGTCTATACTCCGCGCCTGACCGATTTGCTCGAACTTCAATGCGCTTCATTCTCACTGCCATATTGTGTTTGCTGTGCCTGCCCGCTGATATCAGCGCGCACCCCGCTGAAGAGACACTTGAAGAGCTCGTGGTCACCGGCCGACGAGAACACCTCGCGGGGGAGGCACGCAGTGCATCGGAAGGCGTCGTCGGGCAGATGGACCTTGCTATCAGGCCGCTACTGCGACCCGGTGACGTGTTGGAAGCCGTGCCCGGCCTGATCGTGACGCAGCACAGCGGTTCGGGTAAATCGAACCAGATGTTCCTGCGCGGATTTAATCTGGATCACGGGACCGACTTCTCCACTGCGATCGACGGCATGCCCGTCAATTTGCGCAGCCACGGTCACGGGCAGGGCTATACAGACATCAACTTTTTAATCCCGGAAACCGTCGCGCGCATCAACTTTGTGAAGGGTCCCTACCACGCTGAGCTCGGTGATTTCTCTTCAGCAGGTGGCGCAGAGATTGAGACCGCGGATGTCTTCAGTAATCAGTTCGCGTGGACGGCGGGCGAAAACGGTTTTCATCGCGGGCTCGCCATGGGCAGCCTGACTGCAGGTAGCACGCGACTCGCTGGCGCCCTCGAGGTGCAGCGCTATGACGGTGCCTGGACTGACGTAGACGAGGACGTGAAAAAACTGAACGGGTTGGTCAAGCTGGGCGGCGGGGACGACGCCGCACAATGGCAAACCACCCTGATGCATTACGACAACGAGTGGAACGCCGCGGATCAGATACCTGGGCGGGCCGTAGCGGCGGGGATGATCTCACCGCTGGGCTCGATCGATACGACGCTGGGGGGCAATACCCGACGCTCCAGCCTCTCGGGGGAGGTTGAGCGCAGTCGGGGTGATCACACGACGCGCTGGACCGCTTATCTCGTCGACTACGAGATGAACCTGTACTCCAACTTCACCTATCGACTCGATGACCCGGCGCGGGGCGATCAATTTCAGCAAGCGGACGACCGGCGAATTTTCGGTGGGAGCTACCACCATCACTGGAACCCCGGTGACACGCTGCAACATCGCTGGGGCGTTGCGGTGCAGCACGACGATATCGGCACAGTCGGCTTGTACCGCACGCAAGCCAGAGTTCGCACCGGCACCGTGAGGCAGGACGCGGTTGAGGAAACCAGCCTCGGCGCGCACTACGAAGCTATCTGGTCACCCAGCCCGCGATGGCGGGCTGTGCTGGGCGCCCGGGCCGATCACTTCCGCTTTGATGTGGACGCAGAAGACCCGCGCAACTCAGGTACCGAACAAGACACCTTGATCAGCCCGAAAGCGAGCCTGATATACCGTGCAAGCCCCGCCACCGAGTGGTACGCGAGCGCCGGGAAGGGCTTTCACTCCAACGACGCGCGGGGTGTAACCCAGCAGGTTGATCCTGTCACCGGCGAAGCCGTGTCCTCGGTGGACCCGCTGGTCAGTTCACGTGGCGCGGAGCTTGGGTTGAAGACCCAGTGGCAGCAGCGCTGGAATCTGGCGGCAGCGCTGTGGTATCTGGAGCTGGATTCGGAGCTCTTGTTCGTGGGCGATGCCGGGACCACCGAGGCCACCCGGCCCAGCGAGCGCTGGGGCCTTGAGCTCAATAACTTTTGGATGATCGATGAAGTGTGGTCGCTCGAAGCGGATATCGCCTGGACCGACGCACGCTTTAGCGATGATGCAGCCGAAGGGCGTCATATCCCGGGAGCGCTGGAAACCGTGGCCAGCGCCACCCTTTCGGCACAGACCCCCGCCGGTTGGTTCGGCGCACTGCGGGTGCGCTACGTCGACGGTGCGGCGCTCATCGAAGACGGCTCCGTTAGGGCACACAGCGCCACACTCGCTCACCTGTCGCTGGGGTGGGCCGGTCAGCGCTACGCACTGCGCGCCGATGTGCTGAACCTGTTCGATTCCGATGACCGGGATATCGAGTACTTCTATGCCTCAAGGCTTGCCGGTGAGCCGCTAGAGGGCGTCGAGGACCGACACTTTCACCGCTTCGAACCCCGGCAGGTGCGCGTCACGCTTACCGTCAACCTTTAAGGACGCAAAACCAGAGTTGAAGCTCAGCGCGCTAATTCCTCTCGCGTTACTCCCATAGCGACGGAACCAACTCGGGTACCAGTACCCACAAACAAGCCGAGTGGGTGCAGTACAATCTTAAAAAAAATAGAACTCGCAACTATGACCAGCACAGAACCACTGTATATCCGCCATTCAGGCCCCGCCTTGCTTGAAACGCCGCTACTCAATAAAGGCAGTGCATTTTCACGTGAAGAGCGCATTGATTTTAATCTCACCGGTCTGCTGCCACCGCGTTACGAAACCATCTCGGAACAATTAGATCGGGCGTATCGCCAATATTCCAGCTATCACGAAGCCATCAACAAGCACATTTATCTGCGCGGTATTCAGGACAACAACGAGACCCTCTTTTATGCCCTCGTCAGCCAATACCTCGAGGAGATGATGCCGATTATCTACACGCCCACGGTGGGAGATGCCTGTGAGCAGTTTTCGGATATTTACCGAAGTTCGCGGGGGTTATTTCTTGCATGGGAGGAGCGCGGACAGATAGACGACATACTGCGCAATGCCACCAAAGACAACGTCAAAGTGATTGTGGTCACCGACGGTGAGCGCATTCTCGGCCTCGGAGATCAGGGCATCGGTGGGATGGGCATACCCATTGGCAAGCTTTCGTTATACACCGCCTGTGGCGGCATCAGCCCTGCCTATACCCTGCCCGTCATGCTCGACGTCGGAACCAACAACGAGGCGCTCTTGAATGACCCGATGTACATGGGCGCGCGGCACCCCCGGGTGAGTGAAGACGAGTACGACGAATTTATCGAGTTGTTCATGCGGGCTGCAGAGCGCCGCTGGCCCGGCGTGTTGATTCAGTTTGAAGACTTTGCCCAAGCCAATGCGATGCCCGTACTCAACCGTTATCGCGAGCGTTTCTGCTGCTTTAACGACGATATACAGGGCACTGCCGCGGTGACGCTGGGCACCTTGCTGGCGGCTTGCCGGGTCACCGGGAAGCCCCTCAGAGAGCATCGCATTGCCTTCGTGGGCGCAGGCTCCGCGGGATGCGGTATTGCGGAAATGCTCATTCGACAGATGGTCGAGGAAGGACTCAGCGATGAGGCCGCCCGTCGGCAGGTGTTCATGGTGGACCGCCATGGCCTCATTACAGAGGGAATGAGCGGTCTGCAGGATTTTCAGCGGTGTCTGGCACAAAATAAGGCCGACTTGGCCGACTGGTCTTGCGAGGGAGAGTGGGCGACTCTTGATGAAGTCGCGGCCCGGGCTCGTCCAACCATACTCATTGGCGTTTCAGGACAACCCGGTCTGTTCACCGAGTCGGTCATCCAATGCATGACGAAAAATAGCGAAGCGCCGATTATCTTTCCGCTGAGCAACCCATTGAGCAGGGCTGAAGCGACTCCGGAAAATATTATTCGGTGGACAGGTGGCAAAGCCATTATTGCAACAGGCAGCCCGTTTCAGCCTGTGAGTTTTGATGGTGAGTCCCACCGAATAGCCCAATGCAACAACAGCTATATTTTTCCGGGCATTGGCCTCGGCGTTTTGGCGGTGCGGGCAAACCGTGTGACCGATGAAATGCTCCTGGCCAGCAGCGAGATTCTGGCAGAGGCATCGCCACGGGCCTCGGGAACCGGCAAGGATCTTCTGCTTCCTCTGCAACAGATCACAGAGGTCAGCCGGTCCATCGCGTTTGCGGTAGCAAAGGTAGCCCAGGAACAGGGTCACGCACTCACGATCTCAGACGCCCAACTCCATACCCGCATCGACCAGATTTTCTGGACACCCCACTATCGCCACTACAAACGCATTAGTTTGTAGCCTGCCCCGGCAGGTGGGCGTCACGCTCATGGTCAACCTGTCAGCGTTAAGCGGAAGCTGAATCCAGGCACAGGGAGGCCAGCACGCTTCTCTGGCCCGAGAAAGGCCGCCGGCCGTGCATGACCTGATAGTTATTGATCAACGCCACATCGCCGGATTCCCAGGGGAGATCGAAGACGAGGTCGTAGGCAATCTCGACCGCAGATTGCACATCGGCGTCATCAAAAGCTGAGCCATCGCCATAGGTCACCGAGCGGGTGCCCTCGTTGCGCTGGTCTTGCCAGCCACAAAACGCGGCGATGAGCTGGTTAAAGAAGACCTCGCTGCCCGAGGGCGCGTCCCGGATGAGCGACAGGGCCGGCGTGGTGGTGCGAATTGCGTCGTCGGGTAACCACTGCCAGTCATACTCTAGCGCTGCCAATCGCGCCTCAGCCGCCTCTTTCGTGTCGACATTGAGCGTCTGGCGCCAACTTCTTCCCTGCCCTGAGGTGGCGTCGGCCTCGGCGGGCATGGTGAGGGAATAGCGCGCGCCATGCGCTCTGCAGCGAGCCACAAATTCGGGTAAGTGCTGGGTCAGTTTTTCGAGTAGCACATCTGAGCGGCAGAGCGGCGTGGCGCCACCCGACACAGCGGCCTGCTCACAGAAGAAAAACAGATGACTCGGAAAATATGGGGTCTGCGCCATCTCATGATGCAGAAAAATCTCAACATCCTGCGGCGCTTCGTTGGCGGTAAAGACCCGCGGCGTGCGGTTGTGCCGCACCGCGTTCGACAGCGACTCGTCGTAAGGAAAATTCGGGAGCCCAAAACCGGTGACGAAGTCATCGAAGGCCTGCGCATCCGTCACCCCGCAGCCGCGAAACAGGATGGCGCCGTGGGTCGCGAGCTGTTCAATGAGCGCCGCCGACTGGGCGTGGAGGTCCTGCTGCGACACCGAGCCATCGGCTGTTAATACCAGCGGAAAATTCGAATCGCCGTGGCGTTGCTGGCCGGTAACGGGCTGCGGCTCAAACCTCATGATGCTGAACCCGCTCGGGGCGCCGTAGGCTGTGTAACCGCTTCAGTCATAAATGGGGAAGAAAGTGCCAAAGGCCTCCTCGCAAAAGTGGCCCGGATCATTAAATCGCCGGTTACGGTTTAGGGCAGAGATCGACGTCATCTCCGCGTCATTCAACTCAAAATCAAACAGCTGCTGGTTCTCTCTCAGCCGCTCCACCCGGCTGGTCTTCGGGATGACCGCCGTACCCCGCTGGATACCCCAACGCAAGACCACCTGCGCAGGCGTCCGACCGACGCGCGCGGCGGCCTCTTTCACCGCA
>Ga0255767_1005392_pt1 | contig 10220 bp, 11 predicted proteins | sample 071ome_24_FD_179967 | JGI IMG/M metagenome (GOLD analysis project Ga0255767, IMG submission 179967) | Coastal salt marsh microbial communities from the Groves Creek Marsh, Skidaway Island, Georgia - 071402CT metaG (version 2) | ecosystem: Environmental > Aquatic > Marine > Intertidal zone > Salt...
GAATAAGTTGCACAGCATCAGCTTGCCCAACTAACTCCTCTAGAGAGCTGGGTCTATATTTTCTGTAGAGTGCTTCTTGCATATAAATAAATGTTACTACCTTTTACTTTCCATAATGCATCATACAATTAGACTAAGTCAAATGAGAATAGGTGTTGATTTAGATGGGGTTGTAGCAGACTTTACTCACGGATGGACATCTCAATACAAAAAAGACTTCGGTAAAGAAATTCTAGAAAAAGATATTACCGAATGGGGATTATCAAAACCTCTCACTCACTTCGAGGAAGAAATTGATTTTTGGAATTGGGCAAAAGATTTTAATGGTTCTTCTATATTTAGAAATTTAAGAACATACGACAACGCAGTTGCGGTACTAATTGAGTTGTCCATGGCAGGTCATGAAATTGTAATCTTGTCCTCTAAACCATGGTGGTCAATTCACGATACACTTATTTGGCTGGGGGAAAATAAAATTCCTTCTAAAGAAATTCATTTTATTGAAGATAAATGGAACATAAACTGTGATGTATATATTGATGATGCACCTCATCAGTTAGAAAACTTTGTTAAACATGTACCTGAAAAATTAATTCTTAGGTTTGTTCGACCTTATAATAGACCAGTTTCTGGAACAAAAGATTTAAACGACTGGATGGAATTAAGCTCTTTACTAGAGAGCTACAACTTGTAAAGTAGTTGTATGAACGATTCATTTATCCTTAGAGATAGGATATGGAGAGAGCAGAATGAGCGAGTTACTCTATCCAGCAATGCTACTTTTGCCTCCAACTCTTTAGGGAGATACTTGGATGAAGAACCGGATGCATTCAGAACATGTTTTGAGAGAGATCGAGATAGAATTATTCACTCAAAAACTTTTAGAAGGTTAAAACATAAAACACAAGTTTTTATAAATCCTGATGGAGATCATTTTATAACAAGAATGACTCATACACTTAATGTAACCCAAATTGGTAGATCTATTGCTAAAACATTAGGTTTAAATCCAGATTTGACTGAAGCAATTTGTTTAGGACATGATGTAGGTCACTCACCATTTGGACACACTGGTGAGGATGTATTAAATGATATGCTAGACGGTGGCTGGAGCCATTCTGAAAACTCTGTGAGAATGTTGTCTGTAATTGAACCTCTTAATCTAACAAAAGAAACTATAAATGGTATTGAAAAACATCCTTGGAGATACAAAGAGCCCCCTTTTTCTCCTGAAGGTTTAATTTGTAGATTTGCTGATAGAATTGCTTATCTTTCTCATGATGTGGAGGATGCAATAAGAGCAGGTGTTTTAAAAGAGTCTGATATACCTAAAAGTATCACCTCTATTTTAGGTTCACCAGGTAAGACCTGGATAAATTCATTAATATCAGGTGTTTTCAAAGCCTCTTCGGGTGGTAGTTTACAAATGGACCAAGAAATTTTAAATGTGATGCATGAATTAAGAGAGTTTATGTTTGATAAAGTTTATTTAAGAGAAGAAACTTTAGCTCAAAGATCTGAAGCAAAAAATATCGTTGAAGCTTTAGTAATTTACTATGAAAAAAATCCAGATAAACTTCCAAAAAATTATGTTCAAGATCAAAGCGATATCGCTAACTCGGTAGACTACGTTGCAGGAATGACTGATAGATTTGCTATCTCTGCTTTTAAAAAGATTAATTAAATTTAGGCTTTCTTTTTTCCATAAAGGCTGCGACTCCCTCTCTCAAATCCTCAGTTAATAAATAACTTGTGTTCCATAATTGAACAAAGTCCAATGCTTGATCAGTAGTCAAATCTTCACCTTTATCAAGAACTTGTTTTGTTCCCTGTACAATACTTGAAGCGTTGCTTGCAATCTCTTCTGCTAGCTCTACACCAGCTTTAAATAAGTCTTCAAAATTCTTGTAAGTTCTGCTTACAAACCTAATTTTTTCAGCATATTCTCCGTCAAATATTCGACCCGTGAAAGCAAGTTCCCGAACATCTCCCTTAGATACAATTTTTGGCATTCTTTGTAAAATGCCGACATCTGCAACTAGTCCTAATTTTGTTTCTCCAATTGAAAACTTTGCATCTATAGTAGAAATCCTTATATCACAAGCTGATATTAAGGCTGTTGCACCACCAATGCAGTGACCATGGGCTAGAGCAATAACTGGTACCGATGTTTTTGATAATGCAGTAAAAGAGTCTTGCATTTTTTTGATTTGAGCTTGTAATTTCTTTCTGTCACTGGGAGTGGATGACATATCTTCATTGATTTGAAAATCAGACATAAACATTGTTATGTCAATCCCAGCAGAAAATGAATCTCCCTTGCCTGCGATTACTATACATCTGACTTCATCATCACAATCAAGTTCATTTATGATTTCCGGTAGTCCGAACCATATATCTGCATCTAGAGCATTTTTTTTATCCGGGCGATTTATCCAAACATACCCTACGTTGTTTTTTATTTCTTTTAATAATTTGTCATCCATTTATATAATCTTAGTAAGATTGTCAAATGGATGTATTCGAAGCTTTATATACAACTAGAGCAATGCGCAGAGTCAGCGAAGACCCCATCCCAGAAGATATATTAAAACAAATGGTTGATGCTGGAATAAGAGCTCCCAGCGGTTCTAATCGCCAAGGCTGGAAGTTTATTGTTGTCACTGATCAAGAAATTAAAAATCAGCTTGGAGATTCCTATAGAGAAGCTTGGGATTTTTATGTAAACGAATTTTATGGAGGAAGTGCAGATATGGGTGCATCCAATGTTCCAAACGATGAAAAAGCTGAACAAGTTGTTCGAATTAGTAAGTCAGCTGCATGGCTGTCTGAAAATTTTCATAAAGTACCTGCTATGTTTGTTGTACTCTCAAGAAATGATCCGACAGGCTCTTCAATTTATCCTGCTATTTGGAGCATAATGCTTGCAGGTAGAGCACACGGAATTGGTACGTGTTTGACTACTGTTCTTGGGATGTTTAAACCAGAAAAAGCTTTTGAAATTTTAAATATACCTAGTGATAAAGGCTGGAAAATTAATGCCGTAATCACTGCTGGTTATCCATTAGGAAAATGGGGTGTGGCTGATAGAAATCCTGTAGATGAAGTTACATATCTAAATACTTGGGGTAATGAAACTAATTGGAACTTAGAAGATCCTCTTTGGAGTTACTAAAGTTTTTAATGCACGCCCGGAGGGAGTCGAACCCCCAACCTTCTGATCCGTAGTCAGATGCTCTATCCAGTTAAGCTACGGGCGCATTGCGGAGAGGGAGGGATTCGAACCCTCGAGGGAATTTCTTCCCCACTCGCTTAGCAGGCGAGCACTTTAGGCCACTCAGTCACCTCTCCAAGTCAGCGGAGGGAGTGGGATTCGAACCCACGGTATGGAATACATACAATAGTTTTCAAGACTATCGCCTTCGTCCGCTCGGCCATCCCTCCAGATGGTTTCTTTCTTTTTGCGGAGGGAGAGGGATTCGAACCCTCGAAGGGGATAAACCCTTACACGCTTTCCAAGCGTGCGCACTAGGCCAGACTATGCGATCCCTCCGAAAAAAACCTGAAATTCTATTTTAGTTATCTCTTGCTGTCAAAGAAAGAGGATAATATAGCTTCAGATTCATGAGAAAGAATATTATCTTTTATCTCGACATGATGGTTTAGACGAGGATCTTGTGGGATATTATATAATGAATATGCTGCACCTGCTTTGAGGTTTGGTGCACCGTAAATGAGTTTACAAATTCTAGCGTTTACAATTGCTCCCGCACACATAGCATCTGGTTCTAAAGTTACTGCTATTGTTGTGTCTTCAAGCCTCCAAGTACCTAGGATTTGTGACGCTTCTTCTAAAACTAGTATCTCAGCATGAGATGTTGGGTTTTGATCTAATTCTCTTCTATTGTGATTTGCACAAATTAAGTTATCGTCTTTATCAAATATTGCTGCACCTATAGGAACTTCATCAACTTCATGAGCTTTTTTTGCTTCATTAAGAGCTACTCTCATCTTGTCTTCGTCTGATATATATTTCATCTAATTTAATTATCTCAAGTGTTGATGTTAATATGACCAAATGTTTGAGTTTTTTATTTTTGCATTTGTTACTGCAATCACACCGGGACCAAATAACTCCATGCTTATGGCCTCTGGAATAAAGTTTGGTAGAAAAGCTTCAATACCCCATTTTCTTGGTATCTGGTTGGGGTTTACTTTTTTATTTTTTGTTGGTGGGTTTTTACTTTCATATGTTCCTGCTCAAATTTTTGATTACCTCCAGTATGTTGGTTACGCAGTCATTACCTATATTGCCTATAGAATTGCCACAACTTCTTTGGATACTAATAAAGAAACCTCTTCTGTTGATAATCCTTTTACTTTCTTACAAGCATGTCTTTTCCAATGGATAAATCCAAAAGGGGTTGTCATGGCTGTGTCAGGACTTACTGCATTCAATATTACAAACAACCAAGGTGCTTTGATTTATTTTTTAGTTTTACCTTTTTGTGTGGGTATATGGTTGATACTTGGAGAACAACTTCAAAACAGTTTAGAGAAAAATAAATCAGTAGCTCGTGCAACATACGTGGTACTCGGCTTGAGTATGATTGCCAGTTTGTTATTAGCCTAGGTTTTTAACACCAATAATTTCAGCAACTTTTTCGGAGAACTCAACTTTTCCATCTTCAGTTTGATTATTTTCAATTAGAGCAATTAAAATTCTTCCAACTGCAATAGCTGTTCCATTAAGAGTATGTAAAATACTAGTTTCTCCTTCTGACTTTGCTCTTATATTTAATCTTCTTGCTTGAAAGCTAGTTGTATTAGAGCAAGACGTAACCTCTCTATATGTATTTTGACTTGGAATCCATGCTTCAATGTCATATTTTTTAGCTGCAGAAGCACCTAAATCTCCTGCGCAAACATCTACAACCCTATATGGAATCTCCAAGGACTGTAACAGATCTTCTTCTACAGAGAGAATAAATTCGTGTTCCTCTTCAGATTTTTCAGGATGACAAAAGGAAAACATCTCAACCTTATCAAACTGATGAACTCTAAATATTCCTGTCGTGTCTTTTCCATAAGTACCAGCTTCTCGTCTAAAACAAGTTGAAAATCCTGCATACCTTATTGGCAATTCTTCCATATTGATTATTTCATTTGTGTGCAATGCAGCAAGGGGGACTTCTGAAGTGCCCACTAGATATAAATCATCATTTGGAATTTCATAAACCTGCTCTGCGTCATCAGGGAAAAACCCAGTACCGTACAAAGCATTTTCTCTCACCAAAACTGGAGGAACTGTAGGAGTAAACCCTTTTTCTGATAATTGATTTAATGCCCAAGATACTAAATTAAACTCAATTTTTACCAAATCTCCAAATAAATAAGCAAACCTTGAGCCTGAAACTTCTGAAGCTTTTTCGACGTCTATTAAATTCAATTTAGAAGCAATTTCTAAATGATCTTTTGGATTAGATATTTCTTTAATATTTCCAACTTTTTTAATTTCTAAATTATCTTTGTCAGATTTTCCATCTGGAGAAGTTCTGGAAATTAAATTAGGAATTTTTACCCATAGATTTGTGAACTCTTCGTCTTTTTTATCAACTTGTTCAAACAATAATTTGACTTCATTACTTAATTCTGATGCTTTATTTAATAATTCTTCTTTTTCATTTTTATCAGCATTTGCAATTTGTTTACCTATTTCTTTTTGTTGAGAACGTTTTTGTTCTGCATTAAATCTTAAAGATTTTCTTTCTTCATTTAAAGCAATTAAATGACTCACATCTATATCTAAATTTCTTCTAGAAATATTTGATTCCAAAACTTCTAAATTATCTTTTAATATCGCGGGATCTAGCATTAATTATCCTTCTGGAGGAATGAAACCAAAGATGCTATATAAATTATCATTTAGGTTTTCCTCTTTTTCTACTTCTTCTAATTTAATAAACCATTCATGTAATACACCTGCTTCTATATTAATTGCATCACTATAGAAAATTCGGCTTTCTTGAGGACCTATAGAATCAATTTTTGATTGCTGCTCATGAATAGTTTCACCATATTCATCAGTCACTAAAATTAAAATAACAACGTCATAAGCATCAACATTTCCTTCATTTGTAAGAACTACTTGAAGTTCTATTTTTTCATTTAGTAGTACTGAATAATCTTCCTCAGTAAATGCAATTGGATTGGGTTTAAACTCAGCGCCCGAAATTGATAAATTTCTTACTAAAAATAATCCACCTGTACTTGATTTAGCTTTCTCAACAAGCAAATCAGCAAATCTAAATGAATTATCTTCAAGACCTACGTACTCAATTTCATAGAGCACAGGAAGAAATGTGCCTTCTGAGGTTGCATTTTGTTTTGTTAAAAATAAAAATTCAGAATAAGATCTATCTCCAATTGATAAATCAGAAATGCTTTGAGCAATAGACTCTTGAATTTTTTCTGAATTAGGATTATCAATCAAGGTAATTATAGAAACTTCAAACATCTCTAGGCCCTGAAGCCAATAAGAAGTAGCTAAAGATAAAAGCTCTTTTTCTTTGAGCGTCAAAGATGCGTCTGTGTTATTAATTATTTCATACGCTTGTTTTGAGTTAGAAACTACTCTATCTATCTTATTCTCAAACTCCTCTCGACTAATTTCAGAAAAATCTAAAAGATTTTTAAATTCTTCGGAAGCTTCAAGATGAAGCGAAGAAACAAGAGCAGCACTGTCTAAAAAATTATTGAATGATCTAGCCTCACTGTAGTTTTGATAGTATTGATATAACCCCATAGAAATAATTGATACAAAAACTATTAACAATACATTTTTTAAACTATTTCTCATTTAAAACCATTTTTTAACAAATACCTACTTGTGAGACATTCTACTTCTTTATTAAGTGTAAGAAAACAAATACATTTCACAACTAAGATTGTTGATAAGTGGAAAAATTAAAAATTGTGTGGTCTGTTAAAAGCGAATGCGGACCTATAAGAAAAAAAAATGAAGATTCCGTTTTTCCAGATGTATCTGGAAGTGGTTATGTGCCATTTAAAGCTGGTGTATTTGATGGCATGGGTGGACACAAAAAAGGTGAAGTTGCTAGTCAGTTGGCATCCTCTGTTATGGAAGAAGACTATGAAGATCTTGTCTCCTATGTAGAAAAAGCTAATAAAGCAATTTATGAATATCAGGAGACTAATAAAGACTCTGAAGGTATGGGAACAACTATGACAGCAATTGAGATTGATGAAAGTGGTGTTTTACATGTTGCACATGTAGGAGACTCAAGATGCTACGTTCTGTCAAAAAGAAATCTTATTAAGCTTACGGAAGATGAAAATGTACCCGGTTATCAAAATGTCTTACTTCAGGCTTTAGGAACAAAAAAAAAGTTATCTATTCAAACAAAAGATATTAAATTATTTAAAGGGGATGTTGTTCTACTTTGTACAGACGGTCTTTACAACGAATTGGGTGAAGAATATCTCAAAAAGAAACTACAAGAAGGTATTAGTGCAGAAACATTAGTTAGTGAAGTTTTGCTACAAGAACCTAAAGATAACATAACTGCAATAATTATAAATATAATTTAACTATGAAAATTGGACAGATAGTAAAAGAAAGATATGAAATCCTCGAAATTTTAGGAGAGGGTGGAATGGCATTTGTATACAAAGCTCGTGATATGCAGCTTGAGAGATTTGTAGCAATTAAAACATTAAAACCAAATTATGTAAATCAAGAAACTTTTGTAGACCGTTTTAAGAGAGAAGCAAAAACAGCAGCTAATTTAAATCATCCAAATATTGTACAAATTTTCGATTGGGGTATTGAAGAAGAACCATACTTTGTAATGGAGTATATAGAAGGAAATACATTGACCTCAATTATTGCAAAAAATAGAACTATAAGTCTTAGTGATATTTTATTTATTGGAGCACAAGTATCTAGTGGTTTACATGCTGCACATCAAAAAGGTCTTGTACATAGAGATATTAAACCAGGAAATATAATGATAACTCCCGATGGAAAAGTAAAAGTTACAGATTTTGGTATCGTTTCACTTCAAAATGAAGAAAGTGACATAACAAAAACTGGATCCATACTGGGTACTGCAAGTTATATTTCACCCGAACAAGCACAAGGAAAACCAGTTTCTATTGAGTCCGATCTTTACTCTCTAGGGACCGTTCTTTATGAACTTATTGCGGGTAAGGCTCCGTTCAGTGGGGATTCTCCAATTTCAACAGCAACAAAGCACTTAACAGAGAAACCAGAAAAACCATCGGTGTTTAGAAGAGATCTACCAAAAGGTGTTGAAAATGCAATATTAAAACTTCTTGAAAAAGCTACCTATGACAGATTTAAATCTGCTGAAGATTTAAGAGCAACATTAATTCAGCAAAGAAAAGCACTACAGTCTGAGCAAACAAGAGAAAATTTAGTTGATCTTACTAATCCAAAGGTTAAATTAAGATTTACTTTACCTGCTCTAATAATATCTATTGGAGTTGTTATTGGTACGGTGTGGACATTAACGCAAGTTTTTCATGGATTGCCTGTTGACGGAGGTGCTCCGACATTAGTTGAGATACCAGACCTAACTGGAAGTGAGCAAGCTCAAGCATTAGAAGACCTTCAAAATCTTGGGTTTAAAGTAGGAATTGAAAATTCCGCTGATGCGTCTGTACCGGCTGGTTCTGTAATACGTACTCAACCTCCATCTAATACTGTTATAAACCCTGATTCTTTAGTAACAATCATTGTATCTGTTGGTCCTGAAGCATTTCCAATTCCATATGTTCTGGATATAGAAATTGAGAGAGCAATATATGTTGTTGAGGAGAGTGGCTTTATCTTAGGTCAGTTGCTTGAAGTAAATGATGAGAATGTACCTAGAGGGTTTGTTATTTCACAAAATCCAGTAGCTGGAACCAAAATGAGTCCTGGATTCAAAGTTGACCTTGTTGTTTCAAAAGGTCCAAGTCTTATTGAAATAAGTGACCTTTCAAGAAAATCACCTGAAGATGCTATACAAATATTAGAAACTCTGGGTTTTGAATATGAATTAATAGAAGAATATTCAGAAGATGTTGAAATTGGACTAGTGTCTGGGACCTTACCTGAAGCTGGAGAGATTGTTACCCCAGACCAATTGATACAAGTTATAGTTTCTCTAGGGATAAGGATAGAAATGCCAGAAGTAGATGGGTTGAGTTATGAAGATGCAATTAGTATATTGGAGGAACTTAACCTTATCGCAACTGTTGTGGGAGATACTAACGGTAAAGTAAGAAAGCAAATACCGAGAAAAGGTGAATTTGTAGAACCAGGTCAGGTCGTAGAGTTAACTTTTGGAGACTAAGACAAAACAACTAAAGAAAGACCTATTAACGTGGTATACAAATAACAAAAGATCTTTTAGTTGGCGTAATACAAATGATCCTTGGAAAATATTTTTGATTGAAATAATTTCTCAACAAACCCAAATCAATAGAGCAAATACTTACTATAAAATATTTATAAAAAAGTTTCCAACTCCTGAATCTATGTCTAAGTCTTCACTAAAAACTATTTTAAAAATGTGGTCTGGTCTTGGATACAACAATAGAGCAAAGAGGCTTTATGAATCTTCAAAAATATTAGCAGAACAAGGCTTTGAAGGAATCTACCCTAATTTTGAAATACTTCCTGGGGTGGGTGCGTATACTAAAAATGCAATTCTCTCGTTTGCATATGGAGATAATGTCTTAGCTGTTGATACCAACTTGCAGAGGGTAATAATAAGATATTTTGGAATCGACGATACCAAAGATTATGTTAGGAAATATTCAAACTTATTGCTTGAAAACATTAACTCTAAGGACATAAACCAAGCATTTATGGATTTTGGTAGCTCTATTTGTACTAGTTCAAATGCAAAGTGTGGTATTTGTCCACTAGAAAAAAATTGTAAAAAATATTTTCTTAATTCTAAAAATTCAATTAAAAAATTTAAAGGCTCGAACAGAGAGCTGAGAGGAAAAATCATAAGACTTCTTTTGAAGGAGAATCAAATTAGTGTAAAAGAATTAGAAAAGAAAATCGGTGAAGACGAGTCAAGAATCATTACTGCTATTACTGGTTTAAAAAATGATGGCCTTCTAAAAATAAGGAAAAATAATATTATTGAAATAATTTCAAAATAATACTAATTTGTAAA
>Ga0255767_1005397_pt1 | contig 10215 bp, 10 predicted proteins | sample 071ome_24_FD_179967 | JGI IMG/M metagenome (GOLD analysis project Ga0255767, IMG submission 179967) | Coastal salt marsh microbial communities from the Groves Creek Marsh, Skidaway Island, Georgia - 071402CT metaG (version 2) | ecosystem: Environmental > Aquatic > Marine > Intertidal zone > Salt...
CACCTTCTTCGTAAGTAACGCTTCCACCACGTAATGTGATACAATCTTCCACGAATTTCACAAGGGACATCTGATGCCCACCCATAAAAACTTCAATCATTTTGGACATCACGGTTTGGGGAGGTTTCTGATCTTGGGATGAACTGAGGTGCGCCCAATTGGTAGTCAATGGGGGCTGATAAGAGGAATGAGGCGTCGGTCTATTTTTCGGTAAATTCGAAAGTCACTGTCGAGAGTCCAAACCTTGGCGTTTTCATATTGTTCCGCCATGGCTACGAGGCATGAATCGGCGAAGGAAGTTGGCAGTTTGGCGTATTTTTTCATGATGGATAGTAGGCGCACTTCATTTTCAGAGAAGCTAAACGAAGAGCGAATCAAACCTCTCCGGATCATTTCCATCAGTTCTTCCGAGCCCCTGTCTGCATGACGCTTCAACAAAAAGAAAGCTTCTGACAGGACCGCGTCGCAGGTTAATAACGGATTTTCGAAAGTTTCCATTCGGCTCAAGCACCATGCGTGTGCATGATCCCGTGGGCTTAACAATGCAACCAGCGGACCTGAATCGACGATGATGCTATTTGCCATAGTCTTTCAAGTAAGCGGGATTCGTTGAGAGATCTTCGGGGGCATTCACCTTGCCAATTAAATCGCGCATTCGATCAGCAAGCGAACTTTTGGCTTTTTCTTCAGTGACCGATTTTAATCCTTGTCGAAGGACTTCGGATTGAGAAACGCCCAAACGACTTGCCTCCGCTTTTAACCGTTGGAACTCTCCAGCATCTAACTTGACCGATACGACTGGCATGCATCGAAGGTATTACTGATCTGCCAGAATATCAATACCTCTTTTTGAGGCTTCTTCCAGTTGGGACCACTCACTTACTCGATCTCCAATCGTTTGTTCATCTCTTTTCGTTCTTTTGTGTTGAACACATCGATGACATTAATTGATTCGAGATATTCGGGCCATTCGAGAAATGGTTTTGGTGGGAGATCCTCGGCTTTTTTAATCTCCATTTGCCAGCAGGTCGCTTATCGAACCTCTTTGGGGTGTAAGACGGAACTTACCCCTCCGATGATGGGGTTCAATTCTTTGATCTGCGCCCATCACGGTTTGGGGAGGTTTTGGCGGAGTTCGAATTCGACTTCGCGGACGGGTTTGCCGGTGTTGGCTGAGATGGAGGCAGCCAGCCCCGAGACGTAGGCGGCGGAACTGGATGTGCCATTCACCATGTAGGTGGTTCCGTTGTATTCGACAAAAGAACGCCCGGGCACCATGACGTCCACAAAATCCCCAGTGTTCGCATAGGCAGCCGGTTCTCCGTTTCGGCCTGCTGCGGTCACGGCCAATACATCGGGATAAGCGGCTGGAAATGTGTAGTCCTTTCCGGGACTGTTGCCGGCCGCTCCAACAAACAGTACGCCTTGTTGGGAGGCTTCAGTGATCATTTGCTCCATGAATGGCGCTGCATCGGCACCTCCCAAACTCAGGTTCACGATGCTGGCACCCGCCTTCACGGCTTCATAAATACCCGCAGCGACCTGAAACGTGGATGTGGTGTCACTGCCCCCATACACATCAATCGGTAGAATGCGAACGGAGCTTTCGGATTGACCCTCATTGCCGAGTTCCACCCCTTTCAGGACGGTCTGCGCCATGCTGGTCCCATGCGATGGCACATCGCTTGGAGCGGCGGTTCCATCCCCGATGGTGATGCCCGGCAGTAAAAATTCTGACAGTGAATCATCGCTGGATTGCACCGGCATATCAATCAAACCGACAATGATTTCATTCCCATCGGTTTTGCCCGGTTTGAGTGAGAATCCTGCTCCGCCTCCCTGGATGAACGGTTGATTTTCACCCGGACGGCCCCATTCATAATTGTCGCTGATCTGTAGCGCATCCGAATCCTTGAGTCGCTCCCGTGCAGCATCGGCGCTTGCCTCGTCTTTGAAACGAAGTCGATACGCATTCAAGCCCTCAACCTCCCCGGCAATCTCGGCGTCCAATGCCTCGGCAATTTCCTCGATGGTCATTGGACTCCCCGGCTTGATCTGAACGATGATTTCGTTGTCGATGCGTTTGGAGTAAAATATGACAACCTGCTCGGACAATTCAATTTCCTGTGTCGCGCTGGACGCGCTGGTGGCGTAGACCAGTAGTTTGGATGCTTTTTCGCCACTTCCCCGAATCAGGGCATAGTTCAATTCACCCATAACGCGGCGCAGGGATTCCCCTACCGCCAGATCGGTAAAGCGCGTGGACACCCGGCGGGATTCCAATCCTGGCTCAACAAAAACGTTCCAGCCCATCCGTTCCCCCATCAACTTGAGCGCATCCCCCAAGGGAACGCCTCTGAGATCGGCTGTCAGGGTTTCTTTTTCGCGACCAAACGAAACTTCCGCACCATGCAGGGCCAGACCTTGTAAAACCAACAGCCCCCCCATGACGCCAGTTAAAGCTAATTGGCGCATCCAGGTGCGTTTCGGTTTTCTTATCATGTCCCTCATGACAACACCGGTAATCTGACGGAGTTGCAAGTGAATTGCAACTTACAGAATGCGGTGAAATTCCGAGGGTGATATTTTGCCTTTGACGAGGAGTTCGGTGGCGTGGTCATGCATGGTCAGCATGCCCGATTTCACAGCAGCCTTGGTGATCTCCTCATGCGTAGGACTATGCGCTAGGGCATTTTTGAAACTGTCATCCGGTATCAGGATCTCGAACACGCCCGTCCTTCCATGAAAGCCGGTCTGCAAACAAGTCGGGCATCCGGTGCCTTGTTTGATTTTCAGGGCTTTATTGGCCGGCCATTTGACGGCTTTTTTCAATGCAGCATCCGCATCGAATTCTCGCGTGCAATGAGGACAGTTCAAGCGCACGATTTTTTGAAAGACGATCCCGGCCAACGCATGCCCCATGAGCGTTGGACGAATCCCTAGAAACTGAAGCGAGGTGCATGCATTCGGTGCGGAGTTGGCGTGGATTGTTGAGAACACTTTTTGCCCGGTCAAAGCCGCCGAAACGGCCACATTGGCGGTTTCTTCATCACGTATTTCCCCCACCATGATGATGTCCGGATCCTGCCTTAGAACGGCCTTCAACCCGACTGCGAACGTCATGTCCACCTTGTGATTCACCTGAGCCTGCGTGGTCCCGACCAGTTTGTATTCCACCGGATCTTCGATGGTCATGATGTTTTGGGTAAAGGGATTCAAACAGTTCATGCAGGAATACACGGTGGTGGTCTTGCCGGACCCCACAGGCCCCGCCACCAAAATTAATCCGGAAGGCATCTGCATGAGCGCGTCCATGTATTTACGGTGGGATAGCTCCATGCCCAACTGCTCGAAACGGCTGAAGGCAAAATGCATTTTGACCACCCTCAAAACCATCTTCTCGCCGTCCGGTGTCGGCAACACCGAAACACGAAAATTCATGTCCTTGTCGTCCATCACAATGACCAAATGCCCATCATGCGGGATCATAGGATTGACCGTGTCGAGTTCGGCCAGATTTTTGACCTGATTCACCACTTTGCGCGCAATTTCTCGAGGCAAAGTCAGGACATCATGCAGGATACCGTCCACACGATATCGAATCCGGTAAAAACCCTTTTGAGGTTCGAAATGAATATCTGATCCGTCACGTCGCAAGACGCCCTTGAGAATGATGTCCAGCAGTTGAGGGGCGGGTTTATCGACGATTTCGTTCTGCAATTCGTACTGCCTCCCTTCTTCCTCTGCGGTGTCTGCATCCATTTGAGGTACGTAGGTTTTCAGCAAACGGTCCAAGGTGGATTTCGGGGCGATGACCGGCTGGATTTCAAAATCAAACAGCAATCCCATCCCTTCCATTTCCACAATGTTGTCGCCGTCTGCAAATGCCACATACAACACGTTGTCCTCAAAACGGTATGGAATTGCGTGATAACGAAACGGGAAGTGGTAGGGCACTTGGTCCAGAGCCACCTCGGGAATCACCGAAGTATTCTCAAGACTTTCATAAGGCAGGTTGAGCTGGTCCGCCAATGCTTGCGCGATGGCCTCATCGGACGCGATGTCTTCCTGACGCAGATAGTCCAGAAAGTGCATTTTTTTCTCCTGCGCCATCTTCCAGGCGGCCTTCAGATCACGCTTTTTAACAATACGCTTGCGAACCAGGTGCTGGGTAAAATCATTTTCAGGCAGGGTTCCGATCGGAAAATCCAGACGCAGCAGTTTGGCCAACTGCTGTGGGGTGATCATGCGCAAATGCAGGAGGGTACGCCAAAGGGGTTGGTCCGTTTTTTGCCGAAATGCCTGCGCCTCCTGAAGTTGTTCCGGCGAAATGATGCCTCGATCCACCAGATAATCCCCAAAAGTATCCCCAACATGGGCTTTCCGAGCCCGGTATTCCTGGATTTCCTTCTCGGTCATGTGATTCTGACGCAGATCCACATCGTCCAATCCCGTGTGCTGGGATGCAAAAGGAGAAGGAATTTCGTAGGTGAGAAACTTTTTGATGGTGTCCCAGGAGAAATCCTGATTCAGAATATCCAGCATACTTTCACCCGCAGGAACTTCTTGAGTGGAAGCTGCTTTCGATTTGGAAACTTTCTTTTTTGCCATGACTTAAAATGGTTTTGGAGTTTTGTGTTCTAGGAACGGGCAGCCCCCAGTTACGGATACCCTACACCATGCTTCTGAGATCAAACTAACACGCCCCAAGGCCCGATGCATCCGCCATTTACCCGCATCCATTGTCAATCACTCAACGTTTTTGGCGGGAACAGGCTGATGATGCGGTGATTTATCGACTTGCTCAATGTCTTTTTCTGCTCAAGACTGCCCAAACATGATGAGGAGATGCTTCCATTTATTGACCATCATCGCCTTCGCGTGGAGCGCGGTGACCCAGGCACAACAAACCAGCGGGAACGCCGACCAGGCAGATCAGGGCTTTACCCCCTTGTTTGATGGCAAATCTCTGGATGGCTGGATCAATGTCAATTGCGCCCCCAACACCTGGACGGTAAAAGACGGCATGATCCACTGCACCGGTGTGCCGACAGGTGCTCTCCGCACGGAAAAACAATACGAAAACTTTGTGCTGGAACTGGAATGGCGCCACCTCGTTCCCGGAGGCAACGCAGGCCTTTTTGTCTGGGCGGAACCCATTTCAGCGCCGGGAGTTCCATTTCTCAGAGCCATTGAAGTCCAGATCCTGGATACCGCCTATGGAAAATCCGACTGGTTCACGACGCACGGGGACATTTTCCCCATCCACGGTTCCACCATGAAACCGGATGCACCCAGCCGGGGATCACGCAGTTTTCCCAATGAAATGCGTTCCAACAGTTCTCCGGAATGGAATCACTACCGAGTCACCTGCAACAACGGCGTGATCAAGCTGGCGGTCAACGGCAAGGAAGTGTCCGGCGGTCAGGACTGCGTGTATCGCAAAGGCTACATCGCGCTGGAATCGGAAGGGGGCAAAGTGGATTACCGGAACATCCGCATCAAAGAACTTCCATCCACCCAAGCCACCCCTGAAGAAACAGCCCCTCTGGATGATGGATTCAAGTCAATCTACACGGGCGTGGATTTATCAGGATGGGTACTCCCTGAAGGGAGCAAGGATCATTGGCGTGCATCCGATTGGAAATTGACCTATGACGGCAATAGCAAGGCCGAAACCAAACATCTTTGGACCCAGGAAAGCTATAAAGACTTCGTCCTGATCTGCGACTGGCGTTGGCCGGGCGAACCAGCGAAGCGTGAATTCCCCATCGTGCTGCCCAACGGTGACTACGCCATAGATGCACAGGGTAACCGTAAAACAGAAGTCGTCCAATCAGCGGGTGACAGCGGGATCTTCCTTCGGGGCAACACCAAGAGCCAGGTCAACATTTGGAACTGGAGCATCGGATCGGGCGAGGTCTATGGATACCGCAATAATCCCAAGACCGACCCGGCTGTTCGCGCCGCACTCACTCCGAGAGTCAAGGCGGACAACGCGATTGGCAAATGGAACCGTTTTATCATCACCCTGAAAGGTGACAGACTGACGGTGGAACTGAACGGCATCACCGTGATCGAAAACGCTCATCTCCCGGATGTGCCCAAAAGCGGCCCCATTGGGCTGCAACATCACGGGGATCCCATTGAGTTTGCCAGTCTTTACATCAAGGAACTCTGAACATTGGTTCCCATCACTTTACCTATGCAGTTTATCCGCACCACCACAATCGTGGGATCTTCGAGATGACGCAGATTAACGCAGATATGCGAGCCACTCTGTTAAACAAAGCCCAGCGCCTGGTGATCAAACTAGGAACCGGCATCCTGACCGATGACCGGAACCAGCCCGACGTGTCCCAGATGCAACAGCTGGCCAATCAAATCGCCGAATTGAAAAAGCTGGGCCGGGATGTTGTGCTGGTTTCATCCGGAGCGGTTGGAGCGGGCATGGGGAGCCTTCGCCTGGAGAAGCGTCCACGCGATCTGGCCGATCTGCAGGCATGTGCCGCTGTCGGACAGACCCGCCTGATGAACACCTATTCCGATTTGTTTGCGCAGCACGGGCTCAGCGTCGGACAGGTATTACTAACCCACGCAGACCTGAAACATCACGATCGCCACCTGAACGCCCGCAACACCCTGGTGGCTTTGCTGGACAGAAACATCATTCCCATCGTCAACGAAAACGACGCCGTCTCGTTCACGGAACTCAAGTTCGGCGACAATGATACCTTGTCGGCGCTGGTTGCCAGCCTCATCCACGCGGATTTGCTGGTGATCCTGACCACGGCGGAAGGCTTGATCAACAACTTTGGACAACCGGACGCAGAACGATTGGCGGAAGTGCCCGCCATCACGGATGACATCATCGCCATGGCCAAGGGAACCACCAGCGTGACGGCCACCGGCGGCATGACTACGAAAGTGGAAGCGGCCCGCATCGCGGTTCGATCGGGCATCCCCATGTTCATTGGCCCCGGACGAAACGCCTCCATCCTCAAGGATATGACCGATGGCAAGGATGTAGGCACGGTCTTTTTGCCATGTGACAAACGCCTCAAGGGTCGCAAACGCTGGATCGCTTTTTTCCATCGCCCCAAAGGTTCGCTGGTGGTCGATCAAGGTGCCAAGATTGCCCTGCGTGAAAACGGACGCAGTTTACTCCCGAAAGGTGTAAGAGACATCCAGGGTCAATTCAAATCCGGTGAAGTCGTTCGCGTCCGCGATGAAGAAGGCACCGAATTTGCGCTGGGAATCGCGGAATGGGATTCCGACTCCTTTTCAACCTGGAACCAGCGCGAAGGAGAAATCATCCATCGCGACAACCTGGTCATCCTTTAGAAAAATCCAACAACGTGACAAACGAACAAACCCCCATTCAAAAAGTATTGGACGTCATGGCCAGACTCAGGGCCCCTGACGGATGTCCCTGGGACAAGGAGCAAGATCATCAGAGTCTCCGTTTCCACGCGGTGGAAGAGGTCTACGAATTGATCGATGCCATCGAAGCCAACGACGAACATGAAATGGTGGAGGAACTGGGAGACCTTCTGCTTCAGGTCGTGTTTCATTGCCAACTTGGCAATGAGCGAAACACTTTCAACTTCGATCAGGTATGTGAAACATTGTCGGATAAACTCATCCGCAGACATCCGCACGTATTTGGCGACACCAAAGTCAAGGACGTCGACGGTGTCTGGGCGAATTGGGAGAAAATCAAACGTGAAGAAAAAGAAGGCACTCACCTGGAGCGCAGTTCGGCTCTGGATGGTATTCCCCGGCACCTGCCCGCGCTTCAATACGCCGAAAAACTCGCCAAGAAAGCGCGCAAAGCAAAACTGATCGATTCCGACAGCCCCGCCGACACCAATCTGCCCGCATTGACTGAAGAGCTGGGAACACAACTGCTGGACCTTGCCATGAAAGCCCAGGCAAAAGGATGGTCTGCCGAAATGCTCCTACGGGAAGCCATCCGCAAAAAAGAAACTGAACTACGCCAAAAGGAATCGGAAACCGATTCAGGCAATGGATAATAACTGACCTCCAAAGAGGTCGGTAGGGACACGCTGCTGCATGTCCGGTGGCGTGTCCGCAAAGCGCAACAGTCCATCGATCACCTCACCCCGCTCTCGGCCCTGCGGCAGCAGGGCCCTACCGGAGGCGATAGCCTCTGGGTTGGTAGGGATCCCGATAGTATCGGGACTGCGCGTCCGCCACGGCGTTCGGTAACGCCATTGGCATCCAAAAGATCAAGATTCCGCTGTTGCTCTGACAATTCTCGTCCCCTATCCTGCCGCCATGTCAATCGTACGACGTTTAGATCATACAAGATATCGCGTGAGCGATTTGGAAAAGAGTGTGGACTTCTACAAGAAAGTCCTGGGACTGGAAGAAGTGCGCCGGCACAAATCACCACGCGGTTCCGAACTGGTTTTTCTGAAAGCTCCCGAGAGTGAAGAACTGATCGAACTCTGCTACTTCCCCAACAGTGGAAAGGTGGAGGTTCAGGAAGATCTCACGCATCTGGCGTTCATTGTGGACAGCCTGGAGGCGTTTGGGGAACACATCAAATCCATTGGCGTGGAATTCTCCGATGGCCCCACCATGAAACCCGATGGCAGCGGCGGATTCGCATTTGTGGATGCGCCCGAGGGATACGAAATTGAACTGATTCAGCGGAATCCTGCAGCCGTCAGCGATCAGCAATCCTATTAATCCACTCTCAATAAACAGCAAAAGCCCCGAAGAAAACTCTTCGGGGCTTTTGCTTGATTGTATGAACCCTTTCAGGATGGATCACTCAAATTAACGATCGCGTGCACCTGGACGCCCCTGACCGCGGCCACCACGACCACGTTCACGACCTTGACCTTCTCTTTGCGGCCGGTTCTGCTGACCACCCCGTAACCCTGCCATGCCTTTTTCAGCTTCTTCACGTGTGATGAAACCGTCCTTGTCGGCATCCAGAACCCCCATGAGCCGCTGCATGCGTTCGGGGAGTTCGTCCTTGGAAACCTTGCCGTCGTTATTGGCGTCCGACTGCATGATGCGGTCCACCATCTGATTGTTACCAGCTCCGCCACCGCCGGGACCACCACGACCGAATCGACCGGGACCTTCCCCTCCTTCACGAGGACCGCCCTGAGGCCGAACTTCTTCCAGGGAAATCTTGCCATCCTTGTTGGCATCCAGTTTCTGAAGAGCTGCCACGGCATTCTTGATTTCTTCCTCGGAAAGTTCACCATCCTGGTTGGCATCCAGGGCAGCGAAAACAGGGGGGGCTCCGAAACGCCCCATGCCACCTAGCCCACCGGGACCGCCGAACTGACCACGGGGTCCACGTTGGAATCCTTCCTGTCCGCCTCTGGGACCTTCTCCCCTACCCTGACCCCGGCCCTGGCCACGACCTTGAGCCTGCATATCGACGGTGACTGCGGCAGCCAAGGCTGCCATTGCTAGAATAATTGCTTTTCGCTTCATAATGAAATCCTTGTTTCAATGTTCGTTATTCAGAGACGCTTCATCGGAAGGACCGGTTACAAGGGATACCGGTTTTTTCTTAAACTGGGAAAAAAACGGGCAACCAAGAAAGGTTTGGTATTTCTGGTTGGCGCAGCCCTGCCCTGTCTCTTATCATCCGGACATGAGCTGGTTTTTCACAACGGGGGGCACTTTGCACCATAATAGCCCTTCTTACGTAGAACGCACTTCCGACAAAGAATTGTTTGATCTATTGTCTCAAGGCGAATTTTGCTACGTGCTGACTGCCCGGCAAATGGGAAAATCCTCCAGCATGGTGCGGGCCGCCATGCGATTGAAGGAAGAGGGCATCGACACCCTCATCCTTGACCTCACCGCCATCGGTCAAAACGTCAATGCCGAACAATGGTACGACGGGCTGCTGGTCAAGATCGGCCAGTCAACGCACCTAGAGGACGAGCTGGAAGATTATTGGATGGATCACCAACGTTTGAGCCCGGTTCAGCGATGGTTCCAGGCCATACGCCATGTGATCCTGCCTCGGATCAAAAAAACGTTGGTCATTTTCTTCGATGAACTGGATATGGTGCGCAGCCTTCCGTTCTCAACAGACGAATTCTTCGCGGCCATCCGTCAGTGTTACAACCAACGCATCGAAGACGAGGAATACAATAAACTCACCTTCTGTCTATTGGGGGTAGCCACGCCGGCCGATCTCATCAAAGACCCCAA
>Ga0255767_1005400_pt1 | contig 10214 bp, 8 predicted proteins | sample 071ome_24_FD_179967 | JGI IMG/M metagenome (GOLD analysis project Ga0255767, IMG submission 179967) | Coastal salt marsh microbial communities from the Groves Creek Marsh, Skidaway Island, Georgia - 071402CT metaG (version 2) | ecosystem: Environmental > Aquatic > Marine > Intertidal zone > Salt...
GAGCGATGATCGATTTCTTCAGCACGACCTCACTTCCCCAAAAAGCAATTAGGCTGGCACCGGCAGCATGAGAGATTCTTTGACCTGCTCCATCACCACGTAGCTGGAGGAATCCAGTACCCCGGGTAAGGTCAGTAACGTCTCTCCAAGAAGAATACGGTAGGCGTTCATGTCGGCAACGCGCGCCTTCAGCAGGTAGTCAAAATTCCCCGACACCAAGTAGCATTCCTGCACCTCCGGTAAGTCCACTGCGGCCGAGGTGAACGCCTCAAAGATGTCCTGCGATGTTCTGTTCAAACTGATCTGAACGAACACCACCAACCCTCTGTCCAGGGCACCCGGATTCAGCACTGCTTGATAGTGCTGTATCACGCCTTCTCGTTCGAGCCTTCTGACCCGCTCTTTACACGGGGTGGTACTTAAGCCCACCTTGCGCGCGAGCTCCGTGTGCGGCATCCGCGCATCTTGCTGCAGTAAACGCACAATATTCCGGTCGATCTTGTCCAGCTGATATGACTGATGATTCACCCCTTCAACCTCCTGCACCCACAGGGCAGCACCCCTAGCCCTAGTATGATATATCTTAATTTTGTCTTATCTATGGTCATAATATCTTTTTTAAATCATTTTCAGTAGAGAATGTGCTTATTTTGGAGCCAAAAAAAGCGTTTTTGACCTTCTTTGCCCCTACTGAGCGAGGCAAAATGCCGCCAAATGCGTTGCCGGAGACAACACCATGCAGCTTGGCGTCCCAAAAGAAATCAAAGCACAGGAATTCCGGGTCGGTATGACGCCGGCCGGCGTCAGAGAACTGGTCAGCGCAGGCCATACTGTTCTGACTGAATCCGGAGCCGGCGATGCAATTGGCTTGACTGATGACCTTTACCGCGCTGCCGGGGCCTCGGTGGTCGAGACCGCCGAGCAGGTTTTCGCCGAGAGCGACATGATCGTCAAAGTGAAAGAACCCCAACCGCATGAGTGCCGGCAACTGCGGCCTAAACAGTTGCTATTTACCTACCTGCACCTCGCGGCCGACCCGCTCCAGGCACAGCTGCTGATGAACTCCGGGGCAACCTGCATCGCCTACGAGACGATCACATCGCCACAGGGCGGTCTTCCCTTGCTGGCGCCCATGAGTCTTGTGGCAGGCAGGCTCTCGGTGCAGGCGGGCGCGCACCACATGGAAATTCATCAGGGCGGCAACGGCACGCTCCTGGGCGGCGTACCGGGCGTGGCACCCGGGAAAGTCCTCGTCCTAGGCGGCGGCGTCGTGGGCAGCAGCGCAATCCGGGTAGCACTGGGCATGGGCGCAGACGTGACAGTGCTGGACCGATCTGTAAGCCGCTTGGGCGAATTAGATGAACAATACCGGGGGCAACTCCGCACGGTGTACTCCACGGCAGAGGCCTTGGAGGAGCATGCCCACAAGGCCGATCTGATCATCGGTGCTGTGCTCATACCCGGCGCGTCTGCGCCCAAACTGATCACCGCTGAGATGCTGGCGGATTTTAAACCCGGCACAGTGATGGTCGACGTTGCCATCGATCAAGGCGGGTGTTTCGAGACCTCACGACCCACGACCCATGCTACTCCCACCTATGTGGTCGACGGCGTGGTGCACTACTGCGTGGCCAACATGCCAGGCGCTGTAGCCAGAACTGCAACGATGGCGTTAACCAATGCGACCTTACCCTATGTCATGCGTTTGGCGAGCGAGAAAGTGGAATCGTTGTTGGCAGAGGACAAACACTTCGCGGCCGGCCTCAATGTTGCCGACGGTATGCTTGTTCACCCCGCCGTGGCAGAAGCACTGTCGCCACATTTTCCACCGGTGACGACAGAGGCTCGATTCTCCGGCCAGCACATCAGGCAACAAGCTGACAGCCAATGTCCTGAGGCCGCGGTCAATGCAAAAGTGGCACAACTCAATTAAGATCGGCGTGCTATCGGTTATGGAAGACCAAAAATGAAGCACTTTTTGCGCAGGAAGCGCCTCCAGCAATTGCGGAAGTCGCTCGTGGGAAAAACCTTCGTCGAGATTAAAAATGGTAGGGGGATCACCCATCGGATTCTCTGGGTGAGCCAGTCTCGCTTTGGCGACAAACCTGTTCGTGTTGGCATCAAATCCTCCAACAGGACAGCCGTGCGTTGGGTACCTCACCCTACTTTTGCGGCCGCCAGCCACAGGGCCGTCTACGGCTTTGAATGCCGGCGGCGCCAAAAGGTCGCTGACCTCGCGCAAGCAGAGCGTCGCCAGCCACTGAGTGTAGGGCGCGAATCGGTGCCGGATGTGCCGGCTGTGGCAGAATCAAAAGTAGGTCAGGTGGCCGCCCTCATCGATTATCCCTGAGCGCCACAGTAAGCTTCTACTGCGTTAAAACGGAGCCACCGTGCATAAAGTCCAAGCCGATATTGAGCAACTATCCGAACTAATATTGTCGTACTCGATGGAGCGACTGCGGATGGATCCGCCATCGATCGATCACCCTCTTTCCCAGACGACGCTTGAGCAACTTGCGGGCCAGACTATTACTGAGGGGGGCCTGGGAGGCGAGGAGGCGCTGAAGCTCTTTGTCGATACGCTGGGTCCTGCCTGTATCTCTCAGGACCACCCTAGGTACCTCTCCTTCGTGCCGACAGCCCCCTCGGAAGTCTCGACTCTGTTTGATCTGGTTGTCGGGGCCTCCAACATCTGTGCCAGTAGCTGGCTCGAAGGCGCAGGCGCCATCTACGCAGAAAACCAGGCGCTGCGGTGGATTGCTGATATCGCGGGGCTGCCTGCAGAAGCGGGCGGCGTGTTCGTCAGCGGCGGGACGGCGGGCAATCTCTCCGCCCTGGTTGCCGCGCGCCACGATTGGCGGCAGGCACACCCGGAATACAACAGCCAGCGCGGACTGATTATTTCCTCTCGCGGTGCGCATGCGTCGGTGGAACAGGCGGCGCAGGTCATGGATGCCGATTTGGTCCAGTCAGGCGGACACAGGCTTACCGGGGAGGATGTCGCGGCGACGATTGCTGAACTCGGCTCAGAGGACCGGGCACGGTTGTTTGCCGTGGCGTGCACCGCCGGCACCACCAATCTCGGCATCATCGATGACATGCAGGGGATCGGCGAAATCTGCGCCATAGAGAATCTGTGGTTCCACGTGGACGGCGCATACGGCGGGGCTGGCCTGGCGGCGCCGTCGGCCCGGCCGCTTTTCGACGGCATTGAACGCGCAGACAGCTTTATCGTGGACCCTCACAAATGGCTGTTCGCGCCCTTTGATTGTTGCGCACTCATCTATGCCGATCCAGAAAAGGCACGCAAAGCACACCGCCAGCACGGTGACTACCTCGAGGTGTTTTACGACGGCATCTGGAATCCCAGTGACTATGCGCACCATTTGTCTCGTCGCGCGCGCGGCCTGCCCTTCTGGTTTAGCCTCGCTGTACACGGGACAAAAGCCTACGCGGACGCGGTTGAAACCACGCTGGATTGCGCCCGCGATGCGGCGGCCATGATCGAGGCCCATCCGAACCTGGAAATGGTCACCGACCAACGCCTGTCGATTTGCGTCTTTCGCCGTATCGGCTGGGCGCCGGAGGACTATAAGCAGTGGAGTGATGCGTTACTGGAACGTGGCGATGGATTGGTCGCGCCCACCAAGCATGAAGGTGAGACGGTTCTGCGATTCTGCATCGTCAATCCGCGAACCACCCTTAACGACATCCAGCTGATACTCGACACTCTCTAGCGCTGTAGCCACGTCGCAGTTCGCGAGCACACCGCCGCGCTCCTCTTTGCGCTTCGCAGTCGCCCTCGGTATGTTAGGGGCGTGATCCGTTAGCGATCACGCTCCAAAAACAACGAAGGGGGATCTCATGAAAAGAATACTGACGCTACTCAGCATTTTCGCTCTCACCGCCTGTGGCGGCGAATCGACGTCGACAGAGTCCGTTACAGCTGCGCCAGCACCCGCGGCTGAGGCACCGGCACCACAAGTACCCGCCATGGTCGAGTTCGTCTGGCACCAGAAAGCCGATGGTTTTACCGATGAAGCGTTGCAGTCGCACACCGAGTACTGGGCCAATGTAGCCCGCGAGGCAGATTGGGGCCTGATGGTCGCGGCGGTCATGACACCCCGGTTTGAGGCCGACGGTTTTGATTTTCTGTGGGTCATGGCCTGGCCAACACAGGAAGCACGTGACAATGCCTGGGCCGACTGGGCGGAGAACCACGAACCCGCCTGGCTGGAGCTGACGCAGAACACCTTTACCTACTCTGCCGAGCACGCCTATGGCTTTGCGCCCTCTCCCGGACGTCAGGCTACCGCGCCCAATGCCAGCGGCAGTAGCGTGGTCGAGTTCCTGTTCTGCGAATACAACGAGGGCAAGGGTGAAGCTGATCGCAAGGCTTTCGAGGCGATGCATGCGGCGTTCATGGACGGCTACGAGGCCGAGGTCGGCGCAACCAGCTATTGGTGGACCGTAATGACGCCAATGTTTGAGCTGCCCGATCAAAACACGCCCGATTACATGTGGACCAATTTCTGGGCGACTGATGCGGAGCGCGAAGCCGGCTATGCCGCCTACGCGGAAGCGGAACATGCGGGCAAGGCTCTCGAAGATGCCACCTGCCAGGATCCCGCACCGTTTGACTCCCGGGTGATCTACCTGCCCAGCGCCTGATTCACGGCACAGTCATCCGACAGCGCGTCGGATGACTGTTTTGCGTAATCAAACTCAAAGCCACAACGCGGCATCTAGAAATCGCAGCTTGGAAACTGACGCGGCACGGAATCAAAATAACAACGACCCATGGCACGAGGGTAACCGAATGTCTGACACCTTTATTTGCGCCTATACCCTGAACGGTGATGGCTCGGGCACAGCGCTCGATGAAGCAGGATTAACTTCTGGCTCCGCGGCTGACAAGCCGTTGTGGGTTCACCTCAGCGCCCGGTCTGCCGGGGCTCGCCGCTGGCTGGAAAAAGACGCCCAACTCCCGGACGAGACCCTCGTTGACGCGCTTTTGGCCGAGGACACCCGGCCACGCATGCAGAGCCGGGAAGATGGAGTGCTTCTGATCCTCCGGGGCGTCAACTTGAATGACAATGCAGAGCCCGAGGACATGGTCTCCATTCGTATTTGGGTCGAAAACCGCCGTTTTATTTCGGTTCAGCTGCGCAACCTTCGTGGTGTGGAAGAAATGCAGGGGCTGCTGGAGTCCGGGACGGGCCCTGTCGACATCGGTGATTTGGTCACCACCTTTATAGAGGGATCTATTGTCCGTATGTCGCCCGTCATGGGTGATCTGGCTGACGGGATCGATGAACTGGAAGACCGCATTCTGCAAATGGACCTGTCAGGCATCCGGGAACAAATCGTCTCAACCCGACGCCAGGCCATCATCTTCAATCGGTTTCTTGCACCTCAGAGGGACATTGTGCAGCGACTGACAGAAGCGAGCATTTCATATCTGGATGAAGATCACATTCTGCGGCTGCAGGAAGCTCAAAATGACATCACGCGATTCGTTGAAGATCTGCAGGCCTTAAGAGAGCGCTCGCATTCGGTGCAGGAAGAGGTGGCCAACATTCTGACCGAGAAACTGAACCGCAACACGTATGTGTTCTCTATCATCGCAGCCATATTCTTGCCACTCGGCTTTCTGACCGGACTGCTGGGTATCAACGTGCCGGGCATCCCCGGCGCGGACGACCCCGAAGCCTTTCTCGTATTTTGCGGCATTCTGGTTGCGGTGGTCGTTGCACAGGTTGCTGTCTTCAAAAAACTGCGATGGTTTTGAATTTACCCATAACAGGGATGCTACTGCGAAGATGGCAGCCCATCTCGCCCCCCTCACCTAGGACTTTGCCCTTATGAAAAGGATTGCTCTCATCGCCGTATTGGCGTTTGCCGGTGTAGCACTGTTTACGCCCTGGCTCTTTGGCGAGGCTCGCGGCAAACAGACGGCCTCGCGACTGGACGCGTCCTACCCGCTGACGTTCCCGGACGACTTTGCTTGGGGCGTGGCGGTCGCTGCACAACACGTTGAGCACCAGCAGCCTAGCGACTGGACGGCCTTTGAGCGACGCGTTATCCGCGAGGGCAAGACCGGCACGGGTGACCAACCGGGACAGGCCAAGCCGGGACATATTCGCGATCTCGACAAGTATTCCGCAGAAGTGCGCCAGAAGAAGGTCGATTTCGACGGGCGTTACGCCAGTGATTTTGAGCAGCTAGCTGAACTCGGACTGAACAGCTATCGCTTTAGTCTTTCATGGGCACGCTTATTCCCCCGCGCGGACATGAGCGAACCCGACCCGGACGGCGTGAGGTTTTATAGAGACGTCATCGCCGCTGCCAAAGCAAACGGTCTCGAACCGCACGTATCGCTGTTTCACTTTTCGACGCCCGAGTGGTTCTGGGAGGAACAGGATGGACAGCGAGGTTGGGAGCGGCCCGACGCGCTGACCCACTGGCGCCGCTACGTGGAGGCGGTATCTGAACTATTGGGCCCGGAGATTGACCACTGGTGCACCCTGAACGAGCCCATGGTTTATGTATTGTGGGGCTACATTGAGGGCATCTTCCCACCGCTGGAACAACGAGAAGGCCCTGCCGATGTTGCCCCGGTGGTCGCGCAACTGCTTCGAGCCCATGCCGACGCGTATCGCATCCTGCACGCCGATGCCGATGAACGGGGTCAGTCTATCGCTGTTGGCCTCACGCAACACACCCGCGCCTTCGAGCCCTGGCGTAACTGGCATCCGATGGATCGACTGACCGCAGAGTTTGTGCAGCAGGCTTTTATTTGGGATGTCTTTGACGCCATTGAGAGTGGCCACTACGCCATGACCAACACTGACTTCACTGCTGACATCGAAGGGCTTGCGGGCACCCAGGATTATGTCGGTATCAACTACTACGGCCGCTTTTACGTGCAAATGGATATCGACGCCATAGCAGCCGGTCCGGTAACCCATACCCACGACTCCAATGACCCCAACGAGCTGACCAGCGACCTAGGGTGGGCACTTTACCCAATTGGATTCAGTGACGTGCTGAACGAGGCTTGGACACGCTACGGCAAGCCGATCCAGATCCTGGAAAACGGCATTGCGGACGCGGCTCAACCCGACTCACTGCGCCAGACCTTTATGGTCACTCACCTGCGCGAAGTCTGGTACGCCATGAACGTCCTCGGCGTCGATATCGACGGATACTTTCACTGGTCCCATTTGGACAACTTCGAGTGGGCGGAGGGCTTCGGCCCACGATTCGGTTTATTCGCTGTGGACTATGAAAACGACTTTGCGCGCACACCGCGCGACAGTGCAGGCATCTATGCAGAGATCATTCGCGGTGGCATCAGCGACACAATGTGGGCGCAACATCGCGGACCCTTTTAGCAATGATCGCTCATCACGTGCCCCATAGAGTAGACAAGGCCGCACACTAACGCGCAGACTTTGCGCCGACATGTCCACCATTGGAATCTCACAGTGACGCGGCTGCGTCACTATCTGTTGATCGGGGCGCTGACGGTAATGGCCGGCTGCGCAGGTCCAGTGCGCGCGCCTTTCGAGGCCCCCGAAGAAGAAAACGCGCTCCCCGCGGCACCATCTGGCCCACTCGCCTCACTTGAACAACGCATCCAGACTCGGGTCGGGACCCCCGACACGATAGACAAGTCAGGGGCGATCTCGGGATTCAAACTGCTCGATCGCAGCGAAGATGCCTTGAGGTGGCGACTGGCACTGATCGACGCCGCCACACAAAGCATCGACACCCAGTACTACCTTTATCATGGCGACAGCACCGGCTTGATGCTTACCAGCCGATTACTGGCCGCTGCGGATCGCGGCGTGAGAGTACGAGTCCTGATTGACGATATTGGCACCCTTGCCCTGAGTCCCTCACAGAAAAAGCTGCGCGACAGCATGGGTGCGCTGATGATTGCCCACCCCAATATTTCATTTCGGCTGTTTAACAGCGGCGACAACCGCAGCGCGCTGGGTCGAGGTTGGGATTTTGCAACAGACTTCGAGCAACTCAATCATCGCATGCATAACAAATCGCTGACTGTCGACAATCGCGCCACCATTGTCGGAGGCCGGAATATCGGTGACGAGTACATGGGTCTCCACGACCATTTCAATTTCCGTGACATTGATGTCATGGGCGTTGGCCCAGTGGCGAGACAGACCTCTGACGTATTTGATCTGTTTTGGAACAGCGGCTGGGTCATTCACCCCAACCAAGCCACGCGGGACAAAGCGGAAGCCGCAGCGCCCAGCCAGCGCGCGGCAATGGAACGGGAATTAAGGCGCTCTCAAGAGCTGGAGCGTTTCTCGCTGACGCCCAGAAGCTGGGAATCTGAATTCAGCGCCCTGTTGCCCACGCTTCATCTGGGCAGCAGCGAGGTATTGACCGACCGACCGGGACCAGACGGCATCAGCAACGATCTGTATGAGTGGATTACGACTACGATCCCCGAAGTCAAAGAAGAGCTACTGGTCACCAACGCCTATCTGATACCCGACACCAGTGGTGTGAGCATGCTGGCAGGCCTAACCGAGAATAGTGTCGACATAAAGATCCACACTAATTCACTGGCCTCCCACGACGTCCCCGCGGTAAACAGCCACTACAAAGCCTGGCGCGCACCGATGCTACAAGCTGGTGCATCGCTGTATGAGGCCCGCCACGATGCTGCAATCAAGGACTCGGTGGTGGATACGCTACCCATCTCCGCCAAATATATGGGGCTTCATTCCAAATCGATGGTGATCGATCGCCGCTTTGCTGTCATCGGCTCCGCCAATTTGGATCCGCGCTCTGCCTTCCTTAACTCGGAGATGATTGCTGTCATTGACAGTGAGGGGCTGGCCGACGAGCTGGCACAAATCATCCTGCGTGATATGGCCCCGTCGAATAGCTGGGAAGTGAGACTGGATGACGACGGCAAGCTCCAGTGGCAAAACGACGTGGAAACCACCCAGCGGCAACCGGCTCGGGACAGCTTTCAGCCGATTGCGGATTGGTTCTTCATGCTTTTTCCCAAGCGATTTTATTGAAGGCGATTTCAATCAGAGCGCCTTCATTGACGGCGACCCGACTGAGAGAGGCTTTATTAAATGTGGCTTGGTTAAAAGTGGCTCGGCTGCGAGCGACTGGACCGAGTACAACATGAGGCTGCTCCCGGTGCCGCTTCAGCCTCACCCCACCTCCCTGTGACCGGCAAATCACACAGCTGACATGTCGTCGACCCGCCCGCATCGCGAACAGAAAAAAAGCACTGTTGACTGTTTTTAAGGTGGGGGTTACCTTGCCTGAGCGCTTGGGGGAGACAGATGTCGACCGGCACATTGCATCCGGGATGTAATCTGTTGCAATGTCACCTCAACTGGGAAAGCCATCAAAATCAAAACATCCAAGGAGACCCAACGTGTCCATTGCAAAGGAAACCCTCGTGCACGCTTATCGCACGATGAAGACGATTCGCGAATTCGAAGAGCGGGTCAACGCAGAAATCATGAACGGCCAGATTCCAGGGTTTACGCACCTCTACACGGGTCAGGAAGCCAACGCTGTCGGCGTCTGCGCCCACCTCGACGAGAGCGACACCATCATCTCGACTCATCGCGGCCACGGACACTGCATCGCCAAGGGCGCGGAAGTCTCGGGCATGATGAAGGAGCTATTCGGCTCTTCCGAGGGCCTGTGCAAGGGCAAAGGCGGCTCTATGCACGTCGCGGATATTGATAAAGGCATTCTGGGTGCAAACGGCATCGTGGCAGGGGGCCCGCCCATTTCAGTGGGCTCGGCACTGGCCGCGAAGATCCGAAAAAATGGCAAAGTCGCCGTGTCGTTCTCTGGTGATGGCTCGGTCAATCAGGGCACCTGCTTTGAAGCGATGAATATGGCTGTCGTTTTGCAGGCACCCGCTGTTTTTGTGATCGAGAACAACTACTACTCCGAGCATACCCACATCAGCTACGCGGTGGGCTGCGACGACCTCAAGGCCCGCACCGAAGCCTTTGGCTTCCCGGTCTTCGTGGCCGATGGCGCTGACTTTTTTGCCGTCTACGAGGCAGCGGGCAAAGCGATTGCCCACGCACGTGAAGGCAACGGCCCCGCGGGCGTGTTCGCAGAACAGGGTCGCTACCATGGGCACTTTGTAGGAGATCCACAGGCCTATCGGGCGGAGGGCGAGCTGGAAGATC
>Ga0255767_1005424_pt1 | contig 10183 bp, 6 predicted proteins | sample 071ome_24_FD_179967 | JGI IMG/M metagenome (GOLD analysis project Ga0255767, IMG submission 179967) | Coastal salt marsh microbial communities from the Groves Creek Marsh, Skidaway Island, Georgia - 071402CT metaG (version 2) | ecosystem: Environmental > Aquatic > Marine > Intertidal zone > Salt...
CACGCAACTTCGCAAGGACTTGACTTATTTTGGCCAGTTTGGGACCCGTGGACTGGGCTATGATGTCCATCAGCTGACCGACATGATTACGGAGGTTCTGGGCACCAGCACCCTCCAGCCGGTCGTGCTGGTTGGGGTGGGAAACCTTGGTAAGGCACTTATTTCTTATCGAGGCTTCGAGCGTGAGGGATTTGAAATCGTATCCGCCTTTGATGCAGACTCAGCTTTGACTCAAGGACCCTTGCGACAGGGGATCCCCGTTCGGCCCATGGAGCAGTTGCGGGAGGTGGTTGAAGAACATCAGGTCAAAATGGCCGTTCTTTGTGTCCCTGCCGAGGCTGCCCAGTCAACGGCCAATCGATTGATGCAGGCTGGAGTGACCGGTATTCTCAATTTTGCGCCCATGGTGCTGCATGCTCCAGAGGGCGTCACGGTCAACAATGTCAATCTTGCCATCGAGTTGGAAAACCTGAGCTACTTCATCCAGGACCATGCTTCCGAGTTGGAGGATGCTTCTCCCATCCAAGAAGAGCCTGCTTCCTCCTGATGTCACTCCAGCGATCCTGGCTGAATTTCCCCAGCCTGTCCCTCCTTCACAGGCACTGAGCTGTCTTCCAACATGCTTTTCCAGATGAGGCCTGGTTTTTGGAGCAGCCTTCATGCCCAGAGTGGTGCTTCCTTGGGCAATCAGAAGCACCTTCTCGGGTGTTTCCGTGTCATCTGAGCGGAAAGATTTTGGAAAATAATGATTTATTTGCGGTCTGAAAGAAAGTTGTAAGTGTTACAATAAGAATAAAATAGGTTTTTTTGGGTGGGTTGATTTCTTTTTCCTTCTCTCATTTGTTCATTGAATCACGCGTTTGAATTCCTATGATATAAGATACGGGTTCGAATGGGATCGAGCCCTTCTGGTAATCTCAAACCTCAGGAGAAAGGAGACGAACATGCAAGCAGATAAATGGACCATCAAGGCGCAGGAAGCCCTCGCAGGAATGCAGCAGGAGGCTCGGAGCAGAAGGCATCAGGAGATGGATTTGGAGCATCTCCTGTGGGCTCTGCTCAATCAACCCGAGAGTCTGGTATTGCCCGTGATGCGACAAATCGGTGCCGAACCCTCTCTCATACGACAGGACCTCGATGAGGCACTCAAGAAACGTGCCACTGTCGAGGGGAGTGATGAGCAATATTCCAGTCGGGCTCTCTCAGCCGCTCTTCAGGAAGCACAGCAGGAGGCCAAACGGCTCAAGGATGAGTATGTCAGCACCGAACACTTGCTGCTGGCGCTGGTTGCCAAGGCAGGGAGCAGTCTTCAGCAGATGCTCAAAGCTCGTGGGGTGCATCGAGACGATGTGCTCAAGGCTCTGATGGCCTTACGTGGGTCTCAGCGTGTCACTGATCAAAATCCTGAGGATAAATTCCAGGCACTCGAAAAGTACGGGAAGGATCTTACTGCGCTAGCGCGAGCAGGAAAGATCGACCCGGTGATCGGGCGTGATGAGGAAATACGGCGTGTCATGCAAGTGCTCTCACGACGCACCAAGAACAACCCTGTGCTGATCGGTGAGCCCGGTGTGGGAAAAACCGCCATTGTGGAAGGTCTGGCCCGGCGCATTGTCAGCGGCGATGTGCCAGAATCCATCAAGAACAAGCAGCTGGTGTCCATGGATATCGGCGCCATGATCGCCGGGGCCAAGTATCGCGGGGAATTTGAAGACCGGCTCAAGGCTTTTCTCAAGGAAGTCACGGCCAGTGAAGGTCGTATCATTCTCTTCATTGATGAACTTCACACCATCGTGGGAGCTGGCAAGACCGAAGGCAGTGCCGACGCGGCCAACATGCTCAAGCCGCAATTGGCTCGCGGAGAGCTGCGCTGCATTGGTGCCACTACCCTGGATGAATACCGTAAATACATCGAAAAGGATCCTGCATTGGAGCGACGGTTCCAGCCGGTTTCCGTGCAGGAGCCAACCGTGGAAGCCACCATTGCCATTCTTCGAGGTTTGAAGGAACGCTATGAAAGTCATCACGGAATCCGGATCCAGGATGCGGCGCTGATCGCCGCAGCCACTCTTTCAGACCGTTATATTTCGGATCGGTTTCTTCCCGACAAGGCTGTCGACTTGATGGACGAAGCGGCTTCCCGGTTGCGTATCGAACTCGATTCCATGCCCACCGAGATTGATCAGTTGGAGAGGCAGATCATGCAGCTTCAAATCGAACAGACGGCTCTGAAGAAGGAAAAGGACGAAGCTTCCCGTGACAGACTTTCGAGGATCGAGAAAGAGTTGGCGGATCTGCAGGAGGATTGTGGGAAAATGAAAGCCAAGTGGCAGCACGAAAAACAGTCCATCTCCAAGTCATCGGATCTGCATGTGAAGTTGGAGGAAGCTCGTTTTGCCATGGAAAAAGCGGAACGGGAGGGGGATCTCAATGGCGCTGCCCAACTAAAGTATGGCACCATTCCGGATCTTGAAAAAGAGATCGAAGAGGCACAGAAGGCGATCCAGGAGGATCCGGATCAAAAGCGCCTGTTGAATGAAGAAGTGACCGATGAGGATATTGCCCAGGTGGTGGCATCCTGGACCGGGGTGCCGGTCAATCGGATGCTGGAATCCGAACGAGACAAACTGGTGCACATGGAATCCAGATTGCACCAGCGGGTGGTGGGGCAAGCGGCTGCCGTGAGTGCGGTTTCCAACGCTGTGCGGCGCGCACGCAGCGGTTTGCAGGACCCCCAAAGGCCGGTGGGATCCTTTGCCTTTTTGGGCCCCACTGGCGTCGGGAAGACGGAAATGGCCAAAGCCCTGGCAGAGTTTCTCTTCGACGACGAACAAGCCATGGTGCGCATCGACATGACCGAATACATGGAGAAGCATGCCGTTGCGAGGCTCATCGGAGCCCCCCCAGGCTATGTGGGGTTTGAAGACGGTGGCCAGTTGACCGAAAGCGTTCGGCGTCGTCCTTACTCGGTTCTACTGTTTGATGAAATCGAGAAAGCTCATCCAGACGTGTTCCACATTCTACTTCAGGTGCTGGATGATGGGCGTTTGACCGACGGCCAGGGCCGGGAAGTGGATTTCCGTAACACCGTGATCATCCTCACCAGCAATATAGGATCTTCGATCATTCAAGAGCATTTTGCTCAGTTGAGGGATGGAGGCCAGCCGGAGGCAGACCACCGTGAGCTCGAGCAGAAGATCCAGGAAGAAATGAAGCGCTTTTTCCGGCCTGAATTCCTCAATCGTCTGGATGACATGATTGTTTTCCACAGCCTGGGAGAGAAGGAATTGGCAGTGATTGTGGACATCCAGCTGGCCCGTCTGGAGCAGCGATTGGCCGCTCAACAATTGAAGTTGCAACTCACTGAAGCCGCAAAGGTTTATCTGGGGCGGGATGGATACGATCCACAATTTGGTGCCAGACCGCTGAAAAGAGCCATTCAGGAGCGCATCCTGGATCCACTGGCGATGCGCTTGCTCAGTGGGGACATTCAATCGGGGGCCACTGTTTCGCTGGATGTGGAAGCCGACGCCCTGGTGTGGCAGGTGGAGGCTTAGGGGGGGAGGTGCTCGCCTGCGGGCACCTCCCATCGGTTTTTCAGGGTTTTCGTGGCATATCGCTTGCACAGAGGGCATGGCTTGCGTTAACTAATCTCCTTCAAGGGCCTGTTCCCTTTGAACCATGAATTCCGATCTCATTGCCAAAGCCAAATCCTACGGTTTTTCCGACAAACAAATCGCTCATTTAACCGGACGCTCTGAGGACGAGATCAGGGCTTGGCGCAAGGAAAAGGGCCTGCTTCCCAGTTACCGACTCGTCGATACCTGTGCGGCAGAATTCGAGGCTTATACCCCTTATTTTTACTCAACCTATGACCGTGGGGATGATGAGATCCGCCCTTCCGAGAAACGCAAGGTCATGATTCTCGGGGGAGGCCCCAATCGCATTGGCCAAGGGATCGAGTTTGATTATTGCTGCGTGCACGCCTCCTACGCCCTCAAGGAGGAGGGGATCGAGACCTTGATGGTCAATTCCAACCCAGAGACCGTCTCGACGGACTATGACACCAGTGATAAGCTTTTCTTTGAGCCGCTGACCCTGGAAGACGTCCTGCATATTTACCAGCGCGAGCAATGCTGGGGAGCGATTGTCCAGTTTGGTGGGCAAACCCCTCTCAATTTGGCCATCGGCCTTCGGGAAAATGGGGTGAACATTATCGGGACTTCCCCCGACAGCATCGAAATGGCCGAAGATCGAAAGCTCTTTGCGGCCATGCTTCACAAACTGAAGATTCCCCAACCGGCCAATGGTCTGGCGGTCAACGAGGAGGAGGCTTTGGAGGCTTCCAAAAAATTGGGCTACCCGGTTTTGGTGCGTCCCAGCTTTGTCTTGGGGGGGCGGGCCATGCAAATCGTTTATTCCGATGCCGAGTTGCGACAGTACATGCGCTTTGCCGTGGAAGCTTCTCCTGAGCGTCCGGTGCTTGTTGATAAATTTTTGGAACACGCCACAGAGGTTGATGTCGATTGTATCTGTGATGCAGGTACGGTCAGCAACCCCGAAGAGGCCACCATCGTGATCGGGGGCATGCTGGAACATATTGAATTTGCAGGCGTGCACAGCGGTGATGCCGCCATGGTCCTGCCGCCGCACACCCTCAGTGAATCGGTCATTCAGACGATTCGGGAATACACCCATGCCATGGCACGGGAGCTTAAGGTGTCGGGGTTGATGAACGTTCAGTATGCGGTGAAGGATGAGGTCGTCTATGTGCTGGAAGTTAATCCTCGAGCCTCGCGGACCGTTCCCTTTGTCAGCAAGGCGATTGGCGTGCCGCTTGCCAAGCTCGCAGCCAAGGTGATGGCTGGATCCAGTCTGAAAGATCTCGGGTTCACGGATGAGATCTGGCCCAAGTATTGGGCTATCAAGGAATCGGTTTTTCCATTCAATCGCTTTCAGGGGCAAGATATTCTGCTGTCTCCTGAAATGAAGTCGACCGGAGAGGTGATGGGGCTGGATGCCGACCTGGGCACTGCTTATGCCAAGTCTCAGATGTCGGCTCATGCGCCCCTGCCATTGCAGGGCAAGATTTTCATCAGTGTGAGTGAGCCCGATAAGGCCCAAATTGGTGACTTGGCGCGCACCTTCTCCGAACTGGGGTTTGACCTCGTATGCACCTCAGGTACGGCCAAGGCCATCAAGGCTGCAGGGATCGAGGTGCAGGAAATCCGTAAAGTCAGCGAGGGCCGTCCCAACTCCCTGGATTTGCTCAAAAACGGGGATATTCAAATGGTCATCAATACCCCGGATGGACAGGTGCCCCGTGCGGATGAGGTCAAGATCCGCACCACCGCGGTTTACAGCCGTGTGCCGATCATGACCACACTCAGCAGCGCCAAGGCCGCGGCTTCGGCCATTGCCGCCCTGAAAAAGGATGGGTATGACGTCAAACCCATCCAATCCTACCACTAGAATTGTGTTGGCTTAACGAGCTGTCAGCTTTAAGTTTTTCATTCCGTTTGATTTCCAGATTATGAATCGCCCCAGTTCTCAAAACTCCTCCTTCGCCTTTCCCTGCATCTTTTTTCTGCTGGCTACCTTGCTTTTTGCATCTCCCTCGCAGTCTGCTGAGATCCAAGAGAGGTCACTTTCGCTAAAGGATTGTGTGGAAATAGCTATTGAGGATAATTTGCAACTCCAAGTCCAATCCTATAATCCTCGGCTTGCGCTACTCTTTGCCGACAGTCAAATCGGTGGTCTGTATGACCCTGTCTTTTCATTAAACTATGGTGATCGCAAACTTGAAAACCCAAGTGGAAGTCTCATTCCTGGTACCGTGACCCCTATTCCCGCGTTTATTCAGGAAAGTGAAGACTACTCGGCTCAACTCAGCGGCAGAGTCGTTACGGGTACGCGATATAGCTTTTCTGGTAACTACTCCTCCAGAGAGTCTTGGGAAGAAAGTAACGACCAGATCATCAGGTCCAATTACAGCGGCAATTTTGGTCTCACCCTGACCCAACCCTTGCTCAAGAACGGGTGGAATATTGACGGCAGAACGACGATCAAGGTCAACCAGCTTGCCGTATCTCAGAGCCTCTTGCGATTGGAATGGGTTATCGCGGGCGTGTTGTTGGATGTCGAAAGGACCTATTTGAATTTGATTTCCGATCTCGAACGGGTTGCTGTTCAAGAAAAGGCCGTTGAGTTGGCCGAACGCCTGTTGATGGAAAATAAAAAGCGAGTTGAGATTGGCACCATGGCTCCTTTGGATGAAAAACAAGCGGAGGCGCAATTGGCTTCGACCAAAGCGGCGTTACTTGGCCAGAAAAGTCAACTCGTTCAAACCCAAACCCGGCTCAAAAATTTACTGAGCAAGAACTACAGTGATTGGTGGAACGTTAACCTGATTCCAACAGAGCCACTCGCCGCTACCCCCTTGTTGGTTGATTTGCAAACGAGTTGGGCTAACGGCTTGGAGCTCAGGCCTGACTTGGAAGATCAGCGCCTAACTCTGGAGATTGCTGGTATTGATTTGAGATACGCCAAAAACCAACTCCTTCCCCAACTGGATCTTTCAAGCACTTGGAGATCGAGTGCCGCTGGGACCGGACTGAGGACTCCGGTTTTGAGAGAGGGGTTCAACAATAGTTTCGATGATATCTCTAGTGCTGTGGACGATTGGGAGTCTCCATTTTGGGGCGTGAACGTGACCCTATCCACACCTCTGACCCTCATGAGGGAACGGGCCCAATACAGGCGACAAAAAGCCGCTAAGGCACAGAGTCAGGTGATACTCAAACAGAATGAGCAAAACATCATGGTCGACATTGAGAATGCCGTGACCGCTGTGCAGATTTCTTTTCAGCAAGTCAGTGCGACAAGGCAGGAAAGGGAGTTTGCCGAGGCAGCTCTAGGAGCCGAGGAGAAAAAACTCGAGGTAGGTAAAAGCACTAGTTTCATCGTCTTGCAGTTGCAGCGAGATCTGACCACGGCGCGATCCAATGAAATCAACGCCCTTACTTCCTACAATCTGAATATAGCCAACTTGGCCTATCTGGAGGGTAGGACTTTGGACCGATTCGACTTGGATATGGATGCCTCTTCAGTTGAGAAGGAAGGCAGCGATGACAACGCAGAGGTCAACCCATTGCTTCTTCCTTACATCTCCAATTAGTGGTCTTTGAACCATGGCAGCGAACGATTCTCAAGCCGCCATTTCCACCCTTTGTCGCCAGTGCACCCTTTGCTGCACTGGCGTTTTGTTTGTCGATGTGCAGCTACAACATTCGCGGGAGGTAGACTTTCTTGAAGAAAGAGGGGTGGATCTGGCGTGGGATCAGAAAGAGGCTTATCTCGATCAACCTTGTGTGTGTCTAGGAGAACAGGGGTGCTGTCGCATCTATGAGCATCGCCCCTCCATGTGCGTGGCCTTTGAATGTTCCCTTCTCACATCCTACTTGGGCGGCACGCGTTCTTTGAGTGATTGCCAGACTCAGGTTCAAAGAGCCCATGCCATGATTGCTGAAATCGAGAGTCTTCTGCAGGCATTAGGACAGGATGATCGATCGATCCCTTTGTTTTATCGGATTGAGGAGGTGCTTGCTCAGCCTTGGGATTTGGCGGAGCCAACCTTGATTCAAAAGCAGAGAGAAAAACTCTTTGAAGGCTCAGGGGCCTTGAGTGCTTTTTTGGAGGAACACTTTCTCGAAAAAGGTCAAAGCGTGCCCTGACTCGATCACCCTCTACTACGGGGTTCGTTCATCAAGTCAGCCCGCGTGGCGACACCGGTGGTGCCCAGCTGGTGAATGACGCAGGAAGCGGCTTTCATGGCCAAGGTCAGCACTTCGTCAGGCTGGGCACCCGCTGCCTTGGCTGCCACCAGATTGGCTGTTACCGCATCGCCAGCGCCAACAACGTCAATGGGCCCATGAATCGGAAGCGCAGAGGCTCGGTAGGTTTGACCATCGGCTTGTGCCATGCAGATGCCATGCTCCGCCATGCTGACATAGACTTCATGCCCCGTGGATCGGGCCAGATCGCACGCCTGACGTTCCACGTTTTGGGCCGATAGGGATGAAGGGGCCTCGACCCAGGCTCCCAATTCTGCGGCATTCATCTTGAAGGTCATGGGAGGGTAGTCTTTGAGGCTACGGCGACTGTCGGCCATGATCAGCAGGCTTGGGTTTTTCTGCTGCAGTTCTGCCAGCGTCTTCAGGACTTCATCGGTCATTACGCCCGTGTTTTTGTGATCGACTTGATCCATGACCATCAAGGCGTCTACCTGAGGGGCAACTTCATGGATGGCTTCCACGATCTGTTGCGATACTTCGCGCGGGGTCGGGGTCCAGTTCTTCTGATCTAGTCGGTGCAATTCCTCGGGAGGCCGATCGCTGTGGCGGACCAGAGGTTTGGTGTAGGTGAAAGTGTGTCTATGCGGAGTGGTGATGAAGTGATCGATGCGAACCCCAGCAAGCGATTGAAGGGCTCGGCGCAATTGCCAGCCTTCGGCATCCTCTCCGCAAAATCCGACAAGATGAATAGTGGGGATCCCTAGTGCCACCAGGTTGTTCAGGATGGTGCCGGCCGCTCCCGGTTGGCATCGCACTCGATCGACGTTGTACACCTCCAGTCCCGTTTCGATGGAGATTTCTCCTCGGTTGGGGTCAATCTCAAAGTAGCGATCCAGGCAGACATCCCCGACAATGCCGAGCCTGAGATGATCATAGCGATCCAGAATCGTCTCAAACGGTTGAGTTTTCATGGGATTGAATGGCATGGAGCAGGTGGTGGACGAAACGTGCGTTGTCACAGCAGACGTATTGCATGGCTCCGCCCATGCGGGAGTAACTCTTGCAGAAGCGCAGGTAGTAGGCGGGGTTGTCCTTGGGGGGTTCTCCCTGGGCCCAATCCCAACCTCCGCCATCCTGCAGGTCCACGACGTAAATCTGGTGCCCTTGGACAGCTTTTTCCCCGCGTTGAAATCGGACGTTGTGCACGCAACTCAGGCTTTTTTCAAAGACCTGTGGCCCCATGATGGCGGAACCGATGGATAGCACTACACCCCCATCCAGTCCATCAACGGCTTCACAGAAGCGATCAAAATCCCAAGATGCTGCTCGCCCGATCACGCTTCCCATGAAGGAAGGATGGTTGGTGATGATATCATATCCAATGCCCGGGTGAACCGAGAAGGGGAGTTGATGCTGGTAAGCCTGAGCCAAGATGGAGGAAGCCTTCCAAGGGTGATGCATCCGGTGTTTTTCCGGTGCATCCTCGTAGCGCTGGCACAGTGCGCGATAGTCATGTCGCGGGCCAGTCAAGGGACACAGAGGTTCTGTGCGCAGATCCGCTTCCAGCATCTCCATTGGGATCGGGTCCATGCCATCCTCGGCAATCCAACGCCCAAGTGCGCTGCCATACCCTTGACCATCCAAAGCTCCGCGAGCCAATGCGAACATGATGGCTCTTCCGGTTTCCTCCCATGAGCCAAAGGTTCCCGATGCCACGTTTTTTTCCACTGATTCGGTGGAACGACCGTGGTGGGCATATTCAAAATCGTGAATGGTTCCAGCACCGTTGGTTGCGAGATGAGTGATCCACCCCCCTTTCATTAATGTTTCGAGGATGGGGCAGGCCCCGTTGCGCAGCAAGTGGGCTCCATAGATGAGCATGATGCTGGCACCCTTTCGCTTGGCTTCACAGATGCTTTGAGCGCATCGTTGGATCTGTGCCATCGTATGGGGGGCAAGGGGGGGCGGGCTCGCATGAGGATCCAGCAAGATGTCCTCGACCGCCGTCAGGCTTTCCCTCTGGCTCAGTGGCTTCACCTGCAGGTGTTCCTTCCGGAAGGATCGAGCGATGGGTTTTGAAATAAACGGCGGCATGAGGGTTTTTAAAAAACAGGATGCCTCGTCAAGCGGGCGAGCAACGCATCGATATCCCGGTAATCGGCAATGATGACGTCGGCACCCACTCCTTTGAGGCGCTGATGCTTCCATGCATCGATCTGACCACTGCCGTTGTTGGCCTCGTCACTGGCCACGGCGATGGCCAACCCTCCCACCTCTTTGGTGTTTTGAATTTCAACGTAGCCATCTCCAAAGGAGAGCAGGCTCTCCCCTGGAATCTGGTGCTCACTTAAAATGCGTTCAATGACCCTTTTTTTTGGAGAAGGCCTTGT
>Ga0255767_1005430_pt1 | contig 10176 bp, 8 predicted proteins | sample 071ome_24_FD_179967 | JGI IMG/M metagenome (GOLD analysis project Ga0255767, IMG submission 179967) | Coastal salt marsh microbial communities from the Groves Creek Marsh, Skidaway Island, Georgia - 071402CT metaG (version 2) | ecosystem: Environmental > Aquatic > Marine > Intertidal zone > Salt...
CTCTGGCTCTGAAGCGTTGGTGGGTACTGCGCTGGTGATCAACAACTGGATTCAGGACTGCGGGCAGGGCGCGGGCGTTCACGGCAGCCTCTCGGGCGCCAACGTGAGCTTTGATGCCTCCACAGTGACCGAGACTGATGCGGCACTGGATGCCTTGCTGAGCTCCCAGGCGCCAGAGGCATCTGGCCTGGCACCGCTGGATTGGAGTGCGATCAACGGCGCCTATGCAGAGTCGGTAGCAGACGGTGATTATCTGGATGCCACCGATTACATCGGTGCGGTGAACCCGGATGGCTCAGACCCCTGGTGGGCCGGTTGGACCGTGTCAGGTTCGCTCTGACAGGCAGAGTTTTAGCTGAAAGTAAAAAGCCCGCTCAAAGCGGGCTTTTTTTTACGCCGGGCGTCAGGACTCTCGTTCAAACGGGCGTTTTAGCGGAGACCAGCTCCCATGAAGAATCGCCGTCCTTCAGCTCTTGATAGCGATAAAGCACCTCGGAGCCCTCGGGCAGAGATTGGATATCGCCGGTCGCCTTGAATTGGACTTTGGATCGCGAGCCGCGGCGCTTTGCATGGCAACGGGCGTTCTCGCCATCGTTGATACTGGTAAAACGAATCTGCAGCGGACTGTCTGATGCGTTCTGGGTAATTTCGCCTGCGAACAGGCATTCCTGATTGATTTCAGCCATGGAGGGAGCTGAAATGAGGCTTGCCAACAAGGCGGTGCAGGCAGCAGCGGTTAAGTTCAAGCTTGTCTTCTTTTTCATGTTTCTTCTCCTCGCGCCTCACGGCGCCTCAATCGCTTCACAGCGTTAGCCATCGGGTGTTGCGTTCCGCGGCAGTGGGATGACGGTCACTTGTCATCAAAATGACTTTAATCTGTCATCTTTATGAAACAATAATGTAACAAATCAGTCACAAAACTGAAATATGGGTTATTAACAAATTAATGCTAATAAAAACAAGCAGTTACAATTTTGGGCGCCTTGGGCGGTGATTCTCAGCGCTGCGCAGGGGCTTAAAAACCCTCGGCAATGGCGGTTTTGTGGGTGAGGGGGCTGAAGCACCGCCTGCAGCCAACAAGGCCGTGAGTAAGGCGGTGGGAAACGCCGCAAGAAGGGTGCGGGTGGGTACAGCGCAGCGGTTGAGAGCGAAGGGTCGTTGGCCCGCTCGTGGCCAGGTTAAATGCCCGCCGCGGGCTGTCGCATTAGGACGCGCGGCTGACTAGAAGTCGAACCGCCAACCCACTGCCGGCCCATGCTCTTTCATATCGAACTTGAAGCGGTCGAGACCGTCGCCGTCTTCGTAATCAAAGTCGAGATACCGGTAACCAATATCGATGCTGGACCAATCGTTGAACCGATAGGAAAAAGAGCCAGTGAGGATGGTGACCAGATCCGCCCCCACGCCGAATCCGCCAAGTTGGGCCGCCCCCGTGAAGGACCAGTTGCCGCCCCCGACGGGCGTCTCAAACAACACGCCAACAATCGGGTCGACCCAGTCATCGCCAGCACTTTGCTCGCGAATACGGTCTGTCGGGCCCCTTAGAGAGATACCGGCGGACACATCGTTATAGAGCGCTCCCGCCATCACTTGAGTGGTGGGTGAGAGTCGGTAGGTGGCCGATGCAATAGCAGTAGTCTGCTCCACTTCCACCTCGCCCGAAAATGCGCCACCGTCGCCCGCGCCATCGGCCTTAAGATCCATGTAGACGACGTCGATCATGACACCCCAGCGCTCGCCTTCGCCGCGGTACATGCCCAGGAAGGCACCATCCAAGGTCTCAAAGACGTCGCTGGCGCTCATGTCGACGTCGGTGTCGATAGGGCCGATGCCTGAGGTGCCATCCAGCGTGGGACCCAGCAGGTAGATGAGCCCTTGATTGGACCAGCTGGACTCACTTTGTGCAAAGGCAGGCTGCGTTGCGGCGAAGAACACCGCTGCCAATCCGAGCGCCGCTAAGCCCGGAGTGGCGCAGGTGCGTTTCAGAGTGGTGGGCATGACGGTCATGATGTATTTGTCCTTGGGGCACGGATTTCAAGGATAAGCTAAAGCATGGGGTGTCTGGTATGAAGCGCTTTAGGTGACAGCGTAGTTGCTGAGCGGCATTTACGCGTGTGTGACCATTGTATGCGCGGCTGGGAGTTCGTTAAGCTGGTTCGCCCTATGAAAGCGAGAACACAGAAATGAACTGTTATGTGCCCGACACCCATCGCATTAGCCTCAAGCCCCTAGCCATCGCCCTGTTGTTCGGCTTGGCGACACCGACATTAGCGGAGCCGGTTACATCCATCTCTGACTTCTTTCAACCGGACGGCATGACAGCTACTGCGGAAAATTACCCCACGCTCGAGACGTCGCGCCAGCTCCTCGCCGCGCAGGGCAGGGCCGCAGTGAATGACTTCGCCCACAATCGGAAGCTCACTCCCACTGACGATCAGCCTGTCGTACGGATGAACCGTGACACTTACTACAGCTTTGCCGTGGTGGATGTCTCAGCGGGTGCGTCGATCACCATTCCGCCGGTCCCCGAGGGGAAGTACGTTTCGATTCAGCCGGTTACGATGGATCATAGAATTCAGCCCATGTCCTACGGGAGTGGCACTTTTGAGCTGGCAACGCACTATGGCTCACACATGTATCTGATCGTTCGACTGGACAGCACTTTGAGCGAGGCGGAGGCGAACGCGATTCAGGACGGCATGGTGATCAATGCGGCAAGCGCCCAGCCCTTCTCGGCAGAGCCCGTGAACCGTGAGAGCTTCGACGCCGCTGAGCTGTCGCTACGTCAAAAGCTACCAGCGCTGGTAAAGACTTACGGCGCTAAAGCTGTGTACGGCATGTTTACGGCGCCTACGGATGATTCGCGCGGCCTTTATGATTTTGAAAAATATACGATAGGCGCGGCTCTTGGTTGGGGTGGCGCACAGCTCCGCGATAATCTTTATGAAAGCTCACCCAACTTTCCTGCAGAGGGGTGCTATTCGGCGACCTTTGAGGACCCCGATAACGGTGCTTTTTGGTCTTTCACCGTTTATGACGAAAATGGCTTTATGTTTGATGACGTCGCCCATATGAGCTCCGACATTGCCGCTGCCAACGAGGATGGCACTTACACTGTGAGCATGGGTTGCGGCGCTGATGCTGTGAACAATTTACCTATCAGCAACGAGACTGGGGTCTTCAACTTCACTGTGCGGCACTACATACCCTCTGACCGGGTAAAGTTTGATGAGTACCGTCTGATGCCGCTCATGCAGAAGGTCGATTAAGGAAGAGGGTGCCGCATCGCGGCTCGGTCACACACGTTGAGCCGTGGGCTCTGCCGATTGCAGCCGGTTGAGCCCTCTCTCAGCTGGTTATCTCTGGCGACCACAGTGCGGCCAACGCCAACGCAGCCAGTCACAGGGTCGCGAGCAGATCGTCCAGCAACGCATTCATGTCGGCTCGCGATTCATTCAGCGTTAAGCCGAGCCGCACGATGACCAGTTCTTTATCTGGAATCACCACAACGAACTGACCTGAATTGCCGCCGGCGTGAAAAGTGTTCTCCGGCGCGCTGGGAAATGCCCGGTGGCCTGTATTGAGCCAAAACCCGAGACCGTAGATCTCGCCGCTCTTCGCAGTGCCGGGCGTGACCGCGCGTCGCTGCCAAGCTTGGCTAATCACCTCACTTCGGCCATGCCAGGCATCGAGCCATAGCTGACCCATCCGCGCCCAGTCGCGCGCGGTGAGATAGGCGTAGCTGGAGCCGACTTGCACGCCGCTGGCGTCGGGTTCCAACACGATCTCGTCTAGCGAAATAGGTTGGCTGAAGTGGGCTTCTATCCAGTCAGGGTAGAGCTCGCCCTTTAGCGACTGCTGCCACATGAGGGAAGCGGTATTGATGTCGCCACTGGAGTAAGCCCACTGCTCCCCCGGGGGTAGAGCGTGGCCGGTATCCGGTGCTGATCGCCACATGCCGGGCTGGCGGTAGAGCATGTCGGTCACATCATCACCTGGGAAGTAACGCTCAGAGAAATCAAAGCCCGTGGTCATCGATAACAAGTGCCGCAATGTGAGGCTTCGGTCTACCTTATCGAGGGTCTTACCGTCAGCGCCCGCATCTCGTAGCGCATCCAAGACGGGTGCACTCAGCTCCAAGTCGCCTTTATCGACCTGTCGCCCGATAAAGGTCGCCATCAGGCTCTTATTCATGGACCAACCCTGCATCGGTGTCATCGCTGTAACCGGAGCTCCGTAACGCTCAGCGACTATTTGCCCGCGATGCATCACGATGACGGCGAGGGTGTTTCGGCCGCCCTCAGGCGGTTCGGTAAAGGCAGTATCCAAAGCAGATTGCAGTGTCTTTTCATTGCCCACCCCGGAAGTCAACGCGGGCGTCGTGATCGGCGCTGGCGCCAATTCGATGTCATCGGGGCCCTGCAAGGCGTTATCGACGAGGGCGACAAAAGGGAACAGCGGTGCATGATCCGCCTCGCCCAGCGTGCAGCCGTAGCGAGGTCGGTGCTGTGCGGTTACCGTCTGGCCCAGCATTTTTGCCACAACTTGTTGTTTACTGGCGTCGAGTTCGTAGTCGAGTAATCGGGCGAGGGGTCCGACGGTGGCGAGTCTGGGCAGCACGTCTGTATCGAGGATAAATCGTTCTGGCAGTCGCGCCACAAAAACCCCTGAACAGATTTGCTTGGCGGCGTAGCCCGCACCGATCGCACCCGCCTGCCCTACAAGTCGGATCGCCAAAGTGAGACCGATGATCACAGTGAGCCCAAGGGCCCAGAAAATAATGCGCCGCATGGCGACCACCGTTGAGCAATGAGAGGCGGCGAAGGCTGGATTAGAAGTCGTATTATGTCCAGTCCAATAAAAGAAAAGTGGCTTATTGCCCAAGCAAGAGTGGTCAGCTTTCATATCTCTGTCATGTTGGGCGGCCTATACTGAAATATTACGAAAACCATTTTCTGGGGGCGGCCGATGGATGTCATTGGGTCCTACGGGACGATTTTGTTGGTGCTGGCATGTGCCTTTGGCCTATTTATGGCTTGGGGCATTGGCGCTAACGATGTTGCCAACGCCATGGGCACGTCGGTGGGCGCGCGCGCGCTGACACTGAAGCAGGCCATTTTGGTCGCCGCTGTTTTTGAATTTACGGGAGCGTATCTGGCCGGGGGCGAGGTGACGTCTACGATTCGTAAAGGCATCGTCGACCCCGCTTTGATGACTGATACGCCGGAGCTACTGGTATACGGCATGCTGTCAGCCTTGCTGGCGGCCGGTACGTGGTTGTACATCGCAAGCTTGAAAGGCTGGCCTGTCTCCACCACTCATTCTATCGTGGGTGCCATCGTGGGCTTTGCTGCGGTGGGAATTTCGGTCGACGCCGTGGATTGGGGTCAGGTAGGCACCATCGCAGCCAGTTGGGTGGTGTCACCTTTGCTAGCCGGCAGTATTGCCTTTGCATTATTTGTCTCTGTCAGGTCCCTCATTCTTGATCAGGAAGACCCCTTCGTTCGAGCACGGCGGTATGTGCCCGTCTACATGTGGCTTGTGGGATTCATGATTTCCATGGTGACGTTGACCAAGGGCTTGAAGCATGTCGGTCTCGACGTGGAATTAGGCTTTGGCTCGAACTTTGCCAATGCATTGGTACTTTCGGCTGGTATTGGTTTGCTAGTGGCGGTGATTGGCGGCGTATTACTGGGTCGCATCCGACCAAGCGGTGAAGACGAGAACTCCATTGAGAACGTAGAGCGGGTGTTCGGCATCCTGATGATCTTTACCGCCTGCGCGATGGCCTTTGCCCACGGTTCTAACGACGTCGCAAATGCGGTCGGCCCCCTGGCAGCTGTCGTCAGCACGGTGCAGTCCGGTGGCGTTATTGGCGTTGCCAGCGTCATGCCCTGGTGGGTATTAGCCGTGGGTGCGGTGGGTATTGTGTTCGGGTTGTCCACCTATGGCTGGCGCGTGATTCAAACCATCGGGCGCAAGATTACCGAGCTGACTCCAAGCCGAGGTTTTGCAGCGGAGTTGGCTGCGGCATCAACGGTCGTCTTGGCCTCCGCGACAGGGTTGCCCATATCGACCACTCACACCCTGGTGGGCGCGGTGTTGGGAGTGGGCCTTGCGCGGGGCGTCGAGGCACTCCACCTACCCACCATTTGGGCGATTGTCTCGTCTTGGGTGGTCACCTTACCTGCGGGTGCGGGTCTGGCCATTCTCTTTTTCTACATTTTGCAGTCGATATTTGGTTAGTCGGGCGCAACGCGTTAAAGTAGTGATAGGGAGTTACAAGTTATGGCGGTTAAACCCGCAATCTCGGAAGTCATCAGCAATTCGCCTCTCGCACTGCTCGAGCGGCACGCCGGTGTCTGTGTGGATTGTGTCGAGCGCTTACCGCTGTATTTTCAGGAGGCTCAGTCCGGTCGATGGGCCCGCGCGGCAGAGGTCAGAGAAGAGATCTGCCGTTTTGAGGGGCTCGCTGATGAACTGAAGCAAGATGTGCGTAGCAATCTCCCGCGCGGCCTGTGGATGTCAGTCTCTCGTGCCGACTTGCTTGAATTAGTGCGCGTTCAGGACAAAATGGCAAACGGCGTCAAGGAAGTCTCAGGCATCTCACTGGGTAGGCATCTAGCCTTCCCGCCTCCGCTGACCGAAGACCTTAATGAGTTTGTTGATGTGGTCGTCAACGTCAGCCGTAGCGTGGTCAAAATCATCAGTGCGACGCGTGATCTGTCGCGCTCCGCTTTTGGTACCCGACAGACCAACGCGATTCTTGATTTTGTCTCTCAGGTCGAGGCGGGGGAGCGGCGGAGCGATGACATGCAGGCTGCTTTGCGAGCGAGGGTGCGTGAGCACGAGGGTGATCTCCCGCCTGTTGATGCGATGTTTTTGTATCAGTTACTCGCGGCGATTGGCGAAATAGCCGACAACGCCGAAAAAGTGGCGCATCGCGCGCAGATTATCGCGACCAGCTAAGCTGTCCGACGGTGGCTCAGCCACTTTTTAACTTCAGCAACCTTTTAAGAAGGTGCGAGACCTAAAGTAGGCCGAGAGCGTCGCGGCTTTTAATCTCGATCCGTTAAACAATTTTGCTGAAGCGTAAAGCGACTTTTTGGTATCCGTGCGAGGCAAAACTGGGCAGGTGTGACAAGTCGCTCTCGCCTTCATCTAACGAGATATCATCCAGGCGACCCAGCAACTCCTCGAAAGCAATTTTTGCTTCCAATCGAGCCAGCTCGGCACCGGCACAGAAGTGGGGACCAAAGCCAAAGCCCATGTGCGGCTTGGTGGTGGGGCGATCGATATCGAACTGCTCCGGATTGGGGAACACCGCTGGATCCCAGTTGGCGCCAGCCCACATCGGGATCACCATCTCGCCGGCTTTCACCTCAACGCCCTCAATACGGTCATCCTGGGTGGCGCGGCGGTAGGTGCACTGAATGGGCGGATCCCAGCGCAGCGCTTCTTCGACCATGGCCGGGATATCGTCGGGGTTGCTACGCAGCCGGCTCATCAGCGCGTCATCATTGAGTAGCACGAGCACGGCATTGCCGATGAGATTGGTCGTGGTTTCATGCCCTGCGAGCAGGATCTGGTCGATGATGGGTAGCAGCTCTTCGGTGGTCAGTGGCGGCTCGCCATCCACCTCAGTATTCACCATGATGCTAAGCAAGTCGTCTGTTGGCTCGCGGCGTCGATCTTCAATCCTGGGCACAAAGTAATCATGTAGTTCGACCACGGCGTGGGCCACTTCGCGCCGTCGTTCGTGGCTCAGCAGATCGATGTTGCCCGATATCATCAGGTCGCCCCAGTGCTTGAAGGTCCAGATATCGGCGCGGTCCACACCGAGAATGTCAGCGATCACCGTCACGGGCAGTGGCACCGCGAATTCGGGGATCAGATCGACAGATCCCCGGTCGATAAACGCATCGATCAGCTCGGTGGTGATCTCGCGTATCTGTGGCTCCAGGGCGCGCACACTGCGAGGACTCAGTGCTTTGCTGATCAATTTACGATGCCGTGTGTGCTCGGGCGGGTCCGCTGTGAACAGCGCGTTCACAATAGGGTGCGCGTTGGAGAGGATCTCTTCGACGTCATCCTGGACCGGTTCGCTGTTGATGCCCATGTGCCTCGGGCCGCGATCATCCTCAGTGATAGCTGAGGAGTACAAGGAGGTATTTTTAGCCAATGCTGCGAGCGTGTCGTAGCCGGCGACAATTGTGCCAATCGCAGGGTCTCGGCCCACACCCCCTTGTGCATGTATCGACGCATACATTTTGTAGGGGCACTCGATATGGTCCGGGTTCGCCAGATCGACTTCGAGAGTTTTGTCTTCGGCCATGGGTCTGCTGCTCTGTGGTTATCGCTGCAGTATAGCCACGACCGCGAGAATTTCGGTATACGCTTTACAAAAAACGCTCAGCCGCTCAGTTGACCGCCGTCATCGATAGCGCCACAGGCACGATGATTTCGTTTCGTCTCATGAACGGCAGCGTCCACGGTGGATTGTACTGATTCAAGGTGGGATCCCCTGTAATGTCGATCCCTTCTGCAATTAAAAATGATCTCAGCTTCTGCCAGTTGGCATCGGCTTTTTCTGAGGTCGCCCAGCCGCTGAAGCGGATGACCGCAGCCGTATAAGCTGGTGCTTCACGAAACGCCACCCGCTCATCGTCCGGGTCGGGCAAATCCGCCAGCGCGTATTCTGCGGGCATCATAAATGCCATCTCGTCGCTGCCGTCCATGGTTTGTTGCACGGGCGCTGTCATGGCAATCTTTTGCTCGTCAGCATTACCACCAAAAATGTAGCCAGCAAGCACGCGAAAGCCGTCATCATTGCCATTGTCCATGGCCGTGACCGCCATGATGCGGGGTGCGTAGGCCCGAATCTCGATCTGCTCAGCTTCCCAGGCCCGCTCCACCGAGTAGGCCGGTTCCTCAATGGCCTGGGCACTCAAGATAAAGAACGCACCTGCGAACATCGCGCAACAAGCCAACAAGCGTTTGATTTGATTAATAAAGGTAGGCATGAATTCATCCTGAAATGATCGGGTATGTCATGCATACGAGTTGTTGGGAAGACGGATCACGCCGTAAAACGGGGCCGCCACGCATTGAGATAACAAAGCGTGCCGGACACCCCAGGTGTGCGAGAGGCCTGATGATTTAGGCACTCACCAGGCGGTCTGATGTCGATGGGGGATATGAATAAGGGAATCTTGCTAGGCAGCCAGCACCGCACTGGGGGTGGAGCGAGCCAGCGCCCACTCTTCTTCAGTCATCTCTGCTTCGATATCGCCAAACAGCGGCGTGGACAGGTATCGCTCTCCTGTATCGGGCAGTGTGCACAGGATCACCGACCCAGGTTCGGCCCGCTGCGCGACGTCGAGTGCTGCGGCGAACGTCGCGCCGCAGGAGATGCCACAGAAGATACCCTCTTTTTGCGCCAGTGCTTGTGCCGTAGCAAAAGAGGTATCAGCAGACACGGGAATCACCTCGTCGATGTAGCCTTTGTCGATCGATTCTTGCGCGACCAGTGGGATGAAGTCTGGCGTCCAGCCCTGAATCATATGCGGGGCCCAAGCGGGGTGACTGCCGCTGGCAGAGCCGTCTTCGCGTCGCTCCTGAGCGCGCCCGTCAGTGAGGAGGGCCGCACCGTCGGGCTCAGTGGTGACGATTTTGGTATCCGGCCGCTCGGCGCGGAGCACCCGTGCCACGCCGGTGAGCGTGCCTCCGGTGCCGTAGCCCGATACAAAGTAGTCAAGTCGCTCTCCGTCGAAGGCGTCCATAATTTCGCGTGCCGTAGTCCGCTCATGCACGTCGGCGTTCGCAGGATTTTCGAATTGGCGCGCCATGAACCAACCGTTGGCTTCGGCCAATTCGCGGCACTTGCTGACCATGCCCATGCCTTTCTCTTCCTTGGGCGTGAGAATGACTTTGGCGCCGAGAAAGCGCATCAGCTTGCGGCGCTCTACCGAGAAAGTCTCGACCATCACCGACACGAACGGATAGCCCTTGGCAGCACAGACCATGGCAAGACCAATACCGGTGTTGCCCGAGGTGGCCTCAATCACCGTTTGGCCCGGTTTGAGCTCTCCCGAGGCTTCTGCCGCTTCAATGATGCCCAAGGCCAGCCGGTCTTTCACTGAACCCAATGGGTTAAAAGCCTCAACTTTTACCCAC
>Ga0255767_1005432_pt1 | contig 10173 bp, 9 predicted proteins | sample 071ome_24_FD_179967 | JGI IMG/M metagenome (GOLD analysis project Ga0255767, IMG submission 179967) | Coastal salt marsh microbial communities from the Groves Creek Marsh, Skidaway Island, Georgia - 071402CT metaG (version 2) | ecosystem: Environmental > Aquatic > Marine > Intertidal zone > Salt...
TGGGTGACGCTTTATGGGGCGCTGACCCGCTGGACAATTTCGAAGGTTGAACCGCTGAGCAACGCCGCATCAGAAGCAAAATCCACAGTTTCCGGCGTCATTATCGATAGTTTGACCAATATCCAAGCTGTCAAAGCAGCAGGAGGCGAACAGGTAGAGATCAACTTTGTCAAACAAAGTCTGATCACATTGCGCAAACGCGCATTGGAACGCTCTGCCATAACAACCAAAATGGAAATAGGATTGTATATGCTTAACGGCGCGCTTTTATTTGCGGTGATCGATGGGGGAACGGTTTTATGGGCCTCTGGCGGGATCACGGCTGGGGAATTAATCGGTGCCACGCTTTTGATTTTGCGCATCGAAACGATCAGTAAATGGTTTATTCGCCTCTCAGGCGATATTTTAGCCGAAATCGGCACAATTCGTGAAGGTATGAAAAGCATCTCCCAACCCCTTGATCTGCGCAACCACCATGATGCGCGCGCCCTTGGGGTGACTGACGGCGCTGTGGTGGTATCGGGTTTGACCCATCATTATGGAAAAGCCGGCGGTGGGTTAAATGAAGTCAGCTTTTCCATAAAGGCCGGGGAAAAAGTCACGATTGTCGGACGCTCCGGCGCGGGAAAATCCACGTTGTTGAAACTTTTCTTACGGTTTTATGAGGCCGAAGGCGGCAGCATCGCAATTGACGGGCAAGATATCAGGGCAGTTACCCAAAATAGCCTGCGCCGCCATATCGGATTGGTGCAACAAGACAGCAGCCTTTTGCATCGCTCTGTGCGCGATAACATCGCCTATGGCCGCCCCTATGCCAGCGAGCATGAAATCATTTCAGCCGCCCAAAAGGCCCAAGCGCATGACTTTATTTCGGGGCTAGAGGATGGGGAGAACCGCAAAGGATATGACGCCCATGTAGGAGAGCGGGGGATTAAGCTTTCGGGTGGGCAACGCCAGCGCATTGCGCTTGCGCGGGTGATCCTAAAGAACGCACCCATTCTTTTTCTTTATGAGGCAACAAGCGCCTTGGACAGCGAAGTCGAAGCCACCATTCAATCCAGCCTTGGGGAATTGATGCAGGATAAAACCGTGATCGCCATTGCCCATCGCCTGTCTACGATTGCGCATATGGACCGCATCCTTGTGATGGATGAGGGCCGCATCGTCGAAGAGGGGACGCATGACAGGCTCTTGGCGATGGGGGGATTATACGCAGGATTTTGGCAGCGCCAGTCCGGCGGGTTTCTTGATGTTGACGCAGCCTGAGGGTAAGAGGCAGAAAACAGAGCGCGCAACATGGTTGACTATCACATCAAACGCCTTGGCCATCGCGGTGATGGTATTACAGAAGAGGGGTATTTTGCCCCCCTTACCCTTCCCAAAGAACGTATTTCTGCAGAGGCAGAGGGAAAATCGCTGAGCAATGTCAAAATCCTTGAACCCTCTGAACATCGTGTCAAACCGCCCTGCCCCCATTTTAAATCCTGCGGGGGATGTGCCTTGCAACATGCCTCAGACGGTTTTGTCGCAAACTGGAAGGTCGATGTGGTGCGCGAAGCTTTGGCGGCCCATGGGATAGAAACAGAGCTTCGCCCATGCCTGACCTCTCCGACCCAATCGCGCCGTCGGGCGAGTTTTTCGGCGCGGCGCACAAAGAAAGACGCCCTTGCAGGGTTTCACGCGCGCGGGTCCGATGTGGTGATCGATATTGAGCATTGTGTGCTGATCCGGCCAGAGCTGCGCGCAGCGCTTGGCCTCGTCAAGGCCTTGGCTATGACAGGGGCCAGCCGAAAGGGCGAGATCTCTGTTCAGATCAATACCTCTGAGGCGGGATTGGACGTGGAGGTGCGCGGAGGAAAACCACTTGAGCCCGCCTTGCAGATATCGCTTGCCCAAGCGGCAGAACAGTTTTCCCTTGCACGCCTAAGTTGGGAAGATGATGTCATCGCCCTGCGTGCGCCCCCTATACAGCGCTTTGGACGCGCCCGTGTTGTGCCACCCCCCGGAGCCTTCCTTCAGGCGACAAAAGAAGGCGAAGGCGCACTTTTGCATCACGTTCAGACTATCGTCGCCGATGCACGTTCTATTGTAGACCTTTTTAGCGGTTGTGGCACATTTTCGCTGCCCTTAGCGGAGACCAAAGAGGTCCATGCTGTCGAAGGCGAAAAAGCAATGGTGCAGGCGATGGACGCCGGTTGGCGCAAAGCGGAAGGGTTGAAAAAGCTTACGCATGAGGCACGCGATTTGTACCGCCGTCCTCTTCTGGTTGACGAACTGAAACGCTTTGACGCTGCAGTCATCGATCCCCCGCGCGCAGGTGCCGAGGCGCAAGTCGGAGAGCTCGCAAAAAGCGGAATCAAAACGATCGCCTATGTTTCGTGTAATCCGGTGAGTTTTGCACGCGATGGTGCAATTTTGCGGGACGCAGGATATAACCTTGCCTTCGTGCAAACGGTCGATCAATTCCGTTGGTCATCCCATGTGGAGCTCGTCGGGGCATTTGTTAAAAATTAAATCGCACAAGCAGTTTTCTGTCAGTCAATCAACCGGAGAACCTGCGGCTGATCTGCATAAAAAGCATGGGTCTGGGGCGAAAATCTAACCCCTTTAGTCCCGAAATAACCGAATTTTCACTATTGTTGACAGCCTTTTTATGATAACCAAAAAGAAAAACGGGCAGTTTTCAAATGGGTTACATCAGAAGCATTTTGGCTGCATTTTTGGTGCTTGCTCTGGTTGGCTGTTCTTCGCCGTCTTTTTTTCGTGCCTCCAGTCTTTCATCGAATATACAAGATGTAAATGTAACGAGCATCGTCATCAGTAAAAAGAACCGTCGCATGTATCTTTTTGACGGGAAAACTGTTTTGCGGTCCTACAAGATTGGACTGGGATCGGAACCGGTAGGGGATAAAAAGGTGCAAGGCGATGGGAAAACGCCCGAAGGGCTTTATTATATCGACCGGAAAAATCCAAAAAGCCGATATTACCTGTCGCTCGGAATTTCCTACCCGAATTCAGCAGACAAGGCTGAGGCGCAAGCACTTGGCAAATCTCCGGGGGGAGATATTTTTATCCATGGAGAAGACACCAAACCTAATTTCTTTAAACGCGATTGGACAGCAGGCTGTATTGCCGTGAAAAACAGGGAAATCCGCGAAATTTATGCGCTGGTCAAAGTTGGCACACCTATTCTTATTCGCCCCTGACCAAAACGCTGTCGTCACGCAAGTCTTCCAGATCCGGACCACTGCCCAGAACCAATGTCCACCATATTTTTCCAGAGGTTTCCTGATACCAAGAAAACCCTAACTCAGTGGCTCTTTTGTCCAATAGGACGCGGCGCAGATCCGGACTCTCCATCCAAGCGGCAAGGGTTTCAAGCTCTGTTTCATAGGTTTCGGAAATCAATTCACCAACAAACTTATGAGCGTACCCAGCGCGTGCCACGCGGTCAATCGGCGAGGACCCGTCAGATCCAAAATGCCAAGGCCGGTTTTGGACGGACATATCGCGCGCATGTGTGGCAGCCGCCGCATTTAAGGCAGCATTCAGAACCAATGTCGGGCTTTGTGCAGAAACACGCAATGCATTTACCGCATCCAAGGTCCTGAACTGCACGTCCGCTGCCGATTGGAGGCCGAGCTTATACAGCTTTGGCAATGGCTTACCGTCAGGGCCCATTTGTGGAATGTCATTTCCACAGGCGGTCAAAAACCCAAACAATGCCACGATCAATAGGAAAGTCCGAACCATTTCCCCCCCAAAAGACAAGATGAACGTTCTCTGGTTATCGTGTTGTAGGCCTGCTTGCCAGCCCGTTTTGATAAAAAACCATTTTCTAACATGAAGTTGTCTTGTTATTGATGCAATGAAGCACTATTTTGGGACCGTGGTGTTTAAATTAAATCAATCGGAGCATTAAATGGCCTGTCAATCTCGCCGAACCTTTCTTGCAATGGGCGCGGCCAGTGTCGCTCTACCTGCATTCGGGCAGACAGAGCCAAACGACATATCTACGACAGAAATTGAACGCGAAGTATCGCAAACTGTTCGCCATAATGCGTCCAGTTTTCGCGCACTGGATTGGGAACCATACTTTTCCAATTTGAAAAACGGTGCAGTGCTTGTCGATATATCTTCTCGCGCGTTACATTTTTGGTCAGAGGATGGAAAAACCTATAAACTCTATCCTTCAAGCGTTCCATTGAGCGAAGAACTGACTCGCCGTGGACGTACAAAAGTTACCAGAAAGGTAGTTGGCCCAAGCTGGCGCCCAACTCCCTCAATGCTTGAGCGAAATCCGGAATGGCCAGAATACATACCGCCCGGTCCAGATAATCCACTGGGAACGCATGCTCTGTACCTCAGCTGGCAGTATTACCGGATCCACGGCACCCATGACACGAGAAAAATTGGTCGCAGATCATCCAACGGCTGCATTGGCCTTTATAATGAACACGTAAAAGAGTTATTCGAATTAACAAAAGTCGGCACACAAGTGTTGCTAATTTGACATTATATATAATTTTGTTATCCATCTGTTTATTGCCAATATACTTTTGGTATAATAAGAATAGCCGTAGTGGTAAGCTTTGCGCCTGCCCATGCGACTGGTACTCTTTCAACGTCACGAGGAAGACACATGAAAAAAATTACACTTGCCATTACATTGGCAGCTTTCGCCACCACAGCTTCAGCTGGTGGACTTCAAGAACCAGAAGTCACAATGGCACCCGCTCCTATGATTGAGGAAGCGACGGCCGGTTCATCCGCAGGCAACTTGATTGTGCCATTGCTCGCCGTTCTTTTGCTGGCGGCAGCTGCGCGCTAAATTTTTTTTCTCCAAGAATTCCAGTCTGGCCCTTTCGGGGCCAGATTTTTTTGTCCGTCATTTCCCAATTTATATGTAACTGAGCTCACTTTCACGAATAAACAAGCAGCTAAATCAAATATACCTTTGGCTCAGAAGTGACTATGCCCGCACTGCTTTCAGGGTGCCGGTTAGCTTTGTTTCCAGTTCTTTTGTTTCAACAGGTTTTGAAATGTAACCATCCATGCCGACGGCAAAACATTTGTCTGCGTCTCCCTTCAGGGCGTTTGCCGTGATCGCAATAATTGGAGTACGGGCCAGACCAGTTTCAGCTTCTCTGCGACGGATCATGGTTGCCATTTCAAAACCGTCAACCAATGGCATCTGACAGTCTGACAAAATAAGATCAAATGCTCCGTTTTCCCATTTTGAAAATCCTTCCATTCCGTTTTTGGCAAATTCAACTGTAAATCCGAGCATTTCTATTTGGCGCATTAGAACTATGCGGTTTATTTCATTGTCTTCTACCAGAAGCAATTTGGTAGATTTGCGTTTTTCTTTGTCTTCGTTCCCCGATGCGGTGCTTGCAATCTGTGCTTCCGTTTCAACCAGTGGTTCTATTTTGCCACTCAGTATTGCGAGTGCTCTGGTGAACTCGGTCATCAAAAGAGGATAAAGTTGGATACAAAACTCTGTCTCACTTATTTGACCCAATGCCTTTGAGCGGTCTCGCGACAAAGTTAAAAATTTAGGGGCCTTTACAAATGTACGAATTTTCTCTTGCCAAATCCTGACCGTTTCCAATTGATGGGGACGCAGGATAAAAATCTGCCCTCCATCGCCGTCCACACTGTAATCTGACATATCCCCGCGCACGGTAACATCGCGAAATTTCACTCCCATGAGATCCAAATTCCGTGCAATTTTCCAAGTCGGCTCCCCCCCTTCCTCTGTCAAAAGTTCAACGCTCAATCCTGAAAAATCAATGGAACTTTCGTCATCTTCGGCTGTAGCCATTGGGAGAACGATTGCGACACTTGTTCCTTCCCCCTCTGAACTCTTGATGTCGATTGTTCCGCCCATTTGTTGTATGAGTTTTTGGGTTATCAACAATCCGAGACCCGTTCCCCCGACGCGTCTTGTGGAGGATGCTTCGCCCTGCACAAAGGGTTTAAAGAGATTTTTCAACACCGCCTCTGACATACCAATGCCATGGTCCTTTACAAAAAAACGGATTTCGTTTCCTTTTCCTTTTTCGACAGAAAAATAAGCGGTCGTGTGCGAACCTGTCAGATCAGAAGATGAGTATTTTATCGCGTTACTTAACACATTAAGGAGAATTTGACGCACGCGCCCGCTGTCGGCCATAACCCATCTCGGCACATTTGGATCAATAGAAAGGGCGATTCTTACGCCGTTTTGATCTGCAATTGTTTGCTGGGTGACCGCTGCACCTTCCACTACGGAGACAATATCTGTTCTTGAGTTTTCGATAATCATTTTGCCAGCATCAATTTTTGATGCATCAAGAATATCATCTATGATGCGTAACAGGGAAAAGGCGGAATTGCGCACTGTGCCAACTATCTGCCGCTGTTCATCTGATGAATTCATGGTATCCAAAACCTCGACCATGCCAATGATACCATTCATTGGAGTGCGAATTTCGTGGCTCATATTTGCCAGAAAATCACCCTTCGCGCGGGTTGCTTCTTCTGCCAGAATTCGCGCCTGATAAAGTTCTGCTTCGGTGCGAGTTGTTAGGCTGGTAAAATAATAAAGCTCCACCACCAAAAGGATCGTCACCGTTGCGCGCAGTGAAAAATTAATTATGTCGATATTGATATCCGTTTTGAGCAATGGGATACCGAACAAAATTTCTGACGTTCCAATCAGGCCATATTGAACAACGAAATACCATGAAATCAGGGGTAAAGCGAAAAACGCCAGCAAAATTTTGCGTTCATATTTCCAAGAAAGTGATAAAAAGGGCAACACCATAATGGGTAAAAACAAAAGATCGACATCGGCCTCAGGCAACCCAAAAATCAAACCAATCACGGTTGTCACTGTTGCGCTAAACAACCAGAATGCCCGTGCAAGTAAATGAAATTTCAGCTGAAAAAGTAACAAACAAATCAGGTAAACACCTGCCACGCTTCCACAGATTATCATGCTCGATCTGTCACCAACGATGGCGAAGGCAAGAAACCAAGCCAAAGCCAGATACACGATGACAATAACTGCGATCTTACTAACAACATAGCGACGCTTCAGGTCGATTTCTTTATAAGTTCGCTCGTTTGAATTCAGCATAACTCATTAAACCACGCGTTAAAATTTGCGCAAGCTTCAATCCGCATCGCGCGATACTGCCAATGTGTCCTACCAGAACCTGTATCATATTTATATAGATAACCAATAGGATGTCTTTCTGTTTCCCGTCCGTCTTCCTGTCAATGGGTCAGGAAAGAGACTTGCGCTCTTTGTCTGTTCCAGACAAAAGTAAGGAGCAGTCCATGTAAGGGGATCAACTATGAAAACGGCATTGATCGTCATTGATGTACAGAATGATTTTTGCCCGGGTGGGGCATTGGCTGTGAATGGCGGCGACGAGATCATTCCACTTATTAACGCGATGTGGCAGCACTATGATGTGCGGTGTTTGACACAGGATTGGCATCCAGAGGGACATTCTTCCTTTGCCAGTTCCCATGAGGGCAAAGCTCCTTTTGACATAACCAAAATGTTTTATGGAGATCAGGTTCTATGGCCGGATCATTGTATCATCGGAAGCAACGGCGCCGCGTTTCATCCTAATCTGGAAACAGACGATGCCAATATTATCGTGCGCAAAGGCAGCAATCCTGCGGTCGACAGTTATTCTGCATTCTTTGAAAACGACCATAAAACGCCCACAGGTTTGAATGGATATCTTCAAACCCTTGGCGTCACGCATATCGATCTTGCAGGACTTGCGACAGATTATTGCGTGGCATATTCTGCTTTGGATGCCGCGACACTCGGCTACAAAGTCAAAGTCCTCGAAGCCGCTTGCCGCGCCATTGATCTTGATGGTTCGCTGGACAAGGCCCGCACGCAGATGCGTGCAGCCGGCATCACGTTGGAGCGTTAAATGGTCGATATTGCTACCCGCGTCTGGAACCACAAATGGAAGATCGATCCTATTGTCCGGTCTTTAATTGATACGGATTTTTACAAGCTCCTGATGTGCCAATCAATCTTCCGCAACAAGCCCAATACCCGCGTCACATTCAGCCTCATCAACCGGACCAAGAATGTGCGCCTTGCAGATTTGATCGACGAAGGTGAATTGCGTGAACAGCTTGATCACATAAAGGGGCTGCGTTTGACCCGCGGCGAAAGCACGTGGCTGCGCGGAAATACATTTTATGGCAAACGCCAAATGTTTCGGTCGGATTTTATGGAATGGTTCGAAAACCTGCGTCTGCCGGATTACCATCTTGAACGCAAAGATGGACAGTATGAACTGACCTTTGAGGGGCTCTGGCCTGAGGTGATGCTCTGGGAAATACCGGCACTTTCTGTTCTTATGGAATTGCGCGGACGCGCAGCATTAAACCGAATGGGGAAATTTGAATTACAAGTTCTCTATGCACGGGCGATGACAAAGCTTTGGCAAAAAATTGAACGTCTGCGCAATATTGAAGGTCTGCGGATAGCTGATTTTGGCACACGGCGGCGACATTCCTTTTTATGGCAGGATTGGTGCGTTCAGGCGATGGTCGAAGGTTTGGGGGAAAAATTTGTCGGCACCTCGAATTGTTCCATCGCGCGCTATCGCGAAATAGAAGCGATCGGGACCAACGCCCATGAACTCCCCATGGTCTATGCCGCCTTGGCCGAGTCGGACGATGACCTTGCCGCTGCACCCTATCAGGTCCTTTCGGACTGGCAGGAAGAACATGATGGAAATCTGCGCATTATCCTTCCTGACACCTATGGAACAGATGGATTTTTAAAGAATGCCCCAGAATGGCTTGCTGGCTGGACAGGTATGCGCATCGACAGCGGCGACCCTGCAGAAGGTGCAGAGAAAGCCATAAAATGGTGGCAATCCCGGGGTGAAAACCCTGCAAATAAGCTCATTATCTTTTCAGACGGATTGGATGATGATGTGATTGAAGAGTTGCACAAACGCTTTGCCCAACGCGTGAAAGTATCTTTTGGTTGGGGTACCAACCTGACAAATGATTTTCGTGGATTGGCTCCTGCCGGAGAATTGGATGCATTTTCCTTGGTCTGCAAAGCGGTTTCTGCAGATGGTAAGCCTACTGTGAAACTGTCTGACAATCCAAATAAAGCGATGGGGCCACGCAGTGAGATAAATCGTTACAAGCGTATCTTTAATGTAGGGGCCCAATCACAACATGAGGTTTTTGTATAAATCCTGTTTTCATTATTTTGAAACAGACTAACTATGATTTAACCGGACCAAATATTTAAATGCCTGAATTCAGTGTTTCAGAACATTCCCCGGCTGCCGAGGAATTTGTATCGCTTCGCGAAAATTGCGGACAATCTATCGCTAGGACCCTAATAATCCAACTGCCCATGGATCAAATCTATTCAACGGCGCCCGATGGGGCGATGATCGGGCTTATAGCGGCAAAAGGAAAAGAAAAACTGTATTCTCCATTCGGCTTTGAAAGCCGGCCAAATGGAAAACAAGACGCAGGTATGACCAAACCGATTGTGTAATTTAATGAGTTTGGCCGCGATGATTTAGAACTTGGAAACTTTCAAATGTCAAAGATAGAAAGAAGAGCAGATAAATTGAAGCAACAGTTGTGAAAAGGAAAACTACTTTGCATTTGCGAATTACGCACGACACAGAGATCATGAAAAGGGGATGTAAACGGTGACGCCAGAAAATGGCCTTCCAGTTATCGCAAGTTTTTGGCATGGCTCAAACCTGTCTTGGATCGAAACCTTGTGCATCCAGTCCTTTCTCGACAGAGGCCATCATTTTGTCCTATAAGCCGCGGATAAAATTTCCGGCGTTCCTAATGGCACCGATGTTCGCCACGCGCGGGAAATTTTCTGGCCTGCTCCTTTTGAGCTGAAAGACAATGACCTCCATCGCCTGCAGATGTTCTCAAATATATTCCGGTTACATCTCGTCAAACAGACCGGTTTCCTATGGGTGGATCTTGATGCCTATTGTGTAAAACCATTTGATTTTAATTTGCCAAACATTTTCGCGCCTTTTGGGTCAAATTTTACAAACCGCGTATTATGCCTTGAAGACAATTCTCCATCACTAAAGGCCATGATTGAATTTGTACAAACCCCCAACCCAACAAAACCTTGGCGAGGAC
>Ga0255767_1005433_pt1 | contig 10173 bp, 11 predicted proteins | sample 071ome_24_FD_179967 | JGI IMG/M metagenome (GOLD analysis project Ga0255767, IMG submission 179967) | Coastal salt marsh microbial communities from the Groves Creek Marsh, Skidaway Island, Georgia - 071402CT metaG (version 2) | ecosystem: Environmental > Aquatic > Marine > Intertidal zone > Salt...
CATCAATCGGCGCGTAGCTGTCACCCTCGAACAGATGCATCCGCAAGGTAACAAGCATCTCATTGCGGCGGTTGAGCCCGGTGCCGGTCCGCTTTCCAATTACCGTAATTTCGGGAATCAGCGCGAAATCACCTCGCCGGACCCGGATGACACCGGTTGTCAGCGCCTGATAATCGAACTTGTCAGTGGTGCGCGCCAGTCGCTGCGGGTCAAGGCTGGTGTCGGTGGCGCGCGCGGCGTTCACACCGACATGTGCTTCCACAGCCTCGACAAGTGCCGTGATCACCTGCGGGGCCATCGGCCCGGTTTCCGCCGGTGCCGCCTCGTCATGTGTGATCCGCGGGGCAAAAATCGTCACATTCACATCACGACGATGCAGGCAGGGACCCTTCGGAAGGTCGCCGACGGCCGCCCGGATACTAACCTGGTAATGCAGATCGTCGATCACCTCATTGGTGATCGTATAATCCAGAATGCGGCTGGCCGGACGGACCACGAAATGGTCTTCAAGGCTGGAGTCTGTCATTACGGCCGAGAAACCATCGATACGTGCCCCGCCTTCCAGAGCGGCCAGATAAAGCGCATCTTCAAGTGCCGTCATGCGGGCCTGCTGTTCAAGGGCCGGATCAAGGATCACGGCGCGACCGGTTGTTTCGGTAAAACGCATGCCAGCCGCATGACCAGAAGTGGCACCAAGCAGGAAACAGGCGAAGGCCAGCATCAACACCAGTGGCAGTCTGGCCAGGTCAAGCCAGCTCCGCCGTTCAAGCCTTGCATAGAGATCGAGTATCACCCTGGCCTCCATCCTGTCATACGCAACGTTGTTCTTCGTGTCTTCAAACCAAACCACGTGCGGTGCCGATGAGATAGCTGATCATCTCGCGATCGATCTCGAGAACAATTTCATAGGTGTCAGACCCGGTCGGGTTAATCCGAACGGTACGCGCGCCGCGGATGGTACCGGAGACAACACCGCGGAAAGTGTCATTCTGCACCATGAGGTCGATCACGGTCGTTGACGAGTCCACCTGCAATCCATGAATCTGCTCGGCAAGATCGCGCATCGCCGCCATACGGGCGGAGCGAATGGCCATCAGGCGCTTCTGCGAGTCCGAACGTCCTGGCTGTGACGATACCACGGCATACCCGACAGCCGTCAGGGTAGGCACCTGTTCAGCGTTGGCGTCAAAGACTTCCTGCACGGCGGCGAGCTGCGCGGCCGAGCTGTCATCCGACTTGAAAGAGTTGTTTTGAGCGGTAGATCCGCCGAGGGTCTGGCATGCCGAAACGGCAAGCGTCGCTGCGCAGATCATGCCGAAGGTCTTCATCCGCTTCGACAGGGTGGCAATAGCTACTCGTGACATGGCCCGTTACATCCTTTCGACCTGTTGCGCCCCGGCAGCACGCCCGGGCAAATAACTGTGCGACGGGTGATGCAGATTTCATGCCATTGCATCAACGGCAGCGTCCTTTATCAAACAGATTCGAGATAAGCCTCTGTTTTATAGATGTTTTCCCTGAGTGGCATGGTTCTTGCCTCACTTTTGTCATGCCCAGGCACAGGGGTGGCCGAACCAAGGCGAGGCTGGCCCTGCAAAAGCTGGAACTGAAATTATTTTTCGCAAGGAAAACATATGCTTGACCTTCATGAATCGGGAATTGGCGCAGACTGCATCGCTGTGAACAGGCGGTGCTGGAATTTTGACGCCACCACCCCGGTGGCGGGTCAGCGGGAGATGCATGCGTCATGGAAATGACACTCCAGCGACTCGGTCTGCACAATTACGCGAAACTGGCTCGCGGTATGATCATGCCGTTCGGCATTCTCGCCCTTGTGGCGATGATGGTGCTGCCGCTTCCCGTTCTCCTTCTCGACACCTTTTTTGTCACGAACATCCTTGTCTCGCTGCTGGTCCTGATGGTGGCAATCAATATCCAGCGCCCTCTTGAATTTTCCTCCTTCCCGAGCCTGATCCTGATCGCAACGGTTCTGCGACTTGGCCTGAACGTGGCCTCCACGCGGATTGTCCTCAGCGACGGCCATAATGGTCCCGACGCCGCGGGCAAGGTCATCGAGGCTTTTGGAGAGTTTGTCATTTCCGGCAACTATGCTGTCGGATTGTTCATCTTCCTGATTCTCATCATCATCAATTTGGTGGTTGTCACACGCGGTGCAGGCCGGGTTTCAGAAGTATCGGCGCGTTTCACACTCGACGCCATGCCCGGCAAACAGATGGCCATCGATGCCGATCTGAATGCCGGCGTGCTGACAAATGAAGAGGCAAAGGTGCGGCGTGAGGAAATCGCCGAAGAAGCCGATTTCTACGGTGCCATGGATGGTGCCTCGAAATTCGTTAAGGGCGACGCCATCGCCTCAATCCTGATTCTTGTGATCAACATCGTTGGCGGATTGATCATCGGCCTTGCGCAACACGATCTTCCTGTCGACGTTGCCGCCGAGACATATGTATTGCTGTCCGTTGGTGATGGTCTGGTCGCGCAGATTCCGTCACTGCTGCTGGCGATCTCAACCGCAATTATCGTTACACGCGTCTCGTCAAAGCACGACATGGCCGAGAATATCGGCAGTCAGATCAGCCTGTCGCGGGCGTGGATTCCTGTTTCGGGGGTGCTGTTGCTGATTGGTTTTGTGCCGGGCATGCCAAACATCATGTTTCTAGCTGCGGCGCTGATCGCCGGCGGCGCCGGTTACTGGTCATTGATGAAAGAGAGACAGCGCGCTGAGGATGCGATGCCGGCCGACGGTAACAGCGATGAAGAAGTGTCACGCCCTGACCAGATCGAGCTTGATGAAATTGCGGATAACGCCCCGATCTCCATCCAGCTTGGCTACGGGTTGATCAACCTGGTGTCCGAGGATGGCGACGGCGCGTTGACCAGTCGTGTGACCGGTATCCGCCGTCAGGTATCGCGGGCGCTCGGCTTTGTCATTCCGCCAGTGCGCATCCGGGATGATCTGACGCTGGATGGCAACAGCTATCGCATTCGTGTCGGCGCAACCATTGTTGGCGAGGACAGAATCTATGCTGACCGAAAGCTGGCCATCGCCGGCGATGAGAGCCGGGTGAAACTTGACGGCATCGAGGTCAAGGATCCGTCCTTTGGCATGGACGCGATATGGATCAGCCAGCAGTCCGTGGCCGAAGCGGAGTCACAAGGCTATGTCGTGGTCAATCCGGAATCGGTGATGGCGACGCACCTTTCGCAGGTGCTCCATAAATATGCCAGCCAGTTGATTGGCCAGGATGATGTGCAGGGACTTCTCGACAATCTGGGTCAGACAGCCCCACATCTTGTCGAGTCGGTGGTGCCAAAGCTTGTGCCCCTTCACAGCCTTACCGCGGTTCTGCGCGTACTTCTCGAGGAAGGGGTGCCAATCAGCGATCTTCGAACCATTCTGGAAGATCTGCCGCCACTTGCCGCGCGCAATCTTGGTGCGGTCGAAACCGCCGAAGCACTTCGCCCGCGCCTTGCCCCGCTCTTGATCCAGCAGATCGCACCTCTCAACCAGTCGCTGCCCGTAATGACGCTCGATTCAGAGCTTGAACATATGCTCATCACGATGGTGCGGCAGAGCGGCGAGGAAGGATTGATCCTCGACAATACACTTGCCGAGCAGCTTCTGCGCAAGATTTCCGAGACTTCCGAGACAGTCAGCGCCCGCGGTGACCAGGTGGTGATGGTGGTATCCCCCGCCATACGCCGCCAGTTCGCCCAGCTGGTCCGCCAGCACATCGAGGATTTACACGTGCTTGCCTTCACCGAGCTTCCGGACAGCCGGAAGATTGAGGTTGTGGCCACCATTAGCGGCGAGGCCGGCTAAGCCGCCCCCGTCACAAGAGAAAGAGGGAGTTTGTCATGACAACCATTACCGTCACCGCTGCCGACACGGCGCAAGCGATGGACAAGATCGTTGAACGGCTTGGAGAAGACGCGCTGATCCTGGAAACCGTGAAACGGAATGGCCGGATCGAGATGATCGCCACCGACAGCAGCGATGACACGCCAGAGCTGGAATCGGTCACCTCACAGCCTGACGCCGCGCCGCGCGGCAAGCTGGACCTTGAGGTTGGCGGCGGATCCGGCTTCACAGACCTGTTTGACCAGCAGATGATCAACAAGGTTCGGGATCGTGGTGCAGTCCCCACAAGCACGGCGGATCATCTTGTCGAGCGCGCCATGGACGCCTCTAACAATCTCGACATGCTGACCGAACTTCGCAGCATCAGACAAATGCTTGACGGCATGATGATCACCAGGCCCGAGGGTCTTGACGTGACCCTTGGCCATGCCGCGCCAGTGCGCCTCCATCAGGCAGGTTTCTCCTCACGGGCAATTCAGCAACTCCACCATCATATGGTTGGGCTTGATGATGACGAGGCGGTGGCGGCGTTTGTCAACGCCCTTGCCAAACGCGTGGTGCATCGCGAAGCAGAATCGGTTTTTGATTCGCGAGTGGTCTTTGTTATCGGCAGCTCCGGGACCGGCAAGACGACGCTTGCCACCAAGATCGCCGCCTATTTCAAGGAGCATGGCATTTCCGAACGAATGATGCTGACAGCGGCCACAGGCCCGGGGATCAGCGCCAATGAGGATATCAAATCCTATGCGCGGCTTCTGAACATGCGCACCATGCAGCTTGGCATAGGTGAAGTGTCAACGGCCATTATGGAAACCAGCAACCGGTTGATCATCGATGTCAATGCATCACCAGAAGATGCAGACACCGCCATCCGCCAGGTAACGCAGCGTCTCGGCAGCAACAAAGTAACAGTCGTGCAAGCCATTCCGGGTGGTAGCAGCGCGACGATGATCGGCCACCAGTGCCGCTTGTACCACCGGCTGAAACCGATGATCGCGCTAACCAAGCTTGATGAATGCGAGGCGATGCCGGCCGAATTGTCGGCTCTGGCACTTGATGGCACCGGTGTCGGACTGCTCACCGGCACCAAGTCGATTGTCGGTGGAATTGCAATTGCGACGCGGCCGATCCTGGCGCAATATTTACAGGAAAATGCTGCCAAATAGCCGCGACCTGTTTCGTCAAACGACAAGGAATTCTGGGTAATATGGCAAGTTCAATCGTCGTAGCGAGTGGCAAGGGCGGAGTCGGCAAGACCAGCCTTGCTGTCAATTTGGGACTGACCCTTGCACGCCAGGGGCGCCGCACTGTGTTGTTTGATGCCGACTTTGGCATGGCAAATGCACATATCCTGCTGGGCGCCAATCCGGGACGCTTTGTCATGGACGCGATTCAAGGGGAAGCTGGCATGGCTGATGTCTTGTGTGATGCGCCTTTTGGGATGAAATTTATTTCTGGTGGTAGCGGATTGCTCGAAATGCTGAACCTCGACCAGACAACAAGATACCAGGCCATCCGGATGGTCGACGAACTCCGTGATCAGACCGAGGTGTTGATCGCGGATGTTCCTGCCGGTGCCTCCGACAGTTCCATTGCCTTCGTGGCAGCGGCTGACCGGGTGATCGTCGTTCTGGTTGGCGAACCGACAAGCTTTCTTGACGCCTATTCGCTGATCAAGGCAGCCAATCTCGAGGCTGGTGTTCACAATTTCTCGATCGTCGTGAACATGGCGCGATCAGCCAAGGAAGCCGCCGAGCATTTTGAGAAATTCCGGGCCACCGCGACGCGTTTCCTTGACGTAAATCTGAGCTATGCCGGTCACATGCCCCTGTCGGAGCGGATGCGGCGTTCGGTTGTGTCACGCCGCCCGATCAGCATGGACCAACCCGAGCTGCCCGAGAATCAATGCCTCATGCAGATCTCCAAATCGGTGCTCGCGTCGGCAGCAAATGACCATGGCGGCATTCGTTTCTTTGCATCAGGTGAGGTTACCACGGCAGGTACATGATGATGCGAAACCAGTATCTGGAACAGAAACCCGATGTTGAGGAGCTGATCACCAGCCACATGGAGCTGGTGCGCCAGATTGCCTGGCATATGCATGGGCGGGTGTATTCATCAGTTGAAATCGAGGATCTGATCCAGATCGGCTATTTTGGCCTGGTGACCGCGGCGCAGAACTATACGCTTCGTGAGGGCGCGACCTTTGCGAGTTACGCCGGCATTCGGATTCGTGGGGCGATTGTCGACCACCTTCGCAAGAATTCGAATCTTTGCCGTACGACAATCGAGATGCAGAAGAAAACCAATGTCGCCGAGCGCGAGCTTCGCAACAGCCTTGGTCGCGAGCCGACAACCGGAGAGCTCGCCAAACACATGGAGATTTCGGATGACGAAATGAGCAGCTGGCAACAGGCCTTCCAGGCAAATGTTCACCAGTCGCTCGATAGCGTCTATGATGAATTCTCCGTGTGGTTCGTATCACCGGAGAATACGCCCGAGGAAAACATCAACGATGAAGAGCTGCGGCGCCTGCTGAAGGAGGCGTTGTGCACCCTCCCCGAGCGCGAGGCCCTTGTCATCCAGCTCTATTATGTAGAGGAACTGAATGTCTATGAAATCGCCGAGGTGCTGGACGTTACCACCGGCCGCGTCTCGCAGATCAAGAAATCGGCTGTCAGCTCGCTACGGCACTTCCTTGGCGAGCGAGAGGCGCTTGTTGTCAAAAGGTGATGTTGGCGCATGAGCGATGACTGGCAACAGACAGACCGAATCGTCATGGCTGTGCAGACGGCCGAAATACGGCAGACAAGCGTCACCAGCCAGCCAACCTTGAATCTTTCCTGCAGTCTTGTGAACATCGCCCGCGGACAGTGCTTACTTGAAATCAGTTCCGGCGAGCTAGCGGACAGTGCGGATGTCGGGCCCAATATCGGGGCCAATATCGGGCAGCTTGTGATCGAGATTGACAGACCGGTAATCCGCGGCAATGCGACCATACCACGGCAGCTATATGATGCTTTACTTTCACGGCTTGCGAGCGCACCACCGCGCCAGATATCCCTCAATCTCAGCATCGCCTCCAAATTGGCGGTGAGCCTTGAAGGCGATCTTCGAATTGATGACGAGACAGTCGTTCAGGTTACCGATCTCGCAGTGACGCTGCCGCTGAAATGAGCTGTTATCGGCGGGAATCGTAGGCAACGCCGCAATCAGCCAGTAATCAGAGTGGCCTAGCTGCTCAGGCGCTTCGACATTTCGACAGCTGACTGCAAAAGCCGCGAGGAGCCGGCATAGGCCTGTTGGGCCCGCATCAGCTTCACCAGCTCGTCTGAAACATTGGTGTTTGATGCCTCAAGATGGCCTTGCACGACTTGCCCGTAATTCTGCTCCATCGCCACACCGACAATAGGCGGCCCCGACTTTTCGGTCGCCACGAAATGTGCACCGCCAACCGGCTTCAGTCCGGCGATATTGCCAAATCGGGCAAGTCCCACATTGCCCACATTGACGATCACACCATCACCATAGGTCAAGTTGATGCCGCCGCGATTGTCGATATTGATTACATCAAGCAGCGATTCGCGCCCGTCAGCATCCCTGCGGGTTGGCGGGATCACAATCGCCTGCCCATTTTCGTTCAGCACGGCGCGATCATTCGTTGTGGTCAGCCGACCCGCATTGTCAATCAGGAATGATCCATCGCGAGTGTAGGAGATCCCGTTATCATCCGGATTAGCGGTGATGAACATTCCGACCCCATTCACCGCCATATCAAGCGAATTGTTTGTGACTCGCAGCGATCCCTGCTTATTGTCCTGGCGCCGTGGCTCTTCATGCACAACGCCAAAACCGACATTCAATCCCGGAATCGGGATGTCCTCAGCGTAGGAATGCAGAAAATTACCGTCGCTCCGCTTGAAACCTGTCGACCCTGAATTGGCCAGGTTGTTGGAAACAATATCGATCTCGCTGCTTGCCATTTTCAACGCGTTGCGAATGGTCGGAATCATGGTGCCCTCGTCTGTTGCTCCCTACAAACTCTTCAATTTCCGTGCCAAATTGGATGCGATTTGCCATGGAACGCTTAGCGGTTGCGATTTCCTTGGAAAATGGCATCATGTTCATGACCTCCTGCGATGTTTTGTTGAGTTGAGATACCGGGTCACAACATGAGCCAGACCACCAAAAATGCCTTGGTTCCCATAGAACCGAAAAAGTTGCCAGTGAAGCGGGCGACCGGCCCACGCTATGATCTGGTTTCGGATCAGGTGACCTTTACCTCACGGGCTGATGTGCGCGAACGTCTGCCCGACATTCTTGGCAAGGCATTGGCACTGATCTGGATTGATAAGGAATTCGCCGATATTTTCGCCCGCGATCCACAGGAAACGCTGGAAAGAGAAGGCGTCGTTCTTCCCGAAAACACATCAATCGAGTTTCAGAAACCCGGCACTGACCGACCGCGTATCGTTGTCTATGAACGCCGGCCAAATTCGAATTTCAAACTCCGAATTCTCTACCTCCAACTTGTCATGATGGCAGGTAGGTAGGGTGATTCCGTTGCGGCGTTCTGGACAAACCGTGACGTCGGTCCTTGCATCCTGCGCGTTCTGTCTGTGCGTGGCTCTGTCCTATCTTCCTGCATCGGCGCAGATCAGTAGCAGCGACGCCACCTTCAACGAAGCCATGCAGGCTGTGAAGGCCAAGAACTTTCCCCACGCGGTGAAACTTTTTTCCCTTCAGGCCGACGACAACCAGCATGACGCGCAGTACAATCTGGCGCTGCTGATGCATGCCGGCAAGGGTACCCCGCAGGATTTCGCGGCCGCGCTCAACTGGTCATGGGCAGCGCAGCTTGGCGGGATCGAGGCGGCCGAGGAGCTGTCGGACGAGCTGACAGGCTATCTTCCCGAGGATATCATTGAAGAGGTTCGCGGTTTGGTGAGAAAGCGTCTCAAGGCGCGTATTGATGATGGTGACCCGGCGGCCATCCCGCAATTTGCCACATATCATCTGCTGATGCTCGAGGAGCCGGACTATGATATGGCCTATATCTGGTTCTCGATCGGGGCTGCCCTCGGTCTGGAAGGTACGATGGTGGCCCGCGACGACGCCCGCGAGAATGTCGAAGAAGAAAAAATTGTCGTGCTCCAGCGTGAGGCTGGCACGATTTATGAAACGCTGGACATCAAGCTTGATTAGTGCGCGCCAGGTTTTGGCAGATGGCCAAGGAGGCTGAAAATGGATGTAAAGGTTCACTGGATCATCGACGGGGTCGCTGAACTCGACGTCGAGACGATGGAAGAGGCGGAAAAGAAGGTCGACGACGTTCTCCGCGACATTGTCGGGAAGAACCCGGAATTCGTGGAAATTCTTGGCGCACGCGCTGTTCAGGGAAAGGCCTATCTACCCGGATCGGAAGATGATATCGACACGCAACAGAACTGACAGGCGCCGTTTCATCCTTGGCGTGGCTGCGGCCACCAGCTGCATCTTGGCACCGCCCGCGCTTGCCGCCGGGCGCACCTATAAACCGCAGAACGAGGATACAGCTGTTCAACGCGAACTGTGTCGCTTGCGGCGCCGTGAATATGCCGATGGCGGCACCAACTGCATCTATGCGCGCCAGAGTGGCGGCAAGGATGCGGTGATCCGCGTGGATGGCTCGAAAGTCAGGTGCCAGGCGGAATATCAGTGCAAACGCGAGAAGTAGGCAACATCATTTGCGTCGGCAATCAATGCCGTTGAAATCGCCAAGCGTCTCAAGGTCCTCGACATAGACAAGCCCGGCATCGGCCAGGCGTCCTCGCATATTGTAGATATCGAGGCCAAGCTCGCCGGCGGCGAGCTTCTGGCGTTTCGCCTCCTCGCCATCAAGACGCGCCTGCGCTTTTTCCATGACCGCCTCGGCCTGCGCGCGCGCGACCACCGCAACACCGTCATCATCGGCGGCGATGACATCACCCGGAAAGATCAGTTGGCCAGCGCAGATCACCGGCACATTCACCGCGCCAAGCGTGTTCTTTACCGTCCCCATCGAGGAGACAGCGCGCGACCAGACCGGAAAGTCCATCTCCTGCAGATCGCCAATATCGCGCACACCGGCATCGCTGATCAGCCCCCTCACGCCACGCGCCTGCGCCGAGGTGGCAAGAAGGTCCCCGAAATAGCCGTCGGTGCTGGGTGAGGTGGTCGCCAGCACCAGAATGTCGCCCGGTTGGCACAACTCGATGGCCACATGCACCATCCAGTTATCTCCCGGCGCGGCGAGGATGGTGATTGCCGTG
>Ga0255767_1005439_pt1 | contig 10169 bp, 7 predicted proteins | sample 071ome_24_FD_179967 | JGI IMG/M metagenome (GOLD analysis project Ga0255767, IMG submission 179967) | Coastal salt marsh microbial communities from the Groves Creek Marsh, Skidaway Island, Georgia - 071402CT metaG (version 2) | ecosystem: Environmental > Aquatic > Marine > Intertidal zone > Salt...
ACGAATATCGATCCGACCGGGCCACGCACTTGGCGCAGTATTTCCATACCGATCGTACCCTGTCCGGCAATGACGTCCTCGTGATCAAAGGGCGGGATCAAGGTCAATCCTCGTTCTCGAGCCAGCTGGGCCGCATGAGCCGCGGCCGCATCATAATTCTCACCAACAAGTTTGACCTTGGCGCCTCTCGCCTTGACCGCATCGCGCTTGATCGCGGGCGTGTTGACACCCATGACGATAGTGACGGGAATGTTCAGCGTCTGTCCAGCAAGCGCCACGCCTTGGGCGTGATTGCCGGCTGATGCCGTAATCACCCCGCGCACCCGAGCTGCTTGGGGTAACTGACGCATCAGGTTGTAAGCCCCTCGCACCTTAAAGCTAAAGATTTCTTGCAAGTCCTCGCGCTTTAAAAGCACCCCTCGACCCACTTTTGCTGACAGTCTCGGCGCTTTCGTTAGCGGCGTTTCCTGCACCAAATCATAAATGTCAGCTTCTAAAATCTTTCTTATGGTCTTGTCCACGGAGGCATCCTTGTCTAACGTGATGAGTGTACCTCGATCCGCTAAATGGCCCGAATAAACATGACGACCGAATCCGTCAAAGAGAAAATTGGTATCGCTGCGGCCGACTATATTGACCGCTTTTTAACGCCCGAAACCATCATTGGCGTGGGCACAGGCTCGACCGCCAATTGCTTCATCGACGCGTTGGCCCCAAACCGCCACCGGTTTGAAGCTGCTGTCGCGAGCTCTGAAGCCACGGCCGAGCGTTTGCGCTCACACGGCATACCCGTTGCGTCCTTAAACGATGCTGGGTTGCTTTCCATCTATGTCGATGGTGCTGACGAGATCGATGCCAGCTTCAATATGATTAAAGGGGGCGGGGCAGCACTGACGCGGGAGAAAATCGTCGCGGCTGCGTCAACCACCTTTGTCTGTATTGCCAACGCGTCTAAGCAAGTTCAGCGTCTAGGCGCTTTCCCGTTACCGATTGAAGTGATACCTATGGCGCGATCGCTGGTTGCGAGGCGGCTCGTCGCAATTGGAGGGTCGCCTGTGTGGCGCGAAGGAATCATCACCGATAACGGTAACGCCATTCTTGATGTGCACGACCTAACGATCGACGATCCCGCCCGATTAGAATCGGAGATCAATGATTGGCCAGGAGTTGTCACTTGCGGCCTGTTTGCCATGCGCGGCGCCGATGCGCTGATCGTTGACGACGGCGATGACATCAAGATTCTGAATCGGACCTAAAGGTCGAGAATTTTCCCGGGATTCAAGACCCCCAGAGGATCCAGCGCCTGCTTCAGCACTTTGATCTGATCGATTTCAGCGGAAGAGCGGGTATATTGAAGATAGCGTTTTTTTAATAATCCAACCCCGTGTTCAGCCGACACGCTGCCGCCAAACTGCTGCACAACACCCATAATGGCATCACCCAGCGGCTCACACGCTGCCTTAAATGATTCGATCGTCTGATCGATGGGTTTCAAAATATTGAGATGCACATTGCCATCGCCGATGTGTCCAAACCAAATGACCTCAGCGTCGCTCGCCATGCGGTTGACCAATTCATCGACGGCCCTTAGAAAGGCTGGGGCCTGATGAATATTGACCGACAAATCGTGCTTATAGGGCGTTCTCGGCGTAATAGCCTCGGAGATACCCTCTCGGTAACGCCAGAGCCGCTGATTGTCACGTTCGCTCTGAGCCAGCACACCATCGGTCACCAACTCCGCTTGGTAAAGCGACTCGAACATGTCCGTACCAAGATCAACTAGCGCGTCCGACTCGTACTCAACCAGCACATAAAAAGGCGCGTCGGGAAGCGATGATGGTTCACCGGAATGTTGAACAACATGGTCCACTGCCGCCGCCGAAAAAAACTCAAAGGCAGTCAGCGAAAGCGCCTGTCGGCAACGGGTTAAGACGGACAGCGCGTGCTCCATTTGAGCGACGCCGAGCACCATCACCCGAAGGGACTTTGGCTGGCTCGTAAGACGCATCCATGCTTCAGTGACCATGCCAAATATGCCTTCTGATCCGATGAACAGTTGCTGTAAATCCGGACCCGTTGCATTTTTGACGAGTCCAGCATTCAGCGTCATCGCTCGACCCTGGCCCGTGACCACCGACAGACCGGCCACCCAGGCACGGGTTAATCCATAGCGCAGTACTTTGATGCCACCGGCGTTGGTGGCAATGTTGCCGCCGATTTGGCTCGACCCCGAGGAAGCAAAATCCACTGGATAGTAAAGCCCCTGTGACTCGGCAAACTGTTGCAGTGAGGCAGTCACACAGCCTGGCTCAAGGCGAACCAATTGATCCTCTTCTACGAAATCGATAATGGCTCGCATTCGCTCGAAGCTAACAACCACTTCGCCATCACAAGCGGTGGCGCCACCCGACAACCCTGTTCGGCCACCGGAGGGCACAAGCTTTATACCCGACTCATTGGCAACACGAACGAGTGCTTCAACCTGCGCTTTTTCTCGGGGAAACACGACCACGGAAGGGTTTGGTGCAAGGAACCTTGACCAATCTTGGCCATAATGCTGAAGATCGGCTGGGCTCGTTAGCAGATCTTCAGCCGGAAACACATCATTCAGGCGTGCCAGAGAATCTGTCATGCGCCTTGGTAACGAAGCGCCATGGCATCAAGCGGGATCGGTTTAATCAGCGACGCATTGCCCGCCGTGCCAAACGCCTCGTAGCGGGCGATCACAATCTCTTTCATGGCGTCGGTGGCTACTTGCAAGTATTTACGAGGGTCGAACTCGCTGGTGTTGTCTCTCAGGAATCGCCTGATCGCACCTGTTGAGGCGAGGCGCAGGTCGGTATCGATATTGACCTTGCGAACCCCGTGCTTGATGCCTTCTTGAATTTCTTCAACAGGTACGCCATACGTTTCTGGAATCTCTCCTCCTGATTCATTGATCACTTGTAACCAATCTTGAGGGACACTGGACGATCCATGCATCACAAGGTGAGTGTCAGGGATCCTTTCGTGAATTGCCTTAATCCTGTCAATCGCTAGGATGTCGCCGGTCGGCGGACGGGAAAACTTGTAAGCGCCATGACTGGTGCCGATGGCAATGGCCAACGCATCACAACCCGTTTGGTCGATGAAGTCGGCAGCTTGATCAGGATCGGTCAGCAACTGATCCATGGACAAGGTCCCGCTAGCGCCAACGCCATCTTCTTCGCCGGCTTCACCTGTCTCAAGGGACCCTAAACATCCTAGTTCACCTTCGACAGTAACGCCGCAGGCATGAGCCATCTCAACGGTGCGCCGCGTGACTTCAACGTTGTACTCATAGCTCGCCGGCGTTTTCTGATCCTCTAGCAACGAGCCATCCATCATGACCGAAGAAAAACCAAGTTGGATCGACCGCTGGCACGCAGCTGGGGACGCGCCGTGGTCTTGGTGCATTACAACAGGGATATCGGGGAATTCTTCGATGGCAGCCAATATCAAATGTCTTAAGAAATTCGCCCCAGCGTACTTACGGGCGCCAGCAGAGGCTTGAACGATGACCGGGCTATCTGTCTCGGCGGCGCCCTCCATGATGGCTCGCATTTGTTCCAGATTGTTCACGTTGAAAGCCGGAACGCCGTACCCTCGTTCCGCTGCGTGATCCAGCAGTTGTCGCATACTTACCAACGCCATGCCGCTCTCCTCTTACTGTGCTTTCTATCTTATGTCTGACTATCTTTTATCTAACTATCTTTTATCTAAGCGCTTTATCAGAGCGCTTTATATGGATTCTTTATCTGGATTCTCTCTATGCGCCGATTTAATGCGCTGATCGATCGCTGCCTCATTCTTTTCTGACCGTTGTCTTAACTCTGTCTTATCTTTTTTTCTTCCTTTTCTTCGAGCCTACTCTCAGTCAGTATTCCCTAATCGTCTTTTACACTCGTCGCGAACGGTCTCTTTTCAAGGGTCTGCTTTTGACCAGTGCGCGGCTTTATCGCAGCGCGTTAATGCCAAGAAACGCAGCCCTCTAAACAACGCTATTTACAACCCTATTTTGGAAAACCGCTTGCGCTCTGCTGAGCATTCATCCCAATTGGTCAGTTTCCCTTGTCGGTCAGCGCTTCAAGCGCTGCAATAGCAGGCAGCGTTTTCCCCTCAACAAATTCCAAAAACGCGCCGCCGCCCGTTGAAATGTAGCTAATCGCATCGGTCACGCCAAATTGCTCGATGGCAGCCAGTGTGTCACCACCGCCAGCAATGGAAAACGCGTCAGAAGCCGCGATAGCCTCTGCCAGCGTTTTGGTTCCCTCGGCGAAAGGCGACATCTCGAAGACACCAAGCGGACCATTCCAAATAATCGTTTTTGCCCGCCCCATTTCCTCCGAGAGCGCGGCTGCCGTCTGTGGCCCCACGTCCAAGATCATTTCTGCGTCGGCTACGTCGCCGACGGACACCGTACGAATATTCGCCGTTTCAGAAAACGCATCAGCCACCACGACATCAACCGGCATGGGAATGCGCGTTTTGTCCATGATGCGCTTTGCTGCGTCCATGAGCTCGGGCTCATAGAGCGACTGCCCAACCGAGTGCCCAGCCGCCGCCAGGAAGGTATTCGCAATGCCGCCTCCCAGTACCAGCGCATCCACTTGTTCGCTTAGCGCTGAGAGCACTTCGAGCTTCGTTGACACTTTGCTACCACCCACGACAGCAACAAGCGGCCGTTCAGGGGCAGCCAACGCGCGGCTCAGCGCGTTTAACTCTGCCTCTAATAAGGGTCCAGCGCAGGCGATGGGTGCAAAAGCCGATACGCCCGACGTTGATGCCTGTGCTCTGTGCGCTGTGCCGAAGGCGTCCATCACGAATACGTCGCATAGCTGGGCAAGCTCACTCGCCAAGTCTGCGTCATTTGCTTTCTCGCCTTCGCACAGGCGAATGTTTTCGAGTAACACCACCCGATCGGTAGGCAGCGATGCGCCGCCCAAATAATCTTGAACCAGTCGAACCGGTTCGCCGAGCAAATTCGAGAGTCGTTCCGCCACGGGTGCCAAGGTAACATCCGGTTGCTCTACGAGAGGGACGCCTTCTTTGGGGCGTCCGAGGTGGGATGCAATCAGCACCTGGCTCACGCCTGCCGACAGAAGTTGCCTTAGAGAGGGAAGCGCAGCTCGAATTCTTGCATCACTGGTAACCTGCCCGTCTTTGATCGGCACGTTAAAGTCTTCGCGAATGAGCACTCGCTGCCCAGCAAGCGGCACATCGCCTAAGGTTTTAACGCTCAGCATTAAGCCCCCTTGTCTGCCAACCTTGTGGCTCTTTCGAGCACGTTCTCATGACTAAACCCGAAGTGCGCCATGACGTCACCGCCTTTACCGGAGGCGCCGAAGGAATCAATGGAGACCACATCTCCATCAAGACCGACCCACTTCCGCCAGTAATCGCCGTGGCCGGCCTCAATAGCCAGGCGCTTACGAACCGATCGTGGCAACACTTGTTCCTGATACTCCTCATCTTGCGCGGCGAACACTTCCGCGCACGGCATCGAGACTACCCGTACGCTGCGGCCTTCAGTCGCTAATGCCTCGGCCGCGGTCCTCGCTAAGTCAACTTCTGATCCAGTCGCCAAAAGAATGATCTCTGGTGAATCGCCATTATCAAAAAGTACATAGCCGCCACGTTGAATCAAGGCCACTTGCTCGTCTGAACGCGCTTGGTGTGCAACAGACTGTCTTGACAATACGAGTGCCGTTGGCGCTCGCCGCCGGCTAATGGCATGACACCAGGCTGCGCGCACCTCAACCGCATCGCAGGGCCGCCACACGCACAAATTCGGCGTAGTTCTCAAATTAGTGAGTTGTTCGATCGGTTGATGCGTCGGTCCATCCTCTCCCTGGCCAATACTATCGTGGGTATAGACGTGTATGGCCCCTACGCCCATTAAGGACGACATCCGGACCGCATTTCGGGCGTACTCCATGAACATCAAGAAGGTCCCGGTGAAAGGGATGAGTCCACCGTGCAAGGCGAGCCCGCTTGCGATGGCCGTCATAGCGAACTCCCTAACGCCGTAGTAGATGTAATTGCCACCATTGCCCGCACCCGTTACTGGCGCTGCAGCAGCCCAAATCGTGCTGTTCGAACCGGAAAGGTCTGCAGAACCGCCGATCAGTTCGGGCAGCTGCTCACTCAATTCCGCGATAAAGTCGCCCGATGATTGTCGAGTGGCTTTCGAAGTCGCCGCGGCTTGGGCTGAGGCGAGCGCTTGCTTGGCGAAAGCATCCCAAGCGTCTGGCAATTGTCCTGCTAGGCGACGCTTAAATTCGGCGGCTAACTCTGGCAGCGCCGCCTCATAGGCAGCAAACGCTTCATTCCAAGCGCCTTCTCGCGCTGCGCCTTGCGACTTTGCATCCCAAGCGTTGTACACAGCCTCTGGAATCTCAAACGGACCAGGCTCCCAAGAAAGGCGCTGCCGCGTTGCTGCGATCTCATCATCACCAAGAGGTGACCCATGACTCGCTGCCGTTCCCTCTTTATTGGGTGAACCAAACCCAATGCGCGTTTTACAGCAAATGAGTGTAGGTTGGCTCTCGTTCGCCTTGGCGGCTGCGATGGCCGCTTCAATGGCAGCCGAGTCGTGCCCATCAACCGCCTCAATGACTTGCCACCCATAAGCACGAAACCGTGCAGGGGTATCGTCGGTGAACCAATCCTTGACCTCGCCGTCAATCGAGATTCCATTATCGTCATAGAGGCAAATTAACTTACCAAGCTGCCAGGTCCCAGCGAGTGAGCAGGCCTCGTGCGAGATCCCTTCCATCAAGCAACCATCTCCGGCAAATACATAGGTGTGATGGTCAACAACTGTATGTACATGACCGCTCGAGTCAGTCGCATTGAACGTTTGAGCAAGCACTTTTTCGGCGAGCGCCATTCCCACAGCATTGGCGAGACCTTGGCCTAACGGGCCAGTCGTTGTTTCGACACCCGGCGTGTCGCCATATTCCGGGTGGCCAGGTGTTGACGACCCAAGCTGCCTGAACGCTTTCAGATCATCCATTGACACGTCATAGCCCGTGAGATGCAGGAGGCTATAGATCAACATTGACCCGTGCCCGTTAGAGAGCACAAATCGGTCGCGATCGACCCAGTCTGGGTTTTGCGGGTTGTGTTTTAAGTGATGACGCCAGAGTCGCTCAGCCATATCCGCCATTCCCATAGGCGCGCCTGGATGCCCGGAGTTGGCTTGTTGGACGGCGTCCATTGCAAGCGCACGAATAGCATTGGCGCATGCTAGGTCAAGACTCATTTCTTCACTCATTGGGCACTCACTCAGTGGGGGATGTATTAGGCCGGATATTCTCCCACAGCAACCCAAGGGGGGTCACGAGAATCCTCGGTTTCCCTGAAAAATTTCTTCTGTTTACACTCTCGTGCGCTTTCAACCAGGCGCCGGCTCGCGGCAAACCCCAACCAACCACAAAGAAGTAGCGAACAGTGTTGGAAGATCAAGGCGCCGCCGAGGGCCAATACCCACCTGATCCAAATTGGTCTGGATCTTGAAGATTCCTCAAACAGCCCACTTCCTGTCATGGTTTCGAGTGAGTACTATAGCGATCCATTTTCTCGAAGAAGATCGATATGGCCGACAATAGCGTCTTTACTTCAGAGTCTGTTTCTGAGGGTCACCCAGACAAACTGTCCGATCAGATATCAGATGCGATTCTCGATGCGCTGCTCGAGCAAGATCCAGACGCGCGGGTCGCCTGCGAGACGCTGGTTAAAACCGGAATGGTGGTGTTGGCTGGTGAGATAACCAGCAGCGCAAACATCGACTTCGAACAGGTTTGCCGCGAAACCATCATTGATGTGGGTTATGACTCCTCGGACGTAGGATTCGATGGCGCCTCGTGCGCGGTGATCAATGCCCTCGGTAAACAGTCACCGGATATCGCAATGGGCGTTGATGAGACCGCAGATCATGAACAGGGTGCAGGCGACCAGGGCCTGATGTTCGGCTACGCCTCGAATGAAACCGATGTATTGATGCCCGCTCCCATCACCTACTCTCATTTGCTGGTAAAACGTCAGGCCGATGTGAGAAAAGCTGGCACGCTGTCTTTTCTGCGGCCAGACGCTAAGAGCCAAGTGACCTTTCGCTACGAAGAAGGCGCGCCAGTCGCCATCGACGCGGTGGTCCTATCTACCCAGCACGATCCGGACATCTCGCTCGCAGACCTTCAAGAAGCCGTGATGGAAGAAATCATTAAACCAGTGCTGCCGGCTAACTGGCTCTCGGCACAGACGAAGTATTTCATTAATCCAACGGGTAATTTTGTCATTGGCGGCCCCGTGGGCGATTGCGGTTTAACGGGTCGGAAAATTATTGTCGACACCTACGGCGGTATGGCAAGGCATGGCGGCGGAGCATTCTCTGGCAAGGACCCCTCAAAAGTCGACCGCAGCGCCGCTTACGCTGGTCGCTACGTGGCTAAAAATATTGTTGCCGCCGGGCTCGCCGATCGCTGCGAAATCCAGGTGTCCTACGCGATTGGCGTCGCAGAGCCCACGTCCATCAGCATTAACACCTTCGGCACTGGGAAGCTTTCCGACGACGCCATCGAAGCCCTCGTGCGTGAACATTTTGATCTTCGTCCGAAAGGACTGATCAGCATGCTGGACTTAAAGAAGCCCATTTATCTGCCTACCGCGAGTTATGGTCACTTTGGCCGCACCGAAGACTCGTTCTCATGGGAGAAGACCGACCGAGCCGAACAGCTCGCCGCGGCGCTTTAGTCACTCAGCGCCGTGTCGTTACTGCCACCGCTCAGTTTCGAATTTTCAGCGCCTAAGGATGATGCAGCGCTGGCCCGCCTCATGCGAAGCCACGAGCGTCTCAGCGCACTTGCTCATGACTACGTATCGGTCACTTACGGAGCGGGTGGTTCTACCCGCGATGGGACGCTCGAAGCGGTCTTTCAGCTCAGTGATACCGGCGCCGACGTTGCGCCCCACTTGTCATTTGGCGGCGATACCCCCGACAAAATTCGTGGCTTGCTAGACCAGTATCGGACAAAAGGGATTAAGCGACTCGTAGCCCTTCGAGGAGATCGGCAATCAGGCGTGTCGACCAGCCTCGCTTACGCCGCGGAACTTGTCGCCTTCATTCGAGAGGAGCACGGTACATGGTTCGATATCGAGGTGGCTGCTTACCCAGAGCTGCATCCCGAATCGCCGACGCTAGAATCGGAGCTCCTACACTTCAAAACTAAAGTCGATGCTGGCGCAAATGGCGCGATCACTCAGTACTTTTATGCGAGTGATGCTTACTTCCGGTTTAGGGACGAGTGCTTAGCGCAGGGCATCGATATTCCGATCACGCCGGGCATCATGCCCATCACCAATCTTGCCGGCATCAAGCGTTTTTCAGCAGTTTGCGGCGCCGATATCCCAAGATGGATCCTTCGCCGCCTCGAAAGCCTCGAGGACGACAGCGATAGTCTCAAAGCCTTTGGCGAGGAAGTGGTCACATCACTTTGCGAGCAACTCATCCAAGGGGGCGTCCCTAGCCTTCACTTTTATACCCTGAATCAGTCCAAACCAACCCTGCGCCTCTGCAAAAACCTTGGGTACTGAGCAACACATCCCTCGCATCTTTATCGATCAGCCATTGTCGGTCGGCCAAACGCTCGATTTGCCCACCGGTAAGACCCATCACCTCATCGGCGTGCTCCGTCTCCGGGATGACGACGCCGTGACGCTCTTCAATGGAACTGAAGAAGAATTTGGTGCCCGCTTGAAGGTGATGGACAAGCGGCGCGTTTTGGCAACGATCGTCAGCGCCGAGTGCCCTTGCCGAGAAAGCTCGCTTTCCATCACCCTTTGGCTCGGTGTGTGCAAGCGAGACGCCATGATGGCGGCCTTGCGACGCTCGACGGAGCTTGGCGTTTCCGCCATTCAGCCGGTGTTGACTGATTTTTCTGCTGTTGGGGGCAAGCAAGTCAGCAGGCTCGCAGAGAAGTGGCAGCAAGTCATTGAAGGCGCCGCCGAGCAATCAGGGCGGACTCGGCTGCCAGTTCTGCATGCTGTTTCAGACTTGCAAACGCTGCTGGCTCGAGCGATGAGTGACTCCGCTGAGACCCGCTACGTGGCCCACCCCGGGGGCGGGGCATTTTCACCCCCTGGGGAAAACT
>Ga0255767_1005446_pt1 | contig 10165 bp, 9 predicted proteins | sample 071ome_24_FD_179967 | JGI IMG/M metagenome (GOLD analysis project Ga0255767, IMG submission 179967) | Coastal salt marsh microbial communities from the Groves Creek Marsh, Skidaway Island, Georgia - 071402CT metaG (version 2) | ecosystem: Environmental > Aquatic > Marine > Intertidal zone > Salt...
GAGGCCGGATGCACCCATGGCCTTTACTGCCATCGCGGAACAACTGGGTTTAAGTGGCGAGCGCGATCTGGACGCATTGGGTAAACGCCTGCGCGCGATGCAACGCGACGGTCAGATCATCTCCGGCAGACGGGGTGCCTATGGGGTGCCCAAGCGAATGGATTTACTGCGCTGCCGGGTGATGGGTCACAGAGACGGTTACGGTTTTGCCCGGCCGTTAGAAGAAGGAGGGGACGATTTATTTCTCTCGGCCCGAGAGATGTATCAGGTGTTCGATGGCGATGAGGTGCTGGTCTCAGTGGCAGGTCTCGATCGTCGCGGTCGGGCTGAGGGGCAGATTGTTGAGGTGCTGACCCGGGCGCATGCCAAAGTGGTCGGGCGCTACATGGAAGAGAGTGGCATTGGCTTTCTGCTTTCCCACAATACGCGCATTCGAAATCACATTCTGATCCCGCCCAAAGCCAAGGGCGGCGCACGCCATGGACAGCTGGTATCGGTCGTCCTCACGGATTACCCCTCGGCCACTTTGGGTGCCAAGGGTGAGGTCGAGGAAGTCCTCGGTGATCATCTGGACCCGGGGCTTGAGATCGACGTCGCCATTCGCGCCCACGGCATACCCTGGGAGTGGCCAGATGAGGTGCTCCGCGAGGCGGGCGCGCTCGGCGAAGAGCCGGCCGAGGCAGATAAAACCAACAGGGTAGATCTGCGCGATGTGCCGTTTGTGACCATCGATGGCGAAGACGCCAAAGATTTTGACGACGCCGTGTGGTGCGAGGAAACCCCCGACGGATTCCAGCTGCGCGTGGCGATCGCCGATGTCTCTCACTACGTCCCGGTCGGTTCCGCGCTCGACGAGGAAGCGAGCATCAGAGGTAATTCGGTGTATTTCCCGGAACGGGTCGTACCCATGTTCCCCGAAGTCCTCTCGAACGGCTTGTGTTCTTTAAAGCCGCAGGTAGATCGGCTGGCGATGGTCTGCGACATGCACATTGACCGCAAGGGCCAGTTGCAGGACTACACTTTTTACGAGGCAGTGATTCATTCCCATGCGCGGCTCACCTATACCGACGTCGGTGCGGTCATTCAGGATGGCTGGAGTCCACACGTGCCCGCCGAGCGCGGTGAGGAGATTGAGCGGCTCTATGGGCTTTACCAAGTGCTGCGCGGCGCTCGGGAGCAGCGGGGTGCGCTCGATTTCGACACGCAGGAAACCCGCATCCTGTTTGACGAGCAGCGTAAAATCGCTGCCATTAAGCCGGTGCAGCGCAACGACGCCCACAAATTGATTGAGGAGTGCATGCTGATTGCCAATGTGGCCACCGCACAGTTCCTCGAAGCGCTCGAGCAGCCCGCGCTGTTCCGCGTTCATGAGGGCCCTAGTGCTGAGAAGCTTGAGAACCTCCGGGCCTTTTTAGGTGAGCTGACGCTGGATCTCCCTGGTGGCCTCAAGCCTACCCCTGAACACTATCAGTCATTGCTCGCCACTGTGGAAGGCCGTGACGACAGACACATCATTCAGACCATGTTGCTTCGCTCGTTATCACAGGCCGTGTACCACCCTGAGAATGCGGGCCACTTCGGGCTGCATTACGAGGCCTACGCTCACTTCACGTCTCCCATCCGCCGGTATCCGGACCTGTTGGTGCACCGTGCGATTCGCGCAGCGATTCGAGGCCGAGGTAAAGGCGCTCATATCAAACGGGTCAAAGGGGCGAGTGCGCTCAAACGAGAGAGAATATACCCCTATGACGTCGGCGCGATGGCCGCACTGGGCGAGCAATGCTCTATGACCGAGCGCCGCGCGGATGACGCGACGCGGGAAGTGGATGCCTGGCTCAAATGCGAGTTTCTGAAGGACCGGATTGGCGAGGAGTTTGAGGGAGTCATTGCCGCCGTGACGAACTTCGGCGTCTTTGTTGAACTGAGCGAGCTGTACATTGAGGGTTTGATCCACATCAGCGCTTTACCCGGGGACTATTATCATTTTGATCAGGCGAAGCAGCGTCTGATTGGTGAGCGCACGCGGCAGGTTTTCCAGCTGGGTGGAGCTGTCACCGCCAGGGTTGCCCGGGTCGATCTTGATGATAGAAAAATCGATCTGGAACTGGCCGGGGTTGCGCCTTCCCGACGGGGTAAAAGTGGGAAGCGCCGGCCCGAGGGTGAGCCAGCGGCGGGGAGCCGCAACAAGAAATCGCGCCGCCGCCAAACCGCTCCCAATGGGGAAAAGGAAAGCGATGGTAAAGAGCGCAAGTCGGGCCAGCGGTCTCCGAAGCCATCAAAATCTGCAAAATCCCCCAAGTCGGCGAAGTCCAAAAAAGCCTCTACCTCAGGCCGGCCGGCGAAAGCATCCAAGCCGGGCAAGGCATCGGCCGCAAAGCGACGATCTGGTAAGCAGCCCCCTGCTGGCAAAAAAGGGCGGTGAACCATGAGTGATGCCGCATATGGCTATCATGCGGTAGAAAGCTTGATCCGCAGAGAGCCGCGCCGCGTTGCAGCATTGCATGTTCAGGCAGACCGTCAGGACAAGCGCATGCAGGCGTTGTGTGAGTTGTCCCGAAATCAAGGCGTGTCGGTGCTCTCCTGTTCTAAGTCAGAGCTCGACGCACTGGTTAGCGGGCGCCATCAGGGCGTGGTGGCAGTACTCGACCCCGCGGCGGGGGCCGAGGCTGGAGGATTGATGAGTGAGGCAGATCTCAGCCAGCATCTCTCTCGGGTGGCCACTCCGCTCATTTTGATTCTTGATGGCGTGACGGACCCCCATAATCTGGGCGCTTGCTTGCGCAGCGCCGATGCGGCAGGGGTCACTGCTGTCATCTTTCCCAAAGATAAAAGTGCTGACGTGAACGATGTGGTACGCAAAGTGGCGAGTGGCGCCGCCGAGACAGTACCTTGGGTGCGCGTGACTAACCTCGCCAGAACAATCGAGTCTTTAAAGCAGGCCGGTGTCTGGGTGATCGGCACCGATGGTGATGCAGAAGTAACGCTGTATGAGCAAGATTTGAGCGGGCCCTGTGCGATGGTGCTCGGCTCGGAGGGTGCGGGGATGCGTCGTTTGACTCGCGATCTTTGCGATTTCATTGTCAAGCTGCCCATGGCCGGGGCGGTCTCCAGCCTCAATGTGTCGGTCGCGGCGGGGGTGTGTCTATTTGAGGCGGTGCGGCAGCGCGCCCTTTAAAAGCCTTATTAGGGCTGAATCAGGTGCCAAATTGCGACGTTGCAAAGCGGCATAGGCCTTTGTAGAATCCGCCCCTCAAAATTTGGTCGGGTCTGAAAACAGGCCCATCCTCCTTGCCACACCGCACGACGGGTGGCTGTAAACCATAGGGAGTACGCGAGTGCGACACTACGAAGTTGTGTTCATGGTCCATCCGGACCAGTCAGAACAAGTCCCCGGAATGATTGAGCGATACAGCAACGTCATCACTAAAGATGGCGGCACTGTGCATCGTCTGGAAGATTGGGGTCGACGTCAGTTGGCCTATCACATCAACAAAATCCACAAGGCGCACTACGTGCTGATGAACGTCGAGGCCTCCAACGAGGCGATGGAAGAGTTAACCACCACCTTCCGCTACAACGACGCCGTCATTCGCAACCTCGTCATTCGCCGTGACGAACCTGTGCTCGATGAGTCCCTCATCATGAAGGCCGAGCGCGAAGACAAGGAACGCAAGGCCCGTTATCAGGAGCGTCAGGACAATGACGCCCGCCGTGCAGCGGCCGAGACGGCCGAGGCACCTGCTCAGGAAGAGGCGCCGGAGCCCGTTGCCGAAGAGCCCGAAGCAGCCACTGAAGAAGCGACAGAGGAATAAGCCATGTCACGTTTTTTTCGACGCAGAAAGTTTTGCCGTTTCACTGCCGAGGGCGTGACCGAGATCGATTACAAAGATCTGGACACCCTCAAGCAGTACGTCTCTGAGACCGGCAAGATCGTACCGAGCCGGATTACCGGCACCAAGGCCAAGTATCAGCGTCAGCTCGCGACGGCGGTAAAGCGCGCGCGCTACCTCGCTCTACTGCCTTACACAGACGCTCATAACTAAGCGTTAATGATGCGCGGCCTCGCTGAATTCATCATGCGCGGCCGGTGGCAGGCGCTCGGCATCGCGGTACTAGGGTCGGGCAGTCTGTTATTTGGCTGGATCAGTGCGGCGGCCATCGCACTGGTTACCCTGAGAAAGGGGACAGCTTCCGGCGGTTGGTTGGCGCTGTGGGCGTTATTGCCCGCGGTGATCATCACGGTCATGACTGGCGACACGGGTAGCGCCATGTTGTTGCTGGGGGCCTACGGTCTGGCGGTTGTCCTGCGGGAGAGCGTCAGTCTGTCACTGGCAGTGATGGCCAGCGTGCCGCTGGCATTGGTCAGCGGAATGGCCCTGACTCTGCTGAATGGCCCGTTTTTGGAGGACCTGGTGGCAACATTCAACCAGGCCCTTACCCAGCTGGAGCAAGATCTCCAGCAAGAGGGTTCGGGAGAGTTGGCGTTCAATTCGCTAGCGGTCCCTCAGGTGGCGGCGCTGTTGGCAACAGGCAACGCGGTGATTGCTTTGCTCAGCCTGCTGTTGGGGCGCTACTGGCAAGCAGCACTCTACAACCCCGGGGGATTTGGCGGCGAATTTCGCGCGCTGAGGTTGCCCGCCGGTGCCGTGATGGCAATGGCGCTCGTGGCAGCTGCATTGTGGTGGCTGGGGCCCGATTGGCGGGTCTGGAGCGCGGCCGCGGTACTGCCGCTCACCATCGTCGGGTTCGCATTGGTGCATGCCTATGCAGCCCGCGCGAACAAAGGGGTCGCTTGGCTGACCCTGATGTACGTGCTGTGGATCGTGCTCGATCCAGTGAAGTGGATATGGGTGGGATGTGTTGTGATCGATGCATTCGCCGATTTTAGGGCCAGATGGGCGAGCTCTTCTGGCCAGGGTTCTGGTGGCGCCTAAGCCGCCGAAGAAGAATTGATTGGAGTCGGCCGTTTACACGGCCAACAGAGGAAAGAACGATGGAAGTCATTTTGCTCGAAAACATTGGCAATCTCGGCACGCTGGGTGACAAGGTTGACGTGAAACCCGGTTACGGCCGTAATTTCCTGATCCCGCAGGGCAAGGCAGTGCCGGCCACAGAAGACAACGTGGCCAAGTTTGAGGCCCGCCGTGCGGAGCTCGAAGCCGCCGCTGCGGAGACGCTGTCTGCCGCAGAGGCTCGGGGTGAGGCGTTAGCGGCTCTGAGTGCGGTCGAGATCGCAGCAACTGCAGGAGAGGAAGGCAAGCTGTTTGGTTCCGTAGGAACCCGTGATATTGCCGATGCTCTTGCCGCGGCCGGCTGCGAGGTCGATAAGTCGGAAGTCCGGCTTCCCGAGGGCGTGATTCGCGAGCTTGGCGAGTTTGAAATCATGATTCAGGTCCATGCTGACGTGTCGACCTCTGTCGCGATTCACATCGTCGCTGAATAGGCTCCGCGGGCGTCCGCTCCGCCTAAACCCCTTGGCGCCAGCGTTTTTACGTGGCGCCAACCCTCAGCGCAGATCTTTTCTGGCAGTTCTTCCCGGTCGCGGGTAATCTAATCGGCCGGACGGCGTCCATGCATCGATGATTTGGTGCCACCCCGGCTGATCAGGCACAGAAGAAGGCGACACCTTGGAGTCGGTAAAACCTCAGGATTCGGATATCTCGCGGATCCGCATGCAACCCCAGTCGGTCGAGGCAGAACGCTCGGTCATAGGGGGTATTTTGTTGGTACCCGAGAGCTGGGACGTGATTGCCGAGCTGGTTGATGCCAGCGATTTTTATCGGCCTGAGCACCGGGCGATTTTCCGTCAGATCGCCATTCTGGTTGATCGCAACGAACCGATTGATGTCATTACCGTTGCCGACCGGCTGTTGGCGACGGGTGAACTGGACGCAGCCGGCGGCCACACCTACCTCGCAGATCTTGTAGAGCAGACCCCCACCGCCGCCAACGTCAGTGCTTATGCCCGTGCGGTTCGGGAGCGCGCGCTGCTCAGAAAGCTGATTGGGGCGGCGCAGGATATAGCGACCGCGGGTTTTAACCCGGAAGGCCGCAGCGCCGAAGAACTGGTTGACGAAGCCGAGCGGCTCATCATGACGGTCTCTGAGAGCGGCCCGAAACTGGGTGGCCCTCAAGGCATGGCGCCACTGCTAACGGGTGCGCTGGAGCGCATTGAAGAGCTCTATAACACCGGTGGTGATATTACCGGGCTCACCACAGGCTTCATTGATCTCGATAAGAAAACCTCGGGGCTACAGCCCTCGGATCTGGTGATTGTGGCGGGTCGTCCCTCTATGGGTAAGACGGCTTTTGCCATGAACCTGGTGGAGAACGCGTCTGCCCATACTGAAAAGCCGATTCTGGTTTTTTCGATGGAAATGCCGGCGGAGCAACTGGTGGTGAGGATGATGTCCTCACTGGGCAAGATCGATCAGTCGCGGTTGCGCACGGGTAAATTGCAACAAGATGATTGGCCGAAGCTGTCGGCGGCGATGGCGAAGTTGAAAGAGACCACCATCTTCATTGATGACACGCCGGCGCTGACGCCGACTGAAGTCAGAGCGCGAGCGCGCAGACTCTCAAGGGAGCACGGTGACCTGGCTATGATCATGGTCGATTACCTGCAGTTGATGCGCGTTGCGGGGGCGGCGGAGGGCCGCACCGCGGAGATTTCAGAAATTTCCCGCAACCTAAAAGCCATTGCCAAAGAGTTCCGCTGTCCGGTGGTGGCGCTTTCGCAGTTGAATCGCGCCTTGGAGCAGCGTCCCAACAAGCGTCCTGTGAATTCGGATCTCAGGGAATCGGGTGCGATCGAGCAGGACGCCGATGTGGTGATGTTCATTTATCGGGATGAGGTGTATCACGAGGACTCTCCGGATAAAGGGGTAGCCGAGATCATTATCGGCAAGCAGCGAAATGGGCCAATCGGCACCTGTCGTCTTGCGTTTCAGGGCGAATTCACGCGATTTGAAAATCTCGCTCGGGATGACTACGCCGGCTACTGAGGCCGCGCTCCCGTTTTATGTCCTGCGGGCCTGAGACTCCCCCAAAATGAACCAAATTCCCTCGTCCATCGATTTTTCTGCGCTGCTCGAAATGCTCGGCGGAGAGAAGCAGATAGTGGCCTCACTACTCTCTAAATTTGTTGATGAATTGACCACGGACCTTGCTGCCAGTGAGCAGGCGATTACTGATCAAAACGCTGTGGCGCTGAGGCAGATTGCACATCGCATCAAAGGCACCAGTGCCAATTTGCATGCGCCCATGCTGTCGGCGGCCGCCCGTGAGCTGGAGCAGGCCTGCACGGAGGCTGATGCCTCGCTGATGACGATTAAGAAGCAGGTGATGTCAGATCAGGCGCGGGCAGTGCAAGAGGCCATCGAACGCTGGAGCGCTGAAAGCTGAGCGCCAAGCGCCCAGACAGGATTGATCAAAGACCGATTTCTTTTCTCAGCCGCGCGAGATGTGTGACCTGCTCCTCCGCGCTGGGTGGCTCCTCTGTAGGTGCCGATAGTGCTACCCGTTCCGGGCCCTGCAGCACTTCGCCCCGAGCGGCGCGACTGACCCATCGCTCGTAGTGTTCTCGATACACCGGCCAGGTTTTTGATTCCGGCTCGTTGGCCAGAAAAAACCAGTCGCTGTCGCGCCCGGCAAGGTAGACCGCCGGGTGTTGCCACGCTGCGTCAGTTTTGGGTGCGGGCGCAAGACATGCCTGCCGATAAGCGTCGTAGGGCGATGGCAGGCCCAGATCGCTCAGGCAGTGCCGACACGCCTCGATCATGCGATTCAGCGTGGGCAGATAATCGCTGTGCTCAATGGCGTGCTGAGCGGCACGCAGGATCACCGCAGTAGGGTAGGCATCAAGCGCCTCTAGCCACAGTCGTTTGACCTGTTTGACCTGTTCGGCGTCTGCCCAGGCCGCGTAATATTGGTTGTGGTAGTTCAACCGAAATAGCGCGAACACCTGATTGATTGCCTCAATCAGCTGCGAGTCGGGTGACTCCGTGGGATCAGTTGGCCCAGCTGGTGTCGGTGAGGTCGTCGCTGAGACTTCGGTCTTTTGAGCGATGGCTGCCGCTAGCGCCGCCGCGTCCTGTTTCTCCGCCATGCTGTTCTCCATACCCTGCGCTACGGCACCGGCGCTTTACGTGCTGCAGGAATTTACTGTTCCAGGAGGTGTGTACCTCATTACTGTCCACCCAGTACATCACAAATTCGGGGAGCAATGCTTGCGCATCAGCCTGTTCGATGCCCGCCAACCGCAACGTCTCGTAGACAGAGGTATCGGGTTCCCAGTTGCGAGGTATTCGCGTGGGCTCCGTGCTGTGATGTATCTGGCTGGTGTGCTTCAGCCAGCGCCGGCGAACATGTTCGACGAAGCGACTGTTAACCTCTTTTGGCGGGCCGCCCCGCTCACTCCAGTACAGAATGAATTCCGCTCGCACCGATTCTGCAAAGACGATGTCGATGTCCGCTTGAGCCAGTATCTCGAGCGCGTCCTGGCTGGGTGTCCAGTCGCGGTCAAAGGGCGCAGGAGTGCTGATCTCGAAGGCGTGTGCTTTTGTTTGCTTCGCTTCCTGCCTCTGTGTGTCTCGCCAACGGGTAAGAATGTGCTGGCGAAACTGGGTCTCAGCCTCGCTACTGTTGGAGAGCACAAAGCTAGCTTGGGCACTGTTGATAAACGATTGGGGAATACCGTGGTTCAGCACCAGCAGATCGATTAAATCATCGCTTGGCTTCCAATCTGGGTATCCATAAGAAGCAGTCGGGGCATTGGACGCCGTCGACCCCCGCGCATCCCCTGCGACGTCGGTTGCCGCACTGAGCAGGACGACATTCGGGTCCTGGCTCGATTGCTGATGAATAATGCCCAGTGCCACCAGCTTCGAGATGAGCGTCGCAATGTGATCCAGAGACCAAAACGACAGCGTTTTTTGCACCGTTGTCAGGGACAGAGGCGTCCAATTATCAGCGCCATTTAGGTGGCTGCCCAAAGCCTGCAATAAGACGGCTTCCTCAAGTCCGATTGTCTCGGCCAGCTCGGGCGAGAAGGTCAGTTGTCGATCGGGAATGAGTGAAGCAGACGGCATTATGATGCGGAGCGGGTCAAGCGGTCTGATAGGATACCGACTTACCTGCACCAATACAGCAATTACGATCAGTTTCCGGAGAGTTTCGCGTGGCGAAGGCAAAAACCGCATTTGTCTGCAATGACTGTGGGGCCGATTTCCCCAAGTGGCAGGGCCAGTGTGGTGAGTGCCAGGCTTGGAACACCCTCTCGGAAATTAGGCTCAGCGCGCCTGCGGCGAAGGGGGCTAGTGCGCGGGCAGCGGGGCGGTCCGGTTACGCCGGTACGGTGGCCGCAGTGCAGCGTCTTGAAGATGTTGCGGTGGTCGATTTGCCTCGACTGGCTTCCGGGTTTGACGAACTTGATCGCGTCCTCGGTGGCGGCTTTGTGCCGGGGTCAAGCATCCTGATTGGCGGGCACCCCGGGGCAGGGAAGAGCACGCTGCTGCTACAAGCCTTGTGTCAGCTGGCGGCAGCGCATCCCGCGCTATATGTCACGGGCGAGGAGTCTCCCGAGCAAATTGCACTGCGCGCCAATCGTCTAGGTCTGCCGACGGATCAGCTGCAGCTGATGGCAGAAACCGATGTCGATGCGATTTTGGCATCTGCCGAGTCGCTAAAACCCAAAATTCTCGTTGTCGACTCCATTCAGGTGGTGCACAGCGAGACGCTAACTTCCGCCCCCGGCAGCGTATCGCAGGTTCGGGATTGCGCGGCCCAACTCACCCGCTATGCGAAGCAGACGGGGACGATATTGATACTGGTGGGCCACGTGACGAAAGACGGCAGCCTCGCGGGGCCGAAGGTGCTCGAGCACATGATCGACTGCTCGATACTTCTCGAGGGTGACCATGATTCCCGCTACCGCACTCTGCGAGGGCAGAAGAATCGTTTCGGCGCTGTGAACGAGCTGGGCATTTTCGCCATGACCGATGCCGGCATGCGTGAGGTCACCAATCCCTCGGCGATTTTTCTGGATCGATCGGAGCACACTGCGCCGGGCACGACGGTTGTTGTCGTATGGGAGGGCACGCGCCCGTTACTGGTCGAAATTCAGGCCCTCGTCGACGACAGCTCTTTGGGCAACCCCCGGCGCGTG
>Ga0255767_1005462_pt1 | contig 10147 bp, 7 predicted proteins | sample 071ome_24_FD_179967 | JGI IMG/M metagenome (GOLD analysis project Ga0255767, IMG submission 179967) | Coastal salt marsh microbial communities from the Groves Creek Marsh, Skidaway Island, Georgia - 071402CT metaG (version 2) | ecosystem: Environmental > Aquatic > Marine > Intertidal zone > Salt...
TAGAGCACTCAAAAGCGTGTCCATCCCCCATTGGCAAGTTCCTCCCGTCACGGCAAGATCGCCCAAACCAGATTTCACCGTCCGAGGATATCCCGTGATACAATCCGTCGACCCGATCACCATTTCGGTGGTGCAGCACCGCCTTACCGCCATCGTCGCCGAGATGGGCGAGGCGATGCTGCGTACCTCCTACTCGCAGATCCTGAATTCAAGCCGCGACTTCTCCACCGGCATTTGCGACGCGCAATGCCGCCTGGTGGCCCAGGCCGAGCATATTCCGATCCATGTCGGCGCGCTTTCCTATGCGGCGGAGTCGGTCAGCGAGTACTTCGGGGACACGGTGAAGCCCGGCGACGTTTATCTCCTGAACGATCCGTATTTCGGCGGCAGTCACCTGCCCGACGTGACCGCCTTCGTGCCGGTCTTCGCCGGCGACAAGCTGGTTTTCTGGACCATCAACCGCGCCCATCATAGCGATATCGGCGGCGCCACCCACGGCGCCTATAACCCGACCGCGACAACGATCTTCCAGGAAGGGCTGCGCATCCCGCCGCTGAAGCTCTACGACCAGGGCGAAGTGCGTCAGGATCTGCTGGACATGCTGGCCACCAACACCCGGCACCCGCGGGACTTCAAGGGTGATCTGGCGGCGCAGATCGGCTCGGTCAAGGGCGGCGAGCGGCGAGTCCAGGCGCTGATCGAGGAGTTCGGCGCCGATGTGGTCATGGCATCGATAGAGAGTATTCTCGACGCCGCCGAGCAACAGGCCCGCGCGGTGATCGAGACCTGGCCGGACGGCGTCTACAAGGGCGAGGCGGTACTGGACGACGACGGCCACGGCATGGTCGACGTGACGATCCGCGCCACGGTCACCAAGCGCGGTAGCGATCTCGAGATCGACCTTACGGAGTCCGATCCCCAGTCCAAGGGCTTCCTCAATAGCTCCTACGCCAATATGCGCTCGGCGGTGGCGATGGCGATCGCCTATCTCATCGATTCCGAAACCCCGAAGAACCATGGCTCGCTCCGCCCTATCACCGTCAAGGCCAAGCGCGGCACCATCGTCTGGTCCGAGGATGGCGCGCCGGTCACCATGTGTACTAGCCATTGCTCGAACGAGATCTGCGAGGCGATCATCGTCGCCCTGTCCGAGGCCTGTCCGGAGCGCGCCATGGGCGGCTGGGGCCGGCGGTTCCGGATCGCGATCCAGGGAGAGAACCCGAAGAACGGTCGCGGCTTCATCTGGCATCTCTTTCACGCGCGGCCCGGCGGCGGTGGCTCATCCGGAGGCGACGGCTGGCACAATGCCGGGGAATGGCATTCCGGCGGCGGCCTTAAGTTCGGCAGTGTCGAGCTGGCCGAGGCCCGCTTCCCGCTACGCTTCGACAAGCATGAGTTTAGGCCGGATTCAGCCGGCGACGGCCAGTATCGCGGCGGCAATGGCGTCGAGCTTGAATTGGCGATGGAGACCGAGACACACTCGGTGGTGAATACCGCCGGGGACGGCAATCGGCATGGATCCCGCGGCATGGTCGGTGGCAAGGACAGCAAGCCGCACCATTACGAACTGCATCGCGCCGATGGCAGCGTTCGCGAGCTTCAGACCAAGGAAATCCTGATCCCGGTGGCGCCGGGCGATACCTTCGTCGTGCATTCCGCGGGCGGTGGCGGCTGGGGCGATCCGGCCAAGCGTTCACCAGAAGCACGGGCGCTGGACGCCCTGAACGAAATCACCAGTACCCCCACCAACAAAGCCGACGGAGTTTAGGACCATGATCCGCATTGGTATCGACGTCGGCGGAACCTTCACCGACATTGTCGCGGTCGCCGAGGACGGCGCCGTCACATTCACGAAAGCGGCGAGCACACCGCAAGATCCGTCAATCGGCGTGATGGACGCCGTGGAGCGTCTCGCCGAGGAGATGGGCGAGGAGGTTTCCACGCTCCTGCGGCGTACCGAGCGTATCGTGCATGGCACCACCGTCGCGACCAACGCGCTCTTGGAGCGCAAGGGCGCCAAGGTCGGCCTGCTGACCACCAAGGGCCATCGCGACGTGCTGGAAATGCGCGAGGGTCTCAAGGACGAGCGCTATAACATGCGCCTTGCCGCGCCGGACGCCCTGGTCCCGCGGCATCTGCGGCTGGGGGTGGCCGAGCGCATGCGGCCCGAGGGCGTGGCGCACGCGCCGCTCGACATGGCGTCGCTGGACGCGGCGATCGAGACCTTGAAAGCCGCCGAGGTCAACTCGGTCGCCGTCTGCTATCTGCACAGCTATAAGAACCCGGCCCACGAGCAGGCGACCCGGACCCGCCTCGAAGAGCGCATGCCGGGCGTATCGATTTCGCTTTCCAGCGAGGTTTTTCCGGAGATCAAGGAGTACGAGCGGGTCTCGACCACCGTGGTGAACGCCTATGTCCGCCCGGTCGTCGGCAAGTATCTCGGCAATCTGGACCGGCGCTTGAAGGATGCCGGCTACACCGGCGCGGTGCTGATCATTCTCTCTCATGGCGGCGTCGCGCCGATCGAGGAAGCGGTAAGGCTCGCCGCCGCGACAGTCCTCTCGGGACCGGCCGGCGGAGTCGCGGGCTCGCGCCATGGTTCGGCGATCATCGGGGCCAAGGATCTCGTGCCCTTCGACATGGGCGGCACCAGCACCGACATCTCGATGATCGTCGACGGCGACGCGGCGCTGTCCACCACCCGGGGGATCGCCGGTCAGCGGATCGCGCTGCAATCCCTCGATATCGCCAGTATCGCGTCCGGCGGCGGCTCGATCGCCAGCGTCGATAGCGGCGGTATTCTGAAGGTCGGCCCGGAAAGCGCCGGCGCCATGCCCGGCCCCGCCTGTTATGGCAATGGCGGCACCGAGGTAGCGGTCACCGATGCCAGCGTCGTGCTCGGCTTTCTCGATCCCGCGAACTTTCTCGGCGGACGCGCCACCCTCGACCAGTCGGCGGCGGAAGCGGCGATGGATCGGCTCGCGGACAAGCTGTCGGTGGAACGCGCCGAGGCGGCGGAAGGCGTGCACCGGGTGATCAACACCCAGATGGCCGAGGGTATCCGGCTGGTCTCGGTTCGCCGGGGCGTCGACCCTCGCCGCTTCGCCCTGCTCTCCTTCGGAGGCGCGGCGGGCATCCATATTACCGAGATCGCCCGCCAGCTCGAGGTCAGCCGGGTCGTGGTTCCGCGCACGGCGGCGGTTCTGTCGGCTTGGGGCATGCTGGCCACCGATCTTCGCTACGAGGTCAGCCGCACCCATGTGGGCGACACGGGAAGTCTCGCCGCCGACGAGGTGCGCGCGATCTACACCGAGATGGAGCAGGAAGGCCGCGATCGCCTTGCCGGCGCCTTCGACGGCTCAGTCACCGTGCAACGCTCCGCCGATATGCGTTATGGCGAGCAGATCTACGAGATCGACGTGCCGCTGGATGGGCTCGATTTCGCTCGAGACGACTTGATGGCGGAGATCGCGACGCGTTTTCACGCCCGCCATGAAGAGCTTTTCACCTATAGCCTGCCGGATCAGGACGCGGTTCTGGTCAACGCCCGTCTCGCGGCGATTGGAGAACTTCCGAGCCTGCCTGCCGAGCCGTCCGTCTCCGCCCGCGCCGATGCGGCGCCGACTGGATCGCGGCGCGTCTATTTCGGTGGTTGGACGGAGGCCAAGGTTTTCAATCTCGAGGAACTGGCGCCCGGCCAGTCGGTTAGCGGCCCGGCAATCATCGAATCCGCCACGACAACGGTGGTTTTGCGGACCGGCGATGTCGCGACCGCCACCGGCGCGCTCTGGCTCGACGTCGCGGTGGGGCGCTGAGGGGACCGCCACCTCGGCAATGCCGAACGGGTCTGGAAAGCCCGACCTCGAACGCATAGGATCGTCGGATCAAGGATCAGAGCCGGTAGTAAGGATCGCCCAGCCATGGAAAATCGCACCGAAGTCGCCATTATAGGCGCGGGATTCGCGGGGATGTATCTACTGCATCGCTTGCGGGGCATGGGGGTTGCCGCCAAGGTTCTCGAGGCCGGCTCGGGCGTCGGCGGGACCTGGTATTGGAACCGCTATCCCGGCGCGCGCTGCGACATCGAAAGCATTCAGTATTCCTATCAATTCGATGACGACCTGCAGCAGGAATGGGAGTGGACGGAGCGTTACGCCACCCAGCCGGAGATCCTGAAATACGCCGAACATGTCGCCGATCGCTATGACCTGCGCCGCGATATCCAATTCAATACCCGCGTGCGCGCCGCAACCTATGACGAGAGCGCCAGTGAATGGACCCTGGAGGCCGAGGACGGCGCGACCCTGACGGCACACATCTACGTCATGGCGACGGGGTGTCTGTCGGTACCGAACAAGCCCGACTTCAAGGGGCTCTCCGAGTTCTCCGGTCCGATCTATCATACCGGCGAATGGCCACATGAACCGGTGGACTTCACCGGCCAGCGGGTCGCGGTGATCGGCACCGGCTCCTCGGCGATCCAATCAATCCCTCGGATCGCCAAGCAAGCCAAGCATCTGACTGTCTTTCAACGCACGGCGAACTATTCGATCCCGGCGCGCAATGCCCCGCTCGACCCGGACCACGTGAAAGCCATCAAGGCCCGCTACAAGGATTTCCGCGCCGAGGCGAGCAAGACTCCGCCCGGCATCCACGCGGTGTTCAATCCCGGCTCCGTGCTGGACGCGAGCCCCGAGGAACAAGAGGCCGCCTACGAGGAGCGCTGGCAAAAGGGTGGGCTGATCTTCATGGGCGCCTTCGGCGACGCAATGCTGAGCCACGAGGCCAACGCGGTGCCGGCGGAATTCGTGTGCCGCAAGATCCGCGCGATCGTGGATGACCCGGAAACCGCCGAGAAGCTCTGCCCCAAGAACATCATCGGCGCCAAGCGGCTCTGCGTCGATACCGAGTACTACCCCACCTTCAACCGCGACAATGTCGATCTGATCGACATAAAGGAACAGCCGTTGAGGGAGATCACCGCCAATTCAGTCGTCGTCGAGGGCGCGGAGATCGAGATCGACGCCCTGGTGATCGCCACGGGGTTCGACGCGATGACCGGCGCGATAAAAAACGTGGACATCCAGGGGCGCGGCGGCGCTCGCCTCCGGGAACGCTGGGCGGATGGACCCAGCAGCTATCTCGGTCTGGCGATGGCGGACTTCCCGAACCTATTCACCGTTACCGGCCCCGGCAGCCCCTCGGTCTTCACCAATATGCTGCCGACCATCGAACAGCACGTGGAGTGGATCGCCGACTGCATCGGCTATATGAACGCCCGCAACTATCGCTGCATCGAGGCCACCGAGGAGGCGGAGAAAGAGTGGTGGGAGCATTGCCAGGACGTCGCGAGCGTCGGCATCAAGGGCACCACCGATAGCTGGTATATCGGCGCCAATATCGAGGGTAAACCCAGGGTCTTTATGCCCTATCTCGGCGGCTATCCGCAATATTGCGAGCATTGCAAGGAAGTCGTCGCCGAGGGCTACAAGGGCTTCGCCTTCAGCTAATCGCCCGGCTTTTCGCCCGATTTTTCACCATAGAGTGCGTGAGCCCTTTCCTCGAAGGCGGCGACCATGCGCCTGACCGCCTCGTTGAACAGCGTCGCGATGATCTTCTGCAGCATCGCCGAGCGAAACTCGAAATCGACATGGAAATCCACCAGGCAGCCGTCCGGGTGCTCCCGGAAGATCCAGTAATTGTCGAGATACTTGAACGGCCCGTCGGCGTATTCGACATCGATGCGGCCGGCTTCCGGGTTGAGCGTGACCTTCGACGTGAACCGTTCGCGCACCATCTTGAAGCCGATCATCAGGTCGGCGACGATCAGCGCCTTCCCCGACGAACGGATACGCGCGCCGACGCACCAGGGCAGAAACTCGGGATAGCGTTTGACGTCGGCGACAAGGTCGAAAAGCTGATCGGGGCGAAACGGCATCACCCGCTGTTCGGTATGGACCGTCATTGAACCGCCGGATCCCTACAGCACCGCGCTCGCTTGCCTGGCCAGGGCCTCAAGCCGCGTGTCGCCTCCGGTGATCCTGGCTTCCCGCGCCGCGCGGAGCCGGGCGAAATCATCACCGGCGTGATAGGAGGAACGGGTCAGCGGCGAGGCGGAGACCATCAGAAAACCCTTGCCGTAGGCCGCGCGCTCATAGCTCGCGAACTCCTCCGGCTCCACGAAGCGGTCGACCGCGTGATGCTTCACCGTGGGCTGGAGATATTGGCCGATGGTCAGGAAGTCGATATCGGCGGAACGCATATCGTCCATGACCTGATGGACCTCCTCACGGCTCTCGCCAAGCCCGACCATCAGGCCGGATTTGGTGAACATCGACGGGTCCAGCTCCTTCACCCGATCCAGCAGCCGCAGGGAGTGGAAATACCGCGAGCCGGGGCGCACCTCGGTATAGAGCCGGGGCACGGTTTCGAGATTATGGTTGAAGACATCGGGACGGGCCTCGACCACCACTTCCAGCGCGCCCTCCTTCTTCAGGAAATCAGGGGTCAGGATCTCGATCGTCGTCCCGGGCGAGGCCTTTCGGATCGCCCGGATCGTCTCGGCGAAATGCGCCGCGCCGCCATCGGCCAGATCGTCGCGGTCGACCGAGGTGATGACGATATGCTCCAAGCCGAGCCGCGCGACCGCGGCACCGACATTGGTCGGCTCCAGTAGGTCAAGCGCGCCGGGCTTTCCGGTGGCGACATTGCAGAAGGCGCAGGCACGGGTACAGATCGCGCCCATGATCATCATCGTGGCGTGCTTCTTGGCCCAGCATTCGCCGATATTCGGGCAGGCCGCCTCCTCGCAGACCGTATGGAGATTCCACTCCCGCATCAGGTCGCGGGTTTCCTTGTAAACCGGCGAGGTCGGCGCCTTCACGCGGATCCAGGCCGGTTTGCGCTTGATCGGGTTATCCGGTCGATGCGCCTTCTCCGGATGCCGCGCAGCGCCGAGACGTGGGGCATTGTTCATTGCAATTCATCCCTTACCACCGTCATCCCGCACCTGATGCGGGATCCATGCCTGAGATTCAACGCGCGATCAGAGTTTCAAAATCACGCCTTACCCGACCCGCTGGTCACGCCGAACCTCTCAGGCATGGGTCCCGCTTTTCAGCGGGATGACGATTAAACTAAAAATGCACCGCCCGGCCATAAGCGTCCAGCACCGACTCATGCATCATTTCGGACAGGGTCGGATGCGGGAAGACCGTGTGCATCAGCTCCGCCTCCGTCGTCTCCAAGGTGCGGGCAACCGTATAGCCCTGGATCATCTCGGTAACCTCGGCGCCGATCATGTGGGCGCCCAGCATCTCGCCGGTCTTGGCGTCGAAGATGGTCTTGACCAAGCCCTCGGGCTCGCCCAGCGCGATGGCCTTGCCGTTGCCCATGAAGGGGAAACGGCCGACCTTGACCTCGCGGCCCGCCTTCTTGGCCGCCGCCTCGGTCATGCCGACGCTGGCGACCTGCGGGCGGCAATAGGTGCAGCCGGGGATATTGCCGGTATCCAGCGGATGCACGCCCTTTACCCCGGCGATCTTCTCGACGCAGATAATGCCCTCATGGCTCGCCTTATGGGCCAGCCAGGGCGGGCCGACCAGGTCACCGATGGCATAGACGCCCGGCTCTCCCGTCCGACACCACTGGTCGATCTCCACATGCGCGCGGTCGACCTTGATCTTGGTCCCCTCGAGGCCGATATCCTCGACATTGCCGACGATGCCGACGGCCATGATGACCTTCTCGACCTCGATCACCTGGGACTTGCCGCCGGCCTCGACCGTCACCGCCGCGCCCTTGGCCGAGGCCTTGACCGACGCGACCTTGGCCCCGGTCAGAAGCTTCATGCCCTGCTTGGTGAAAGCCTTGTGGGCGAAGGCGGAGATCTCCTCATCCTCGACCGGCAGCACTCGGTCCAGCACCTCGACCACCGTCACCTCGGCGCCCATGTCGCGGTAGAAGCTGGCGAACTCGATCCCGATCGCGCCGGACCCGATCACCAACAGCGACTTCGGCATCGCGTCCGGCACCATGGCCTCGCGATAGGTCCAGATCGTCTTGCCATCAGGCTCCATCCCCGGCAGGGTCCGCGCCCGCGCGCCGGTGGCCAGGATAATGTGCTTACCGACGAGATCCGCGACCGGCTTGCCGTCCTTGGTAACCGAGAGTTTGCGCGCGCCGGCGGTCCCGCCGTTTAGCTTGCCGTGGCCGTCGAAGACCGTGACTTTGTTCTTCTTCAACAGATGCCCGATACCGCCGGAAAGCTGCTTGGCCACACCGCGCGAACGTTCAACCACTTTCTTAATATCAAACGATATCTCCTTGGCGGATAAACCATATTGATCGAGATTCTGAAGGATATGATGGATCTCGGAGGTCCGCAGCAGCGCCTTGGTCGGAATGCAGCCCCAGTTGAGGCAGATCCCGCCGAGATGCGCGCGCTCGACCACCGCCGCCTTCATCCCAAGCTGCGCCGCCCGGATCGCCGCCACATAGCCCCCCGGGCCGCCGCCAACGACGATGATGTCGAAATTCGTGTCGGGCATGTTCAAATCCTCGGTTGTTCGGGCGCCGTGCGATGCCCCGCCGGCGCGTCGCCGGTATTCACCACCCCTGCCCGTTCGATAAGCATGACCTGGCATTCCGTCTCGGCGAATGGCTTATGCTCGACACCTTTCGGCACGATGATCATCTCACCCGCGGAAACCTCGACCGAGCGGTCTCGAAAATCCATGCGAAAACCGCCATCCAACACGATGAAAACCTCATCCTCGTCGTCATGCTTGTGCCAAACAAAGTCGCCTTCGATCTTCACGACCTTGATCTCGTAATCATCGAACGCCCCGACGATCTTGGGTCGCCAATGCTCGGAGAACAGTGAGAGTTTTCGCCAAGATTGACCTTCTCCATGAGCCCTCCCCTAAAGCAGCATCGTCAGCGGGTCTTCGATCAGCTTCTTGAAGGCGGCCATGAACTCGGCCCCGATGGCGCCGTCGACGACGCGGTGATCGACCGAGAGGGTGCAGCTCATCACCGTGGCAATGGCGAGCGCCCCGTCCTTGACCACCGGGCGCTGTTCGCCCGCGCCGACCGCCAGGATCGCGCCCTGGGGTGGGTTGATCACGGCGCAGAAATCCTTGATCCCGAACATGCCGAGATTGGAGATCGAGAAGGTACCTCCCTGGTATTCCTCGGGCATCAGCTTGCCGTCGCGGGCACGGCCGGCGAGATCCTTCATCTCGGTCGCGATCTCGGCCAGGCCCTTGTTCTGAGCGCCCCGGATCACCGGCGTGATCAGGCCGCCATCGATCGCCACCGCCACGGAGATGTCGACCGATCGATAGATCCGGATCTCCTCCTCGGTCCAGGACGCATTCGCCGCCGGAACCTGCTTCAAGGCAATGGCGGCGGCCTTGATCACCAGATCATTGACCGAGACCTTGCCGTCGGAGAGCTTCTCGTTGAGCTGCTTGCGGGTCGCCAACAGGGCATCGATCTCGCAATCCACGGTCATGTAGAAATGCGGCGCGAATTGTTTGGACTCGGTCAGACGCTTGGCGATGACCTTGCGCATCGTGGTGTTGGGAACCGCGTCATAGTCCGGCATGCCCGGAACGTCGGCGTTGGGGGCCGTGGCCGAAATCGAGGCGGCGGGCGCGGCGGCTGGTCCTTGCGACGGAGCCGGTTTGGCTCCGCCGGCGATCGCGGCCTCGATATCCGCTTTTATGATCCTGCCGTTCGGGCCGCTTCCCGTGACAGAGCCCAGACTAATACCGGCCTGTTCGGCCATGCGCCGTGCCAGTGGGCTGGCGATGACCCTGTCATCACTCGAGGCCACTGGCGCGGGAGCGGGAGCGGGAGCAGGGGCCGGGGCCGATGCGGCGACGGGCGCCGGGGCTGTTGTTGCCGCGCTGGGCGCCGCCGGAGCGGCCGCGCCGGCATCAATATCGGCGGCGCTCTCGCCATCCTCGAGCATGATCGCGATCGGCGTGTTGACCGCGACATTCTCGGTCCCGGCCTCGATCAGGATCTTGCCGAGCACGCCCTCGTCAATGGCCTCGACCTCCATGGTCGCCTTATCGGTCTCGATCTCGGCGATCACGTCGCCCGGCGCGATCGCGTCGCCCTCGTTCTTGAGCCAGGC
>Ga0255767_1005472_pt1 | contig 10130 bp, 12 predicted proteins | sample 071ome_24_FD_179967 | JGI IMG/M metagenome (GOLD analysis project Ga0255767, IMG submission 179967) | Coastal salt marsh microbial communities from the Groves Creek Marsh, Skidaway Island, Georgia - 071402CT metaG (version 2) | ecosystem: Environmental > Aquatic > Marine > Intertidal zone > Salt...
TTCATGTCGGGCACGGCCGGGGTGCCGCAATCGGCGATTCACTCAGCCGATTGTTAGAGGCCACCGGTTGGCGGGTCCACAGGGAGTTTTATTACAACGACGCCGGGCAGCAGATCAACAATCTGGCACTGTCTGTTCAGGCTCGGGCTCGGGGCAAGACCCCCGATGATTCCGACTGGCCAAAAGATGGCTATCAGGGATCCTACATTGAAGACGTTGCAAGGGCCTTCGCAGCCGGGGAGACAGTTGAGGCCGCGGACAGGGTCATCACCGGTACGGGCGATATTGAGGATCTCGACGCAATCCAGGATTTTGCAGTGGCCTGTCTGCGACGGGAGCAAGATCAGGATCTCCGCGCCTTCCAGGTAGTTTTTGATGAGTATTTCCTCGAGTCGTCCTTGTACGACAGCGGGGCGGTTGAATCCACCGTGGCCGCACTGCGCGCGGCCGGCCATACCTACGATGAGGAGGACGCGCTCTGGCTTCGCACCACTGACTTTGGCGACGATAAAGACCGCGTGATGCGCAAGCGCGAGGGAGGCTATACCTACTTCGTGCCGGATGTCGCCTACCACCAAAACAAGTGGGAGCGAGGCTTTGAGCGGGTGATCAACGAGCAAGGCGCGGATCACCACAGCACCATCACTCGGGTCAGAGCAGGGCTGCAGGGGCTCGATACAGGCATCCCGGAAGGCTGGCCAGAATACGTGCTGCACCAGATGGTGACGGTCATGCGCGATGGCGCCGAGGTCAAACTCTCAAAGCGTGCTGGCAGTTATGTCACGCTCCGTGATCTGATCGACTGGGTCGGATGTGATGCGACCCGGTACTTTTTAGTGGCACGCGCACCCACATCACAGCTCACCTTTGATGTTGATCTGGCATTGGCGCGCAGCAACGAAAACCCGGTGTACTACATTCAATACGCCCATGCTCGATGTGCGAGTGTGATGCGCAAAGCCGCTGCAACCGCGGAGGGGCTGACTCCTGAAGCAGGCCTCGACCACCTCTCGATGCTGAGCGAGCCCGAGACGATGGCATTGGCGATCAGTCTCGGTCGGTTCCCGGAGGTTGTTGCCACCGCGGCAGCACGCCTCGAGCCTCACGATGTTGCGAACTACCTGCGCGAACTTGCGGCAGATCTTCACAGCTTCTACAACGCTCACAAGATTTTAGAAGCCGCACCTGAAACTGCGAGCGCCCGTCTTGCCTTGGTCGCCGCGACCCGCCAGGTCATCGCCAATGGCTTGGGGTTACTGGGCGTCGCGGCACCGGAAAGCATGTGATGGCAAAGGCCGGCAAAACGCCTCCCCGACGGCCCTCGGCCACTCGCCGTGAAGCCGGCCCTCAACGCGAGGACGCGACGCCGACGCTGAACAGTTCCCATATTCAGGGCTTTGTCGCAGGCTGCATGGCAAGCCTCGTCGTTGGCATCGGGATCATGCAGTCAGGCAATGAAGCGCCTGTGGCACTGCAAAATCCTGAATCGCCACCCGTTGAGATCGAGACCGGTCCGCGCTTCGATTTCTATACCGTCTTACCCAATCAGGAACTCGACCTCAATTCCGGAATCGAACCAGCCAGTCTTGAAAATACTGAGCCGGATCAGACGCAATATATTCTGCAGGTTGGCTCATTTCGGCAGCAAGACGATGCGGACCGCCGCCGCGGAGAACTCGCGCTGCTAGGTCTGGAAGCAACCATAGAGTCTGGTGACAGCGGGGAGTGGTATCGGGTCGTGGTCGGTCCGTTTGATCGCCGCTCCGACATGGCGCGTGCCCGATCGCTGGCTGCCCAGGCCGATATGGACACCCTGCTGTTGCGTCGCGAGGCACCATGACACCCTCTGATTCCGACACCGCCACACGGCTCCACTACTCGCGCTCACGACGTCGACTTGAGCTGAGCTTCGGTGATGGCGCCGATTTCGAACTCAGCGCGGAATTCCTGCGTGTCTTCTCGCCCTCTGCCGAGGTCCGCGGCCACGGACCGGGGCAGGAAACACTGCAGACCGGGAAGTCTTCCGTCGGTATCTCTGCCATCAATCCGATCGGGCACTATGCGGTGCAAATCACTTTTGATGACGGGCACGACTCCGGCTTATATAGCTGGCGGTATTTGCGTGATCTCGCCGAACATCAGGACCAATACTGGCAACGGTATTTGCAACAGCTCTCAGCAGAAGGAAAGTCACGTGACCCGGAGATTCAGGTACTCCACTTTGAGCCCTGATCAAAAATGGAGCAAAACCGCTCGCCATCGGCTCCCGGTGACGCTCACCTGACTACTGAGCGGGCTTTTCTCGCCGCTGAACACAATCGCCCGGCTCAGGTACACTTGCCGACCCGCAGAACAACCGTCGGCATGACAAGGAACCGTGGCCAATGAGCGATGACGCGACACCGACCGCAGACCGCGAAGAGAACACCACCGATTTCGGCTTTACCCGGGTTGCGCGGGATGCCAAGGCCGGCATGGTACGAGGCGTTTTTGACTCGGTAGCGAGCCGCTATGACCTCATGAACGACCTGATGTCGGGTGGCATCCATCGCCTCTGGAAACGCTTCACCATAGAGCTCAGCGCAGCGCGACCGGGTCAGACGGTGCTTGACATCGCTGGCGGCACCGGGGATCTGGCCGCCCGATTCTCTCGCCTTGTCGGGCCGGAGGGAAAGGTAATCCTCGCCGACATCAATGCTGCCATGCTGGAGGTCGGGCGAGACCGACTGATCGACAAGGGCGCAACGGGCAATATTGAAGTCGTGCAAGCCGATGCACAGGCGTTGCCCTTCGAGGACAACAGTATCGACTGCATTACGATCGCCTTCGGCCTGCGAAATGTCACCGATAAAGACATGGCCTTGCGGTCAATGTTGCGCGTGCTGAGGCCCGGCGGTCGGTTGCTGGTACTGGAGTTTTCGAAACCCACATCGCCGCTGCTTGGCAAAGTCTACGATCAATATTCGTTCCAGATATTACCCGCAATGGGCCGCCTGATTGCGCAGGATGCGGATAGCTATCGCTATCTTGCCGAATCGATTCGCAAGCACCCCGATCAAGAGACGCTTCTGGACATGATGAGAGACGCCGGGTTTGCCGAGTGCCAGTACCACAACATGACCGGTGGCATCGTCGCGGTTCATCGGGGCCTTAAAGCGTGACTCAAAACGACCCGGCATTGCTGAGCGCGGCACTGGCGGGCGCCGAGCGTGCACTGAATCAAACCATCGCGCTCACGCCGACCTCTCATCAGGAGCTGGAGGCGCTCAGCGGCACACTATTGGGAATCGACATCACCTCGCTGGATTTGACGCTGTTCATTGACATCATCAACGGCACCGAGATCGCCTTACTGGCGCACTGTGAGCGACGCCCCGATGCATTCGTGCGCGGTACCGTAGAGGATTTTGCTGCACTGGTGGCGTCGGATGATCCTGCAGCCACGCTGATCAACAGCGGTATCGAGCTGGAAGGCAGCAGCAGCAAGTTGATTACGCTGCAACAAATCGTTTCAAAAATGGACGTCGACTGGGAAGCACCGCTGGTTGATGCCCTCGGCGATGTCATGGGTCATCAGCTTGCTCAGGCGTTGCGCGCGATGTTGCGCTGGAGCGAGAGCGCGAGAGCAAGCCTCAAAAGGCAACTCTCCGAATATCTGCTTGAGGAGGGAAAGCTCACACCGCCCAAGACAGAACTTGAGCATTTTTATGACTCGGTTCAGTCGCTCTCCCTGCGAGTGGAACGGGCGCAAAGTCAGGTGGCAAAGCTGCTGGCTCGCGCCGCTTCAAACAGGACGCGGCAATGAGTCGCATTGTGACGCTCTATCGCACGGTCGCGCGCTACCGACTGGATCAGCTGCTACCTTCTAATCAACGGCCCCGACTATTCTCACTGCTCCTGCGGGTATTTCCGGTGCTACCTGTACCCGCGACGACGCCTCGTGGGGAGCGGCTTCGCCGGGCCCTGGAAGATTTGGGGCCGGTCTTCGTCAAATTTGGCCAGTTGCTCTCCACACGTCGGGATCTTCTGCCGCATGACATCGCAGATGAACTCGCGCTGCTGCAGGATCAGGTTGCCCCCTTTCCGGCAAAGCAGGCAATCCAGCGAATCGAGGCGGCCCTCGGCAAGCCGCTTAACGAGTGTTTTGCTGAATTCGATGCCAACCCCCTTGCCGCGGCTTCGGTGGCGCAGGTTCACGCCGCGCAGCTGCTTGATGGCAGTGATGTCGTGGTCAAAGTTTTGCGCCCGGGCATCGAGCAGACCATTAGACAGGACCTCAAGCTACTGAGGCACGCTGCGCAGTTGCTATCGAGATGGTCCCGCAATGGCCGTCGTTTACGCCCTGTCGAAGTCGTCGCAGAGTACGACCGCATCATCCACGGAGAACTTGACCTCCAGCGGGAAGCCGCGAACGCCTCGCAGCTTCGGCGCCATTTCAATGCGGGCAACCTTGTTTATGTTCCGGAGGTGCACTGGCCGCTGACCTGCGAGCAGGTGATGGTGAGTGAGCGGATCTACGGGGTACCAGTCAGCGACATCGACACACTGAGAAAAAAACAGGTCGATATCAAATTACTGGCCGAGCGGGGCGTTGAAATTTTCTTCACTCAGGTCTTCAGGGACAGCTTTTTTCACGCCGACATGCACCCCGGCAACATTTTTGTCGACTGCACGAACCCGGATGATCCGAGTTACATGGCGGTGGACTGCGCCATTGTTGGTCAGCTTGATGAGCAGGATCTCTATTATCTGGCGCGCAACCTACTCGCTATTTTCAGCAGGACTACCGGCTGTGTGCCAAGCTACACATTGAGTGCGGATGGATACCCGCCGACACCCCGGTGGCAGAATTTGAAACCGCGCTGCGAACGCTCTGCGAACCTGTGTTTGAACGGCCGCTGGCGGACATCTCTTTCGGCCACATGCTCGTGACGTTATTCCGTACCGCAGGCCAGTTCGATATGCAGGTGCAGCCTCAACTGGTGCTACTACAGAAGACCCTGCTCAACATAGAAGGGCTGGGCCGTCAGCTTTATCCGCAGCTGAACTTGTGGGATACCGCAAAGCCCTTCCTTGAGGAGTGGCTGGCGGACCGCTACTCACTGCAAACCATTACAAAACGCCTGCAACAGGATGCACCCGCGCTGATTGAGACACTACCGATACTGCCGGATCTGATCCTGAATCGTCTCCGCCAGACCCCCCGCTCGAATTCAAACCGTCGGCAGCGGTCAAACTGGTTGCTACCCCTTACTGCGGCGGGTGCCCTAACGCTGGGTCTGGGCATAGCGAATGCACCCGGCAACAGTTGGCTGATCATCAGCCTCAGCTTCTTCATCGCTGCGCTGTTTGCGCGCGATCGGTAACAGCGAGCTGGCGCGTCTGGCATACTGACGCCATGACAGAGTCAGCCGCAAGCATTCCCGCCAGCCTCTCACCGCGCTGGAACGATCAAGGCCTCATTCCAGCCATCGCCCAGGACGTGGTGTCGGGTGAGGTATTGATGCTGGCCTGGATGAATGCCGAGGCGCTGGCGCAATCTCTTGCCACTGGACAGGCCACCTATTGGTCGCGCTCACGGCAAGCCCTCTGGCGAAAAGGCGAGACCTCCGGGAACACTCAGGATATTGTGGACATCCGACTCGACTGTGACGGCGACACGCTACTGCTAAGGGTTCGTCAGCACGGTGCCGGCGCATGCCATACCGGACGGCGCACCTGCTTTTTCTACGGCTGCGATGACGGCAGTTGGCAGCTGATCGAGGACAGCTGAATGGACGATATATTGACCGCACTTGACGAGGTACTGGCTGCGCGAAAGCAGGCCTCGGCGGAGGACTCCTACGTTGCCTCACTCAACGCAGCGGGACTCAACAAGATCCTGGAAAAGGTCGGTGAAGAGACCACCGAAGTGATTTTGGCGGCAAAGGACAGTGTCGAGACGGGCAACACTGAAGCCTTGACCCATGAGGTCGCTGACCTCTGGTTTCACCTCATGGTGATGTTGCGCCACCTCGATCTTGATCATACAGCGGTACTTCAGGTACTTGATGAGCGAATGGGGCTGTCCGGATTGGCAGAAAAAGCGGGCCGAAAAGGCCATAATGCCGGCCCGGACGCTACGTAAGGACAAGGAGAGCAAATATGGGCTTGGGTGGAATCAGCATTTGGCAGCTCCTGATTATTCTCGCAATTATCGTGATGCTGTTTGGCACATCTCGACTTCGCAATATCGGGCCGGATCTGGGCAGCGCTATCAAAGGCTTTCGAGACAGCATGAGTAAAGATAAGGCCGAGGATGAATCGCCGGCGGCCAACAAGGCCACCCGGGACGAGAGTGACCCTGACAAGCCTGCCACCTGAACCGGACCCTCTCTTGTGTTTGATATCGGCTTCGCCGAACTCCTGCTGATCGGAGTGGTCGGATTACTGGTTGTCGGCCCTGAGCAGTTGCCGGGGGCAGTGCGGACGGTCATGGCCTGGGTCAATCGTTTTCGGCGCAGCTTTGATCAAATCCGAACAGAGGTTCGTCGCGAGTTGCATAACGACGAGATCATGCAGAAGCTGAAAGCAGAATCTCAGGAATTGGAGCGACAGGTTCGTGACTCTGCCGAGTCCTTTGACAGGGAGCTTCAGTCACTGGGTAGCGACGATATTCCTACTCGCCCCTCGCCCACCCGGTCCGAAGAGTCGGGAGACACTCCGCCGGAATCGCCGGCCGATGAGAGTGTCATAGGCACGCCGAAGGCAGAAAGCGGTGCATCCGGCGACAAGCAATCCAAACCGGCATGACCCAGAGTAGCGAACACGACGATCCACCCATGACATTGGTGGCACACCTGACCGAACTGAGGGACCGGCTGTTGAGAGCCGTGCTCGCCGTTTTGGTGGGCTTCATTATTTTGTTTCCCTTTGCAAACGAGATCTACGGATTTGTCTCGGCACCGCTGAGGGAGTTGATGCCAGAGGGCTCAACGATGATCGCTACCGGGGTTGCCTCACCGTTTTTGACGCCCTTTAAGCTGAGCCTCGTGCTCGCCATCTTCATGGCGATTCCGGTGATCCTTTATCAGGTTTGGGGGTTCGTTGCCCCCGGTCTCTATCAAAAAGAGAAGCGTATTGCCTTGCCACTTCTGGCCTCCAGCGTGCTGCTATTTTATGCCGGCGCTGCGTTTGCCTACTTTGTGGTCTTTCCACTCATATTTGCTTTCTTCACCAGCGTCGGACCCGACAGCGTGCAGGTCATGACCGACATCAACAGCTATCTCGATTTCGTACTGAAATTGTTTCTGGCTTTTGGGATCGCCTTCGAGATGCCTATCGCGGCTGTCATCCTGATCTGGACCGGGGTAACCAGCCCGGATGCCTTAGCCAAAAAACGGCCCTATATCATTGTCGGCTGCTTTGTGTTCGGCATGCTTTTGACGCCACCAGATGTCATTTCCCAATCGTTACTTGCGATTCCGATGTGGCTGCTCTTCGAGTTGGGCGTTTTTTTTGGTCGACTGCTGGAGCCGAAACCCCGAACCACCTGAGCGGTGGTAAGCCTATAGAGACAGCTCCCACTGCAGTCGAATGCGCCTGCGCGACGCGTCTTCTCTGGGGTCCCGGAAGTCCAGCCAGGAGACATCGACACTCAACTTGTTTCGATGGCCGCTAAAAAACCAATTGAGACCGATGCTGCGCTCCTTCTCAGTATTGCCGGTCATACTGTGATCCGGATCAACAACCGACACGCGACCCGCAAGCTCGAGTGCTGCGGGCCAACCGCGCCACCACTCGTTGAGAAAACTCCCGATCTGGATATACCCGCCGTCTAACCGACGTGTCAGACCGGATCGCTGGTCCCGTATACGCTTGCTGTGATACTCCTGCTGCCAGCTGACACCCCGCCAATGCGCCGCCGTTTCAAAAAGCACCTGAGTGAGACCGTGAGGACCCTCGACCACGTCGGGTAACGCTCCCCCACCGGCACTGGAGAAACGACTGTAAGGCGTTTCTCCATCTACCAGCGCCAGCGCAACAGAGGTCAGCGGTCTCTCCCGGCGAACCAGATCACTCTGGCTGAACGGCAGCGGCTCTCCTTGAGGATTCCACTGGTAGCGAAGCAGCCATAACCCGCCGTCCGACCCCCATCCGCCTCCGCGACCCTGGCCGGAGAGATATTCCAGCCACCAGTTACTGTCGAGTCGGGTTGATCGGCCCAATCGCCCGCTTAGCGCCACGCCAGGCTGCCGATCTACAGTGAACCAGTAGTTGGAGATCGATCGTTCAACCAGTTGTTGCTTACCGGATGAATCGACACGCTCGCGGTTGTAGTCGGACTTCCATTGCCCGATTCGGAGTGTTAACGCATCGCTCAGCTTGAAAGTTGTCCTCAGATCGAGCAGGGCGTTACTCGGCTGGTCGTACTCGAAATACACATCAAACCAGTCTGCAGCAAGGGTCCCACCTCCTTTCAAACGACCTCGGTTGAGGTCGAACTCAGACTCTCTCTCCGGACGCAGCTCGTCTGCGCTGGGGTTTTGGCCGGGGTAATCATCAAATCGCGTTTGCAGGCGAATACCAATCCAGAGGGCGGTCGGCCCTTCCGGGTCAAAGGTCAGACCTTTTTTCCCGTAGTACCAATTGCGCGGCCCGCCAGGATTGGGGACGCGACTGTCTGAATCTCCCGATACAGGCGGCGTGGGCGATGAGTCCGCTGATGCAGGCGCCGCGAGCAATGCGCTCAGGAAAATGAGCCCTGCCGATAGCAGGGCGCGGCTACCACTACACCTCTGCGAGTCGGTTCGCGAAGTCTGAGTATGAAGTGCTGCAAAATGAAACAGCACTGTTCGGGTATACGACATGCTGACTGTCACCTGCCGGGAGTCATGGTCTTGGGCCCCTGCCCAGTGGAATCAGTGTATCGCCACTTCCGGGTCGCCACGCTAGCCGGAAGCGACAAGGGTGAGGTGGCCTTCAACGCGGCAATAAAGGGGTGGGATCTTTTTTGTGTCGTCCCGCGTAGACTGTGGCTTTAAGGAACCCACCGTTGCCCCACACTAATGAGCTCAACTGTGACTGAATCCGCCCGCGGAGCGCCGTCCGCCGAAGGCCTGGTGACTCCCGACGACACACCGCCTCGTGCCAAATCCCTGGCGCCGCTGAGACAGTTGCTTGGCTTTCTGTGGCCACATAAAGGACGCCTGATTGGTGCGAGTGTGGCGCTGGTGTTTACCGCGGGCGCGCAGCTGACACTGGGCTACGGCGTGAAAATGCTGATCGATGAGGGTTTTGCCGGGTCGGACGCCTCTGGCCTCTACCAAGCCGTGATCTTTATGTTGATCATCGGACTGGCGATGGCTGTTGGCGCGATGATTCGTTTTTACCTCGTTTCCTGGCTGGGGGAACGCGTCAGCGCCGACCTGCGCGGCGCGGTATTCAATAACCTGGTGCACATGCAGCCCAGCTATTTCGAGAGCAACCACTCGGGCGAGATTATGTCTCGCCTGACGACTGACACCACCTTGTTACAGACGCTGATCGGCTCGTCAGTCAGTCTGGCGGTGCGCAACGCACTCACGCTCACGGGTGCGCTGACGCTCATGGTGATCACCAACCTCAAGCTCAGCCTCGTGATTTTGGTTGCTGTCCCCGTGACGCTGATCCCCATACTGGTTTTCGGCCGGAGGGTGAGAAAGCTCTCCAACCGAAGCCAGCAAACGATTGCTGAGGTCGGCAGTCATGCCGGCGAGATCTTTCAATCCATCAAGGTGGTGCAAAGCTTCAACAGAGAAGGAGCCGAAAAAGCCGCCTTTGGCCATGACGTGGAGCAAGCCTTCGCCGTGGCACGCGCAAGGGTCCGGCAGCGGGCCCTGCTGACCGGATTCGCCATTCTGCTCCTCATGGGTGGCATGGTCGGGATGATGTGGTCAGGCGGGCTGGACGTGATCGAGGGCCGAATGACCGGCGGCGAGCTCGGAGCATTTGTTTTTTATGCGGTGATGGTCGGTACCGCCTTTGCCACACTTTCCGAGGTTTGGGGTGATCTGCAGCGCGCAGCCGGGGCCGCCGAACGGCTGATGGAGCTGCTGGCCGAGACCAGTGAGATTGCCGATACCGGCACGCTCAGCGCGGCAAGCCAGAGA
>Ga0255767_1005487_pt1 | contig 10114 bp, 7 predicted proteins | sample 071ome_24_FD_179967 | JGI IMG/M metagenome (GOLD analysis project Ga0255767, IMG submission 179967) | Coastal salt marsh microbial communities from the Groves Creek Marsh, Skidaway Island, Georgia - 071402CT metaG (version 2) | ecosystem: Environmental > Aquatic > Marine > Intertidal zone > Salt...
ACTTTTTGGGAATATGGAATGGGGCTCATGATCGGATAGGTTCCCTATCCTCCGCGCTTCCTGCCTGAAGGGTGGGACGTTGATACGCTCTCAAATCAAGGGTGACCTGGTGATACCCCAAGGCCTTGAGGGCATCAACCACTTGATGCCTGAGGCTCTCATCCAGACAGCGACTGAACTCCGAGGGACCAATTTCGATCCTAGCCAGCGCACCTTGTTGCATTTCGTGATGGCGCACGCGCACATCAAAAAAACCACATTCCTTGAGAAACTTTTCAGCCTGCTCAACTTGTGAAAGCTTGGCTGGGGTGACGCGCTCTCCGTGCGGGATTCGCGAACTCAGACAGGCCATCTGTGGTTTTTCTGCGGTGGGAAGCCCACACTGAGCTGAAAGAGCTCGGATCTCCGCCTTGGTCATGCCAATTTCCTTGAGAGGAGCTTTGACCTGAAATGCCTTCGCTGCCTGGACTCCAGGCCGAACATCTCCCACATCGTCGGCATTCTCTCCGTAGACCAGATAAGGGAAATGCTTTTGGGAGGCCAGTCGCTCCATGGACTCAAAGAGGGCGTGCTTACAGAAGTAGCATCGGTTGGGTGGGTTGGTCAGATAGTCCTCATTATCAAACTCAGCGGTTTGGATCACTTCCAGAGCAAATCCAAATTGATTCGCCAATGCAACGGCCTCCTTGAGTTCAGCTCTGGGCAGGCTCGGGCTGTCGGCCAGAACAGCCAGAGAGGCATCTCCAAGAATGCGATGGGCCGTGTAGGCCAGAAAAGCGGAGTCGACGCCGCCAGAGTAGGCAACCAAGCAACCTCCCATCTTCTTGAGAAGGGCTTCCAGTTGCTCGAGCTTTTCCATGGTTCCTTGTTGCCATGATCCAGCAACGGTGTCGAGTCATGAAAATCCATCCTTGTAGGGCTCGGCGAGTATCCAGGGGGCAAGGAGTCTCAGGCAGGATACCTGAGGCCACCAGTTGACCTTACCTCTCACCATGGACCATAGTGTCGACCTATGGGTCAACCCACTACCTTGATTACGGGAGCTTCGCGCGGCATTGGCCGCGGTATCGGCTTGTCATTGGCAAGCATTGGCCACGACCTGGTGATCAACTACGCAGGTAACGAACAAGCCGCCCTGCAAACCGCCGAGGAATGCCAGGAGGTGGCGAAGCAGGCGGGTCATGCCATTGAAACTCTGGTGGTCCAGGCCGATGTCGGCTGTGCAGCGGATCGCGAACGGCTCCTGGAGAGCACGCGTGAACGATTCGGTCGTCTGGATCTTCTGGTCAACAATGCGGGGATCACTTCCATTGGTCGCAACGACATTCTGGAAGCCAAAGAAGCCAACTTTGATCAACTGATGGCCATCAACCTGAAGGGACCTTTTTTTCTGAGCCAACAAGCGGCCAGGTGGATGATAGACCTGGTTGAAGAAGGAAAAGTAAAGGCTCCAAAAATCGTTTCCATTTCCTCCATCAGCGGCCACACGGTGTCCACCAACCGGGCAGATTACTGCATGGCCAAGGCGGCCCTGGGTATGATGACCAAACTCTATGGCGTACGCCTGGCAGCTCATGGCATCAGAGTCTATGAGATATGTCCGGGCATCATTGCCTCGGACATGACCGCTCCGGTGAAAGCCAAATACGACAAGCTCATTGCTGAGGGTCTCACCCCCATGCCAAGGTGGGGAGAGCCTTCTGATATCGGCAAGGCCATCATCGCTATCGCCCAGGACCTGCTGCCCTTCAGCACGGGAGAGGTGATCAATGTCGATGGAGGTTTTCACCTCAGAAGCCTCTGAAGGCCGAGAGGCTCACTCTCGATCCCACATGGCCTGCTCGTGACCTCGAGGCAAATGCCAGCCCAGTTCGGCGGTGCGCCGGGTATCGGCATGACCATCGACAAAGAGGAGTGAAGCCCTGCCACCGTGGCGATTGACGACCCTTGAGGGAAGACTGTTGTAGGAGCCATTGTTTGGAGTTCGAAAAAACACCGTGCGAAACAAGGTATGCTGCTTGGACGGATCGGTCGTGGTCACCCACGCATCTGCGTCAGGTTCACTGGGGTTTTCAATCACCGAAGCATCCGCCAGATGCAGGGTCTGCACTGGCTGGCGCACCGTCGTCACCTTGATCTCTTTACCCGGATCCGGAAGCCAGAGACTTAACTCGTGATAATTGAGCCCAATACCAAAACCATGCTGTGGTCGCACGCTGGGACATTGATTCACCTGACGATCCTGACTGTAAGATTTAAGCAGGTCGGGCCACCAGCGGATCCCTCCCTGACGATCATCGGTAACCACCTTATCGGTAGCGTCATTGTCCCGAACAGCCAGATTAATGAGAGATTCCTCATGATCTTCGGTGTAAAGGAGCATGGCAAAGCCCAGTTGACGCTTGTTACTCAGGCATTGGATGGCCTTGGCTTTCTCCTTGGCGCGGCTCAAGGCGGGGAGAAGCATCCCTGCTAGGATGGCAATGATGGCAATCACTACCAGCAACTCGATCAGAGTGAATCCCAATCGCTTTCTTGAACGGCATTTCAGGGGCGCATGCGTGGAAAGCGATCGAGAGGGCATGGGGAGCCGCAGGATGGGGTAGGAGGGCAATGGAATCATAGATATGAGAGGATCATCTTAAATTTGAAGGCTCCAAATAGATGCGTCAACCCAGATTCAAAGCAAGACGACCCCCACCTTTTTGAGGTCTGGTCTCGAAGCGTGCTTGATTTTTCATGCTATCAGCGGAATGTTTGAAACATGAAACCCTGGTTCTGGCCATATTGCGTTCTGGCGGGAATCCTGACCTGGATGACCATGCAAGGAGAAGAAAGCCATCAAGCAAACAAAAAAGCCACTTTCGGTGGCGGCTGCTTCTGGTGCACCGAAGCGATGCTGGAAGATATCGAAGGAGTCTTGGATGTGATCTCCGGCTACGCTGGAGGCCACGTGAAAAACCCGACTTACCGAGCCGTTTGCGAAGGGACCACCGGTCATGCAGAAGTGGTGCAGGTCACCTACGATCCGGATAAGATCACCTACAAGCGACTGCTTGAGCTTTTCTGGCAATCCCATGATCCAACCACCCTCAATCGTCAAGGTGCCGATGTGGGGACGCAATACCGATCCACCATCATGTGGCACGACGAAGATCAGTTCAAAGAAGCGCAAACATCCATCAAGGAAGCAGCTCCTCTTTTCAAGGATCCCATCGTGACCAAACTGGAAAAGCTGGATGTATTCTACCCAGCGGAGGACTACCATCAGGATTACTTTAAACACAACCCCAATGCAGGGTACTGCGTTTATGTCATCCAACCAAAGATGAAGAAGTTTAAGGAGTATTTGGGCGGGAAACTTCCCAAGTAATCTCCCCCCCTTCTTTCTTACACCCATCCGGCTCATTCGAGCCACATGCAGCCTGGCAGGAGCCCCTCCTGCATGGCACCGAAAACAAGCCGAAGATAAAGCGGTTGCGCGGTAGGGTCTGTGCATTCAATATGCGGCTTAACATGAAGCCATCCTCCCTCTTCCTGTGGCTTGTGGTTCAAGCACTCGGCATTCTCATGCAGTCAAGTGCAGACCTACCACCGGAGGCACCCAACATCATATACGTATTGGCAGATGATCTCGGCTATGGAGATCTGGGATGTTACGGACAAAAGATCCTTAAAACACCCCATCTCGATGCCATGGCCCACCGCGGCATGCGCTTCACCCAGCACTACGCAGGATCGACCGTATGCGCTCCCTCTCGCTCGGTGCTGCTGACAGGTTACCACACTGGCCACGCAAGGATCCGCGGTAATGATCCTTCCCTGCTCAGACCAAGAGACCAGACGATCGCTGAAATCCTGCGCGATGCCGGCTACATCACTGCTTGCATGGGAAAATGGGGAGTGGGTCATCCCCCTCCTCTGAACGACCCCAAAATGCATGGCTTTGATACCTTCTACGGCTACATCAATATGTATCACGCCCACAACTTTTACCCGGAATGGCTGGTAGCCGACGGGAAAAAAGTTTTATTGCGCAACCAAGTTCACGAAGATTACGCCCGCCCCAAGGAGCGCGAGGGAAGAGGTGTCGCCTCACAAAAGGTGGATTATGCCCCTGCTCTCATCCTGAATCGGGCCCTTGAATTTATTGAAGATCATCGCTCGGACCGTTTTTTCCTGTATTTGCCTCTCAACCAGCCGCACGCCAACAATGAGGCTGGAGGGGACCCGAGATCGAATCGCAACGGCATGGAAGTGCCCACTCTGAAAGCCTTTGAAGAAGAATCCTGGCCGGATACAGAGAAAGGGTTTGCTGAAATGCTCCGACAGATCGATGAAGCCATGGGCGAGATCCTCCAAACACTGAAACGCTTGGGGCTGGAAGAGCAAACACTTGTCTTGTTTTCCAGCGACAATGGTCCACACCAGGAAGGCGGTCATCGCATGCCTTTTTTTGATTCCAATGGGCCCCTGCGAGGGATGAAGCGAGATCTTTACGAAGGGGGTATCCGGGTTCCCCTCATTGCCTGTTGGCCCGGCCGCATTCCGGCCGACACGCAGAGCGACCTTGTGTGCGGGTTTCAGGACATTCTGCCAACGCTGGCCGAAGCCTCAGGACAAACGATCCAGCTGACCGATGGCATCAGTTTCCTGCCCACCCTGCTGGTGGAGAAAACGCCTCAGCGACAGCATGCCCATCTTTACTGGGAATTCTATGAACGTGGGGGAAAGCGGGCCATTCGAAAGGGCTTTTGGAAGGCGGTTCAGCATCGCTTCTTAGAAGACCCAAAGGGACCTGTCGAGCTTTACGATCTTTCGGTCGATCTGGAGGAATCCCATGATCTTTCAGCAAGCCATCCATCGCTTGTCGGAGAGCTCAGACGTTGGATGGATGCTTCCCATCAGCCAAGAATGGATAATGGGATTTGATGTTTTCCCCGGCTCCAAGCAGGCTGATGCGATGACCTCCACAGCAAGCATGCTCAATCGATTCCGGATCAGACGATCCATGAAGTGGCTCCTCCTCTTTCTGGTATGTGTCAGCCCTTTGCTTGCTCGGGCCGGGGTGAGTTTGGAGGCGCTGGCCACCCAACGGACACTCGTACTCGGTGACAGCATCACTTACGGGGGTCATTATGTGGCAGACATCGAAGCCTACCTGCGCCTGTATTTTCCAGAGGCCTCCCCTCAATGGCTGAACTTGGGACTGCCCAGTGAAACCGTCTCGGGCCTCTCCGAACCCGGTCATGCCGGCGGCGCCTTTCCAAGGCCCGACCTGCACGAGCGCCTGGATCGCACTCTCGAAGCCATCCAACCTGAGATTGTGCTCGCCTGTTACGGAATGAATTGCGGTATTTACCACCCTTATCATGAAACGCGCTTCGAGGCCTTCAAGGTGGGCATGCGGCGTCTGCACGAAAGGGTCGAAGCGACCGGAGCCCACATCATTCACGTAACGCCACCGGTCTTTGATGCCCAGCCCATCGCTGCCAGAACGCTCCCTGCAGGCCTGGAGACGTATCCTCAAGCCTATGCCGGTTATGACGAAGTCTTGACCCTGTATACGGGTTGGTTGGTAGCCATGAGAGCCGAGGGATGGGAAGTCATTGACCTTCATGGCCCCATGAAGGCCCATCTTGAGAACCAGCGAAGAGAAAAACCCAACTATTTGCTGGCTGGAGATGGGGTCCACATGAATCAGGCGGCTCACTGGATGACGGCCCAACGAATCCTTGAGGCACTTGGGGCGGCCGCATCAACGCTTGCCTGGCCCTCTTCAGAAGCCATGTCCGAGGCACGCCTTGAAACACCCAATGAATTGATCCCTTTGATTCGAAAACGCCATCGCCTTCTTTGCGATGCATGGCTCAATCGGATCGGACATTTGCGCCCGGGCATGCACAAGGGCCCAGAATGGGAAGAGGTCATGCATCAAGCGGCCTCTCTCCATCAAGAAATCCTAGACCTGGTTCCATAGCGCCCACCGAGTAGAGTCCAGTGCTTTTCATTAGAACTCGAACTTTCTTTGGGAGTTTCCTCAAAACGGCAGTGAACTTGCTGTCAAACGCCCCTCATTCAAGACGGTGATCTTGGTATCGGATAAAGAAGATTCTTCCGGTAGAGGGTGGTAAGGGACATGGGTTTCAACATCCACTGACCATGGAAGTTTTTCGGTAACCAAGGGTCGGAAGGATCGGTCTTGAGTAGATGAAAGGTTTTTGATTTGTGAAACAAGAGCTCGTTATGGAAATCCCCCCAGAATCACCTGCGATTAGGTCGCAAGGAAGACAAACCTTGGGGGACGAAGGGGAAACTCGCCTTGGAGAGGATTCTTGTGAAGTCTCTACCCACGCACAGGGATGGCGTTCCATGCAACTGGAGTATTACCAGCTGGAGCGGTTGCATCTTTCAGCCCACCGGTGGGAACACCTGAGCGTGTTGCTTTACCTGGAGCCTGTTGATTCGCTCCTGTTTCAAGTCCGGGATCGATGGGAGGCCTGTGAGGTTCGACCCGGTCATTTTTCGATTCATCCACAAGGCTCCACGACAACGATCCATGCCCCTTCCCGTGCAGCTTTTCTCTTGATTCGATTTCTGCCCACATTCGTTGCCCAAGCCATCCACAACCATTCAGCGATTACCCATCTTCGACTACCCACCCGGTCGCCAAAAGTCGACCCCTATGTGGAAGGGGTCGGCCGTCAACTACTGGGAACTCTCTTGGATGAATCCAAGAGAGTCACAAGCGCTAAATATGCCGAATCCATTGCCAGTAGCTTGATCGTTCATTTGATGACTCATTATGGAGTTGCAGGGACTGCTGAATTGGACACCAAGCCGGGCCTTTCTCCAAGTCAGCTAAAAAAAGCCCTTCAGTCGGCCCAATTTGGCCTCCAGGAGAAGGTAACGGTAGAAACCATGGCGCGATCCGCCGGGTTGACCAAGTTTCACTTTTCAAGGCAGTTCAAACAAAGCATGGGGATGAGCCCAAGCCGCTATCTGATGAAGCAGCGCGCAGAACTCGCAAAAAACCTCCTGCTGGACCCAAGCTTGAGCATTTCGGATGTTTCACGGAAGGCAGGCTTCTCAGATCAGAGCCATTTGACGCTGAATTTCAGAATGCACTTTGGCATCACCCCAAAGAAATTCCGGTCCAGTCTGCACGGACATTGACCCTCGAGATCCGCTGGTCTAGGCAATCGTTTCCACTGCCTCGGCTCGAGATCACAGAGCATCCCATATCCAACCCACCCATAAAGGGTCCGCCAACAAAGGCTGACCAGCGGTATGGCTTTAAACGAACGGGTCAGACAAATACCAGACCCTTCCATGTGCCATCTCTGACATGGGCACTGGGGAATGTCACGATGCTTGGAGAGATACGCACTCGGTAGGCTCTGAGACATTGCAAAAAGCGGGTGGCACCGATTTCAGTGCCACCCGCGTGAATGCGTGCAATGGGTAGGCCTACTTTTTATTCGGCAATGTAAAACTCAGCAGCCTGAGTCGGAGCTACCGAATAAGGTGAGCTGGCACCCGCCACTGGGCTGTAAGGACCTGTCACACTGGTCGCACTCTTGAGCGTTCCCGTGTATTCGATCACCACACTACCATCGGCCAGGGCTACGGAGCTGATGCTGCCGTCGCCACCACCGCCTGGCACTTCCACGCCACCGCCAATCACAACTTCAAGCCCATTGATAGGGGCACGAGGTGCTGACCCTCCTCCGTGAGTTGGTTGGGATTGCAAAGTGAAGGAACTTCCGGTCACTCCTTTGAAGACAAGGTAGTCACCGAATTCTCCATAGACAAAAGTGCCATCGAAGGCAGCCGTGTCGGTGTGCGATAATACCTGATCGCCAATCGTGTAATCGCCACCCTTACCGTTGACGCCTCCCTTGATATAAACAATCACATCATAAGTGGCTCCATCAGGCAGACCGCTGACCGTTGCAGAGATGGGATCTTCTGCGTTCGTATCAATGTATCCGGTCATCAGGTTACCATCGTTGCCCGATCCGGTGTTGTTCTCTTCACCGCGACCGGTGCTGGACCAGGTGTTGGGAGAAGCCCACTCGACGGAGACGCCTGAAGGTGCAGAGGAACCTGCAACATCAGCTGCCAAATCAGAGGCAGATCCTGCAGCGCTATCCACGTTGTTCCAGTTGACCGTGCCAAGCACACCGGCAGCACCGGTCACATCGGAACGATTGCCGGCAGGTTCGTCGGCTGCGAAGTTAATAGCGATGACCGAACCGTCAGCCAAACCAGCTGCAGGAGCAGTATTGAAGTCCCAGAAGGCAATCAAGCCATCAAGGCTGCCGAGGGAAGCCCCCGAAACGACGCTCTTGAGATCCGATTCACTGAGCGCATGATCGAAGATGGCCACATCATCAAAGAGCGATCGATCGTAGTTGCCTTCGCCACGCTCAGAGCCGAGCCAGAAGTCCATCACGTCGGCACTCAATGGATCCGCACCGGTGCTTTCGAGGAACAAAGTGCCATCAATGCGCACTTCCTTGAGGTCCATATCTTTGGTGAAAGACCAAAGATGCCAGCCATCCCAGAAGGTGTCCTCATAGTTTTCATAGGTCGCAACATCACCGTTGACACGCTGGGTACCTGCATTACAGCAGCCCTGGGTATCGAAGTAGACATTGTTGTTACTCCATGGGGTATGCGCCTGGAAACCACGATTGCCGGATCCGGCAGACTCGCTGGTAATCCAAATGGAGGAACTGTTCTGAATGGTATCCTTCTTGGCCCAGAAAGCCACTGTCAGGACATCCTTTGCAAAAGCATCGTTCAAGAAGTCAGCTCCTTTGACGACCATGGTGCCTGCGGTCCCGGTAAGATCCAGCGCCAGATCGCCGGGCTGGCCACTGGCACCACCACCGTCTGCAGACCAACTTGCGTCTCCCAGCACCAGACCGGAGTGCCCGCTGACAGAATCCATGGCAATCCCTACGTAGGTGCGAGCATTGAAACTCCAGCTCACCTCGCGGGTCGCACCTCCGGCAGTGTAACTCAATCCAACGGTGACTTCTTCACCCGAACCCCACATGGCACCACCACGATCCAAGTCGACCGCTGTCACACCCCCACTCTTATTCACCGAAGCGTCCACTGCCTGCCCGTTGACCGTCAGGCTCACAGAACCGGCATCCACCGAAGCGGAGCCGTCTTGGATGGTCACTGAAATGTCATCACTTGGAAAAGGATTGCTTCCTCCTGCAGGTGAGACTGCGGTGACCGTAGTGGCCAGGGTGGGCTTCACGGCAAAGGTCCTGAGACCGCCATTGTCGGTGTCATTCAAGAGGGCTTTATTGGGTTCAATGGTGAACCACTCGAGGTTTGCACCACCACCGCCTTCATACCACAAACTCTGCATGGGGTAATCGCCGGCTGCCTCAAAATAAACCTTGTATGGGGTCGTGCTGGCACCACGACCACCATTGAATTCGCCGAGCTTCACGGCATCGGCCTGATCATTGCCAATCGTGGTCAAGAAGCCATCATCGGAGTTGAAACCAAAGGTATAAAATCCGGCTTCAGGGATTCTCACCACAGTGTCGATCATGGCCGTGATATTATCGGTTCCGCCTTCCAGGCCTGGAATACCGGGAATGAAATCATCCATGACATCCATGCTGGATCCATCCTGCAAGTCACGAAACTCACCTTGTGGATTGCCATCCTGGTCAAAATTAATGATGTCCAATGTCCAGACATAGTCTTCGGACCCCCAGTCATCCGCAATATTCTCGCTATCATCAGCCAAGTGAGCCAGGCGCACATCGGTGCTGTTGGCTAGACCCGCTGCCGATTGCTTGACATACATCAGGAAGCCAGGAGTGGAAGTATCCACATTGGAGAGTGCCAATCCGGGAGGCACTGTCGCATAGGTGGCTGCCGTGAAGCTAGGGTTGGCACTGAGGACACCGCCATTGGAAGTATCGGCCTTGACATCCACAACGTGTGTTGAACCCGAGGCAAAAAGCACGGGCGACTGGTATTCTACCGTGGTGAATTCTCCATCCTTGGTCACGTTCAAGGCGCCTGTCACATCTTCGTCATCAAGGGAAACTGTGATCGTCTCCTGGAGAACCCG
>Ga0255767_1005491_pt1 | contig 10112 bp, 8 predicted proteins | sample 071ome_24_FD_179967 | JGI IMG/M metagenome (GOLD analysis project Ga0255767, IMG submission 179967) | Coastal salt marsh microbial communities from the Groves Creek Marsh, Skidaway Island, Georgia - 071402CT metaG (version 2) | ecosystem: Environmental > Aquatic > Marine > Intertidal zone > Salt...
GCCTTCGCGCGCGCGCTCAACGACCATGGTATCGGCGCCGTCGAGATCGTCGCCGGTGTCACGCGGGACGAGTGGGCGCCCTTCCTCTCCATGCTCCTCCGACCTGCAGACCCCGAGGATCCCTACGGAGGCTTCGAGGAACGATTCGCTCAGGCTCCTGTGACCCACATCTCCCTGCGTCCCGCTACCGAGATCGAATCACCCGAGGAAGATGAGGAGGCACTGACCGCGGCGAAGCGTACCTACGCCCAGTCGGTCAAGGTCGCGCAGGAAGTCATGTCAGACATGCGGATCGGGAAGGCGGTCAATGTCCGCAAGGTGAAGCGGGCCGTGCAGGGCATCGTCGACCAGGTGCTCTCCAATGAGTCGTCGATGGTCACCATGACGACCCTGCGAGACTTCGACGAGTACACGTTCACCCATTCCGTGAACGTCTCGATCTTCAGCGTGATCATCGGGCAGCGTCTGGGTCTGGATCGTCTTCAGCTTTACGAGCTGGGTCTCGGCGCCCTGTTCCACGACATCGGGAAGCAGCGGCTTCCTCTCGACATCATCAACAAGGAAGGAGGCCTGACCGACGAGGAGTGGGCGCGGCTCAAGGAACACCCGACGGAGGGCATGCTCCTGCTGTTCCAGATGCACGGCTTCGCCGATGTGCCGTACCGCCAGATGCTCATGGCATACGAGCATCACATGAAAGTCGACCAGACTGGGTATCCCGCGAATCGGAGAAACCGTGAGCCCACGCTCTTTTCCCGCATCGTGGCGGTTGCGGATGCGTTCGACGCCGGGACGTCGGTCCGCAGTTACCAGTACGAGCCGTGGCCACCGGATGCGGTCCTCAAGGAGATGCGGGACAATCCGACCCGGGGGTTCGACACGCAGATCGTGAAAGTGCTCATCACGGCTACCGGCGTGTATCCGGTCGGAACCCTCGTCATTCTCGACTCTCACGAGCTGGCCGTGGTCTCCAAGGTCAACCCGAACCCTGACTTCCTGCATCGGCCGACAGTGAGGGTCATCTCCGACCCGGTCGGCCTTCCGCTCCCCGAGCACAAGACGATCGATCTGGCTGAGCCGGATCCGGCGACGGGTCGGCCGAGGCACCAGATCATCAAGACGACCGACCCGCATAAGTACGGGATCCGCGTGAGCGATTACCTGCTGTCATGATTTCGTCCGTCTTTGCGGCCCGGCGGGAGGACGGTCGGGCTGCGCTGATTCCGTACGTCACGGCGGGCCATCCTCAGGCGGACTCCACCGTTTCCGTGCTGCGTGCACTGGCGGATGCTGGTGCCGACATCATCGAGCTCGGGCTTCCGTTCTCGGATCCGCTCGCCGATGGTCCCACGATTCAGAAGTCGTCCTTCCGCTCTTTGCAGAACGGCACCACCGTCGACGGCGTCCTGGCCGACCTCAGGCGCTTCCGGTCCGAGCGGGATACCCCGGTCGTCATCTTCACCTATCTCAACCCGGTGCTCCGGTACGGCGTGGACGCGTTCCTCGCCGATGCATCGGATGCAGGCGCCGACGGGCTCCTCCTCACCGACCTTCCGCTCGGAGCGGATCCCGCGCTCGAGCACGCGGTGGCCGACAGCCCCCTCGACTTCATTCGGCTGGTGGCCCCGACCACGGAGAAGGACCGGGTGCCCGATATCGCCGAGAGTGGGTCGGGCTTCCTGTACTACATCTCGCGGACCGGGGTCACGGGAGCCCGGTCGGAACTACGCCAGGACCTCGCTGGAGAGGTCGAGGTGCTGCGCACTCTGGTGGGCCTTCCGGTCGCCGTCGGCTTCGGCATATCGACCCCGGAGCAGGCTCGAGAGGTGGGTACCGTCGCCGATGGCGTCGTCGTAGGGAGCGCGCTCGTGCGCGTCATGGACGAGGACGGAGTGGAAGCCGGGGCGCGCTTCGTCGAGGCGCTTCGAGCGGCGCTCGACTGACCTGACCGCCCTAGGAGCCTTCGCCCTCTTCCGCGCCAAGTCGTTCGGCGAGGTCCGGATCCGGTGAGACGAAGAGTGTCTGGACGCGGTCCGGCACCACGGAGCCCGGCGCGGACCCGCGTGGCTTGCGGACGTATTTTCGAAGGGTCCAGTCGACGGGGACGGTCCCTGAGGTGCGGGCCTTGGAGTGCAGCGCGGCGAGGCAGGCCGCCTCCTCGAGGTCACGCGCCGGAGGCGCTCCCGATCCGCTCCAACGAAGGATGACGTGCGCGCCGGCAGCGTGACGCGCATGCAGCCACACGTCGTTCGGTGCACAGTGCCGGAAGGTCAGATCGTCGTTGTGACGACGCCCACGCCCAACACGGATCTCGATGCCTCCGCTGCTCCGGAAGCGCCGGTACGGAGCGGATGGCCCCTGAGGACCGCGTCGCTGCCGCGACGGGGCGGCAGGCAGGATACGGCGAATCTCGTCGGCATCGACCGCCCCCTCCTGCGCTGACGTCAGAAGGCCTCGCAGCGTGTCGGCCTCCCGATCGGCCGCCTCGATCAGTTGGGGAATCCGTTCGGCGGCCCGTTCCGACCGGCCGGCCCGGTCGTAGTACCGCGACGCGTTCTCGTGTGGTTGGAGCCCGGGATCCAGTTCGAGCTGAACCTCGTTTCCCTCGAAGTCTATGAGCGTCACGGATGCTGAACCGCCCGGAATCTGGCCGTAGCGAGCCAGGACAAGGTCGCCAAGCCCCCTGAGGCGCTCCGGATCTTCGCGGCCGTCGAGTTGAGCGGTGAGTCGAACGACTCGCCGTTCGGCCGTGGCGATCGCGTTTTCGAGCCGCTCGAGGAGCTCGGGTCCGATCGCCAGGGCTCCGGGAGACGCGCCATCGGACGCGGCTGAACAGGCCGAGATCGCCTCGACGAGGCTTGCGGCGGGTCGAGACCCCACACCCGGGAGGGCGAGCGGGTACGGTTGGAGGCCCCGCTCAGTCTCCAGTACGACCGGGTGAATCGGGTGGTCGGCCGACGCGAGCAACCTCCAGGTGTCGAGGCCCTGGCTCAAGGGACTCTCCGGTGCGTCCGCCAGACAGGCGTCGGCGTTGAGGGGTGATGTCCATGCCGTAGTGGAGAGCAGCTCGCGACGCCGGTCGGGAGGAGGAACCGGAAGGAAGTGGAGCCGCCAGTCTTCGTCCGAGACCCGGCCATCGACCCATTGTCTGTCGGTTGAGTCGGGTGGGACCCAGGGCGTGCCCACCCTCACCGTGCGTGCACCCTCCCGCGTGCGAAGCACGTGGCGGATCGTTCGCTCCGGACCTTCCGCCACGATCGCGTTCATCTGGTTGCCCAGGAGTTCGATCGTCAGGGTCCACGGGCCACGGCCGGCCCGGTTGCTCTGAAGCTCCATGGTCAGGATCCGCTCGTCCGGGATCGCCCGGACACTGCGGACCCGGGCCCGTATCCGAAGGTCTTCCGGTTGAGGTGCGACCGGGTCGCGCACCCAGACGCCGCTTCGCTCAGGATGGAGCCGCCAGACCATCGTGCGGTCGCGGAAGAACAGCACCACCTCCCGGGTCCGCGCATCGAGCCGGATCGCGCGGAGACGGGCGCCATGCAGCTCTCGGTCGAGCTCTCGCGCCAGGTCGCGTACGAGGACGGAGTCCCATCGGATCGCCATCTCCGAAGCTAATCAGCCGGCCCCACAGAAGAAGCTGGAGTCCGCGCCATTGAGCGCGTATCGTTCGTCGACGTCATATGTTTACGATCCGGGTTCGTACCGGACCGCCCCCTCATTCACCGTGCACGCACTGCTCGAAGCCCTCCTCGATGGACGCCCGCCCGAGTGGATGGCCGCCGGTGAGGAGCGCATTGCCCACATGGATCGCGTCGCCGTCCTGATGGACGGTTGGGCGTCGGAGCTTTCGCTTCCCGGTGACGAACGGAGGCGTTGGAGAGCCGCCGGCCTCGCGCATGATCTGCTGCGCGATGAGGACCCTGAGGAGCTCCGGACACACGTTCCTCCGAGTCTGGCGGGGCTGCCCGGTCCGATCCTTCACGGTCCGGCCGTGGCCGAGCGCCTTCGAATCGCCGGAGTCGAGGACGGGGAACTCCTGACTGCTGTCGCGCACCATACGGTCGGCGATCCGCGTTTTGGCCGTCTCGGATGTGCGCTGTACGCGGCCGATTTTCTGGAGCCGGGACGCGCCTTCCTTCCCGACTGGCGGGCCGAGCGGCGTGCGCGCATGCCGTCCGACTTCGACACCGTCGTCCGCGAGATCGCGGGTGCCCGGATCCGGAATCTCGTCGACCGAGGCTCCGTGATTCTTCCGCGAACGGTGGCATTCTGGAACTCGATCACGAGGGAAGCGGCGTGAGCCCACGTCATACGAAGGGTTCGAGGAAGAAGCCTGCGAGATCCCGGGGCGGGGGCCGGTCCCGCTCGACTGGCAGACGTCGTTCACTGACGAGCACGCTCGGGCTGTTCGCCGCGGTGACCATGCTGGCCGCCATCGGTGTCGGCGTCGTTCAGGAAGAGGCGAGCCCGCCGGTCCAGATCGAGCAGGACGTGGTATGGAACGGAGCCAGAGTCCGGGTCGACGTCCAGAATGGCGGAGGGGTGTCCGGGATGGCCCGAGCCGCTATGGAGATCCTGCGACCCAGTGGCTTCGATGTGGTGAGTTTCGGCAACGCTCCCTCGTTCGATCCGGATCGGCCGTCCGCGGTGATCGATCGGGTAGGCCGCACGGACCAGGCGCAGGCCGTTGCCAAGGCTCTGGGAATCGATAACGTCCTCAGCGAGCCGAATCCGAATCTGTACGTGGATGTCACCGTAGTGCTGGGACGAGCGTGGGACCCGGAACTCGATGACCGTGACATTCCCGCACCGGGAACCCTGTCGTGGTGGGATCCGCGCGGCTGGTTCGGCAGCTGATCGACGATGGGATCGCGCGCTCGGCGCGCTGACAGCAGGACGATATGGCGAAGAAGAACAAGGGACGTGGTCGCTCAGGTGCCGGAACATCCGAGCAGAGCGAGAGCCAGGACGACCGTCGAGCTCGACGTCGTGCTGAGCGTGGAGCGTCCCGTCCGTCGGAGGGGGAGTCGGAGAACGCCGTGGCGGAGTGGACGAAGTCCATCCTCATCGCCGTCGTCCTCTTTCTCGTGCTTCGAAGCTTCCTGGTCCAGACGTTCGTGATCACCTCGGGCTCGATGGAAGAGACGCTTCTCGTGGGTGACATGCTCGTGGTGAATCGCGCCGCCATCGGATCGCGGGTGCCCGGTACGCCGCTGAGAATCCCGGGCTACTCGTCCGTGGACCATGGAGACGTGCTCGTCTTCGACCCGCCGCACGAGGAGACTCTGAAGCTCATCAAGCGTCTGGTGGGTATGCCCGGAGACCGTCTCGAGATGCGGGACCGCGTCCTTTACCGAAACGGGGAGCGCGTGGACGAGCCGTACGTCGTTCATTCCGACGTGGGTGATGAGATGCATCCGTGGATGGGGTGGCAGCGTGACCACCTCGCCCCGGGTCTCGATGCTGCGACGTACGCGCCGACCCGGGACAATTGGGGGCCGATCCTCGTACCGGACGAGCACTACTTCATGCTGGGTGACAACCGCGAAAAGAGCTTCGATTCGCGCTACTGGGGGCTGCTCGAGGCGTGGCGTCTCGAGGGGCGGGCGGTCTTCACATACTACTCGTACAACAAGGACTCCTTCCGTCCATTCCCGGCAATTCGTGAGGTGCGCTGGGGGCGGATCGGGCGCGGGATCTACTAGCGCGATCGATCGGGCGTACCGATCCGCACGCCGATGGGCCTGCTCAGACCTTCGCGCGCGCTCGCTTTCTGTCGATCTGGACCAGGGTGTGGCCACGCAGCTGCCCGCACGCGGCGTCGATGTCTCGTCCTCGGGTCTCACGAACGGCCACGGACACACCCCTGGCCTCCAACACTTTCTCGAATTCGCGGATTCGCTTGGGGGTCGAGGGACCCCACGTCTGATACGGAATCGGGTTGAAGGGAATGAGGTTCACGAACGCGCGGACGCGAAGCGCGAGGTCCCCGAGCGGTCCGATGAGCTCGGGCCCGTCGTTCACCCCGTCGATCATCGTGTACTCGAAGGTGATGCGCTTTCCGCCGCCGTCGTCGAAGCGCTCGAGGGCGGCCAGGACCTCGGGAAGCGGGTGCCGGCGCTCGAGCGGGATCAGTTCTCGCCGGAGCTCGCTGGACGGTGCGTGGAGGGAAAGCGCGAGCCTGAACTGTTCGGGCCGCTGCGCCAGCTCGATGATCCCCGGCACCACGCCGACCGTGGATACCGTAATGCGCCGGGCACCGACACCGTAGCCCTGGTTCAGGATGGTGAGGGACGGATGGATCGACGCCCGGTTCGCGAGGGGCTCTCCCATTCCCATGTACACGATATTGGAGATCGGACCATAGTCGTTCTCGTCCGCCCAGCGTCGGGAGGCGCGATACTGCCCCGCGATTTCGCCGGGTGTCAGGTGCCGGTCGAAGCCGCCCCAGCCGGTGGCACAGAAGGTGCACCCCATGGCACAACCGGCCTGCGACGAGATGCAGAGCGTCAATCGGCGATCGGTCGGAATCAGAACCGACTCCACCAGCTCTCCGTCCGTCAGTCGCCACAGATGCTTCACCGTCCCGTCCTGACTGCGCTGCACCTTGTCCGCCACGGGCTCGTCGATGCGGAACGCCTCCGAGAGGGCATCCCGCTCGGCGGACGGGAGGTCCGTCATCTCGTCGACGGAGCGGGCCAGGCGCTCGTAGATCCACCTCTCAACCTGCCCGGCCCGGTACGACGGCTGACCTCGAGCCGCAAAATGCTCCCCGAGCGACGAGCGCAGCTCGTCGGGCGTCAGGGAGAGCAGATCGGGTCGGGCGTCGGCGGCCATCATGACTCGTTGAATCGATGTTGCAGGCCAGGTAACTTAGCCGCCGATCAAGGGGCTCAGGTACCGGTCGAGGCCGACCCGAGTCCATTCTGCAACACGTGACGGTTCGCCGGGACGACGCGACGGGAGCTGAGACCTTGGCGGACCGACTTCGTGTGTGGGGCCCCGCGGTGGGCTGGGCGGTCGTGCTTTTCGTCCTGAGCGCCCTTCCACAATTCGGCAGAGCACCCAGCTTTCCCTTCAGCGACAAGGTCGCGCACCTGGTCCTCTACTCGGTCCTGGGCGCTGCCCTCGCGTGGGGTTGGTCCCGCTCTCCGCGGTACGTACCCCATGTTCTCTTGCTGGTCGTCGGGGCGCTGTACGGCGTGTCGGACGAGTGGCACCAGATGTATGTGCCGGGCCGAGTCCCGGATGTGGCCGACTGGCTGGCCGATGTCATGGGCCTGGTGGTCGGATACGCGGTGACGTTGCAGGTGGTGGAACGAGTGAACGGGAACGTCGAAGTCGAGGAAGCGACGTAATGTCTGAGGTTCAGATCGAAAAGACGGGTTTGCGCAGCCGCATGGTCGGCGGGCTTCGCCCCGAGCACGAGGGTGAGACGCTCGTGCTGGCGGGCTGGGTTCATCGCCGACGGGATCTCGGGGGCCTTCTCTTCGTGGACCTGCGTGACCGGAGTGGTGTGGTCCAGGTTTCGTTCGGACCCGACTGGACCGAAGCCGAGTCGATGGATCGGGCCCACGAAATCGGCCACGAGGACGTCATCCGGGTCGAGGGTGTCGTAGCGGCTCGCCCCGACGGTGCCCGTAACGACGATATGGCCACGGGCGGGGTCGAGCTCCGGGTCACGACGCTGGAGATCCTGTCGGACGCGCGGACGCCTGAGATTCCGGTGTACCGGGCCCCCGAGGACGAGCTGCCGGCCGAGGAGCTCAGGCTACAGCACCGTGTGCTCGACCTGCGCCGGGCCGAGCTCCAGGAGAAGCTCATCCTCCGGCACAAGCTCGTGCTCGCGGCACGCAACTATCTGGATCGTCATGGCTTCGTCGAGGTCGAGACCCCGATTCTGACGAAGGCCACGCCGGAAGGCGCGCGCGACTATCTCGTGCCCAGCCGTGTCCACAAGGGAGAATTCTACGCCCTACCTCAGAGCCCGCAGATCTACAAGCAGGTCCTCATGGTGGCGGGCTTCGACCGGTACTTCCAGATCGCTCGATGCTTCCGGGATGAAGACCTGCGCGCGGATCGTCAACCGGAGTTCACGCAGATCGACGTGGAAGCCTCGTTCGTGGAGGTCGACGACATTCTGGGCTGGATGGAGGGCCTGATCGAGGCGCTTGCCGAGGTCTCGGACGTCGAGGCCCCGATCCCGTTCCCACGACTTTCCTGGAAGGAGTCGATGGAGCGGTACGGATCGGACCGTCCCGACCTCCGGTATGAGCTCGAGATCCACGACTGGACGGAGGCCACGGCCGACGTCGACTTCGGCGTCATCCGCAGCCAGGTCGAGGCGGGGGGGCGTGTTCGCGGTTTCCGGCTCGAGGGTGGCGGGCGTCTGTCTCGTCGCGAGATCGACGGGATCGAAAAGGCCGCGAAGGCGGCAGGCGCTCCGGGACTGCTCTGGGGCAAGCGCAGCGAGGAGGGCGCATCCGGTCCGCTCGGAAAGTTCATGAGCGATGAGCAGGCCGACCGGATCGGTCTTCAGGTCGGCGATCTCGTCCTCGTTTCCGCCGGCAGGGACTCTCTCACGTCGCCGACGCTGTCTGCGGTGCGGGATGCGGTGATCGACGTGCTGGAGCTCCCGCGCGTTCGTGACCATGCGTGGCTCTGGGTCACGGATTTCCCGGTCTTCGACGAGGAGGACGGTGTTCTGGCCGCAAGTCACCATCCTTTCGTCATGCCTCATGTCGACGACATCGAAGGGCTCGAGGTCGATCCCGCGTCCGTCCGGGGCACGGCATACGACATGGTCTACAACGGCACGGAATTCGGATCGGGGAGCATCCGCATCCATGAGCCCGAGCTCCAGCGGCGGATCCTCCGGGTTCTCGGTCTCAGCGAAGACGAGATCGAGACCAAGTTCGGCTTCCTCCTGAACGCGCTCGCGGCCGGTGCCCCGCCTCACGGTGGCATCGCGCTGGGTATGGACCGTATCGTTCAGCGCTTCACGGATTCTCCGAGCCTGAGGGACACGGTTGCATTCCCGAAGACGACGGCAGCAAGGGCGCTCTTCGAGGGCGCGCCGACACCGCCGGGTGGATCCGCGCTCGACGAACTCGGGTTACAACTGAAGGCTCCAGACCCGCAGGAGCGGGACGAACCGGAAGCGTAGGCCGCTTCCAGGAGTGCGCGTGGCGGACACCGAGACGATGGTAGAACACCGGCTGGACACTGAGGGGGCCGATCCCCTCATGCTGGCTGGTGTAAACGATCGGAACATGCACGAGTTGGGGCGACTCTTCTCGCTTCGGGTCGTCATGAGAGGGAATCAGCTCGTGCTCAAGGGACCGCTCGACTGTGTCGAGCGCGCCGTTCCCGTAGTCCAGCACATGATCGAGCTGGCGCGCCTGCGCGCACCCTTCGATACCCCCGATATCGCGCGCTTCGCGGACGGAGTCGACGCGATGGGCGCCGACGGGATCGTGCATCCGGATGACGAGGTGCGCATTGCGCTTCCCGGTTCGCGTCGGGTCATCGTCCCCAAGTCCGACGGACAGCGCACGTATATCGGCGCGATTCAGAGCAACGACGTGGTGATCGGTATCGGACCGGCGGGGACGGGGAAGACGTACCTGGCCGTGGCGGCTGCAGTCGACTCGCTCTACAAGAAGCGCGTCAAGCGCATCATTCTGGCGCGGCCCGCAGTGGAGGCCGGCGAGAACCTCGGTTTCCTCCCGGGGGACCTCCAGGAAAAGGTGGATCCGTATCTCCGCCCTCTCTACGATGCGCTCGAGGACATGATGCCCCATGAACGGGTCAGTCGGGCGCTGGAGGACTCCACGATCGAGATCGCTCCCCTCGCGTACATGCGTGGTCGGACGCTCTCGGACGCCTTCGTTATTCTGGACGAGGCCCAGAATGCGACGCGAGCCCAGATGAAGATGTTCCTGACCCGTCTGGGGCTGAATTCACGCGTGGTCATCACGGGCGACAAGACGCAGATCGATCTGCCCAACAAGACAGATTCGGGTCTGCTGGAAGTGGAGGAGATTCTGGGCGCGATCGACGGAATCGAGGTCGTGTACCTCGACGGCAAGGACGTCATCCGTCATCGA
>Ga0255767_1005493_pt1 | contig 10110 bp, 10 predicted proteins | sample 071ome_24_FD_179967 | JGI IMG/M metagenome (GOLD analysis project Ga0255767, IMG submission 179967) | Coastal salt marsh microbial communities from the Groves Creek Marsh, Skidaway Island, Georgia - 071402CT metaG (version 2) | ecosystem: Environmental > Aquatic > Marine > Intertidal zone > Salt...
AGGGGCGCTGGATCCGAGGCCAGAAGTGATTTTAAAAAATTTCCAAACATTAGGCATCGTATCCTTCGACAATTACCAAATCACCCACCGATATATCACGACGCAGTGACAAGGCATGTTGGTATTCGGGGCTATGGTAGCAGGCTTGTGCTGTTTCCAAATCGGGGAATTCAATCACAACAGTACGATCACGCATGCTGCCTTCTTGAATGGTTTGTGCGCCGCCGCGGACAATAAATTTTGCGCCATATTTGGCAAAGGCGATGGCATTTGCCGCCTTGTATTGTTCGTACTGCGCAGGGTCGTCGACGGTGACATGCGCCACCCAATATGCTTTGGCCATGTTGGATCCTTTTTTCTAGGGACATTAGCGATTTATGGCCCAAAAACAAGGGGTGCGCATGGCACGCCAAGCAGATCAAATGCGTTCGACCTGACCAACATGTGCAACAACCTTGTCAAAACCACCGATGTTTTGGACAGTTGTAAATCCCAGCTTTTTCAATACGCGCGTGGCCATATGGCTGCGTGCGCCTGATGCGCAATAAATTGCAATCGGACGGTCCGCAGTTAAATCCTGATCGAAATCTGGAAACCGTCGATCAGCGATGTTTGCAAGCTGCATCAATGGAATATGTTTTGCGCCCTTAATTTTACCAGACGCCTTAACTTCGGTGATGTCACGTACATCAATTAGGGTTGTCTGCCCTTGGGCCGCATCGGCCAGTATGTCAGCGACAGTGGGCGCGTTTTTTGATTTGAATAATCCAAACATGGTCGTCATCCTTTGTTGTCAGATGTCTACCACAAACATATTCAATAATCAATATGTGAAATTTGATTAACACGTCGCGCAGGTGCGTTACGTTAACTGCCTGAATTTGCTGTCTAAATGATCCAGGCAGTCTGACAACCCATAGGGTGGGTTAAGGCAAAATAACCCAGACCCTATCATACGATGCCCTTCGCGGGCGGGGGGGAATGTCACACGATGGTCCATTGCGTCAGGGAATTGTTCAATCAGTGGACCGATCATCGCGTCATGGGGCCGATCTGCCAAGATTGGGTACCATAAAAAAATTATGCCGACATTCCATTTTTTAGCGATGTTACTGATAAAGGTTGGGATCATCACATAATCAGTTTTTATTTCATATGACGGATCAATCACCATTAACCCACGGCGCGGTGTGGGCGGGGTGATGTATTGTGCCATGGCAAATCCATCTTGCTGGTAAATATTGGCCCCCATTATGGCCAATTCAAGCGCGTGTTTTTCCTGTGGGTGCAATTCGGCCAGATGAACAGTGTCGGTTGCGCGCAACAGCAACTTGGCCAACATGGGCGACCCAGGATAGGCCGTGGGCCCGTGGATGCTGCGTGCTTTGTTCAACGCGCGCATGTATGGGTGTTGCGGGTCAAACCATTTCTGATCCAACGCCTTGGCAATCCCTTGGACGGCTTCGCCGGTTTTGACAGCGGCATCATCCGACAAATCGTATAACGCGCGGCCCGCATGCGTTTCGATATAGCTGACGGGTTTATCTTTTCGCGTCAGATACTCTAGGATCCAAGACAATGCCGCATGTTTGTGGACATCGGCCAGATTGCCTGCGTGATAGATGTGTTGATACGACAGCATGTCTGGGATCGCGCAGGTCAGACCAGGCGCGATTCCTCTTTAGCGGCGCGGACGAAATCTTTGAACAGGGGATGCGGGTCAAAGGGTTTTGATTTCAGTTCTGGATGGAACTGAACCCCAATGAACCAAGGATGATCTGCCCATTCAACAATTTCTGGCAAACGGCCATCTGGGGACATGCCCGTAAATTTCAGGCCAGCCTGTTCCAATTGCTCGCGGTATTTCACGGCGACTTCGTACCGGTGGCGGTGGCGTTCTTCGATATCGCAGGTGCCGTAAACCTTTGCCACGCGCGAATCCGCATCAAGGGTCGCAGAATAGGCGCCCAAACGCATGGTGCCGCCTTTGTCGTCACCAACAGAGCGTTCAACAGTTTGATTGCCTTGGACCCATTCTTTCAAATGGTATACCACGGGCTCAAAGCGTTTTTTGCCGGCTTCGTGGTCGAATTCTTCGGATCCTGCGGTTTCCAGACCAGCGACATTGCGCGCCGCCTCGATCACGGCCATTTGCATGCCCAAACAGATGCCCAGATAGGGCACTTTGTGTTCGCGGGCGAATTGGGCCGCCTTGATTTTGCCCTCGGTTCCGCGTTCGCCAAAACCGCCTGGGACCAAGATGGCATCAAAACCATGCAGATGCGCGGTTGGGTCTGATTCGTCGAACACTTCTGCGTCGACCCATTTAACATTGACCTTAACGCGGTTGGCCATGCCGCCATGTGTCAATGCTTCAGCGATGGATTTATAGGCATCCTCAAGCTGGGTGTATTTGCCAACAATGGCAACATTCACTTCGCCTTCTGGGTTGTAAATGCGATCTGCCACATCTTCCCAACGTGACAAGTCAGGTTTGGGCGCCGGTGCAATGCCAAAGGCGTCTAGCACAGCCTGATCCAATCCTTCGCGGTGATAGGCCAAGGGGGCCTCATAGATGGATTTCAAATCTTTGGCTGCAATGACGCTGTCGGGGCGCACGTTACAGAACAACGCAAGTTTTTCACGCTCTTTCGCGGGGATGTCCCCTTCTGAGCGACAGACCAGAATATCAGGTGCGATACCGATGGACCGCAGTTCCTTGACGCTGTGCTGGGTCGGTTTTGTTTTCAATTCGCCCGAGGCTTTGACAAAGGGCAGCAGGGTCAAATGCATGAAAATGCACTGGCCGCGTGGCTTATCTTGGGAAAATTGGCGGATCGCTTCGAAAAATGGCAATCCTTCGATGTCGCCGACGGTGCCGCCAATTTCACACAACATGAAATCAACTTCGTCTTCGCCGATACTTAGGAAATCTTTAATTTCGTTTGTGACATGGGGGATCACCTGAATCGTTTTGCCCAAATAATCGCCGCGGCGCTCTTTTTCCAAAACGGTGGAATAAATACGACCAGAGGAAACAGAATCAGTGGTGCGTGCTGCAACACCGGTGAACCGTTCGTAATGGCCCAAATCCAAATCGGTTTCTGCACCATCGTCGGTTACAAAAACTTCGCCATGTTCAAACGGCGACATTGTACCGGGATCAACGTTTAGATAGGGGTCCAATTTTCGCAGGCGCACGCTATAACCGCGGGCTTGCAACAATGCGCCCAACGCGGCCGAGGCCAATCCTTTACCCAAGGATGAAACGACACCACCTGTGATGAAAATGTATCTAGCCATGTATTAGGCGCTCCCGTGAATTGGCTGGGCAAATCCCAAAAAAACGATCCCACCGCGAAAAATTTTCGCAGTATCACGGGATTTAAGTCATAAAGGATTCGCAAAATTTTTGCAATAAGACCGCAACATAATGTTGCGATCTTTTTTCACACATCAATAGATTGTGGTTAGTCTGCGCTCGGCACCAATGGTGCAGTGTCGCCAAGTGTTGGCGGTAGCAGATCATCTACATTCGGCAACTCAGGCGCTGTGCTGGATGCCGGTTCGCTGACGCCCAAACGGTCAAAGATTGACGAACCTGCTGATTTTTCAGCAGCAATCACTGTCAGTGACAATGACGTGATGATGAAACCAATCGCCAAAATCCATGTCATTTTTGTCAGCGCGGTTGCTGCGGCGCGGCCGGACATTGCATCGCCGCCGCTGCCCATTCCCAAACCGCCGCCTTCGGATCGTTGCAACAATACGATGCCAACCAAGAACAATGCCAAGATCAGGTGAATGGTAAGTACGACGTTTTCCATAGGGCCCCGCGGTTTTCGAAATTATCGGCTGCTAGATATGCAAGATTTCGCTTGGGGGCAAGGGTGAATTGTGAACCGGCACAAATCTGTCATATGTGGTTTTTTTGATCATTGTGTCACATATCCCAGATTCATGGTTCCATTTGTTGTAAACCCCCGCTATATCGACGCGGGTTTGATTGCATCTTAGAAAGGTCCAGATATGGCAAACGTGGTTGTTGTCGGCGCTCAGTGGGGCGATGAAGGCAAAGGCAAAATCGTCGATTGGCTCAGCGAACGCGCGGACGTTGTTGCCCGTTTCCAAGGGGGCCACAATGCAGGTCACACATTGGTAATCGATGGTAAGGTGTATAAATTGCACGTTCTACCATCTGGTGTTGTGCGCGGTGGAAAGCTGTCTGTAATTGGCAACGGCGTTGTTTTGGACCCATGGCATTTGATCAAAGAAATCGAGACACTGCGCGCGCAGGATGTCGAAATTTCCCCTGAAACATTGATGATTGCGGAAAACACGCCATTGATTTTGCCCGTTCACGGCGAATTGGACCGCGCCCGCGAAGAACAAAATTCTGTTGCTAAAATCGGCACCACAGGCCGCGGCATTGGCCCCGCCTATGAAGATAAAGTGGGCCGCCGTGTCATTCGCGTGGCCGATTTGGCGGATTTGGCGACATTGCAAACCCGTGTGGATCGCATGCTGGCACACCATAACCCACTGCGCCGTGGTTTGGGCATGGTCGAAATAGACCGCGATGATCTGGTCAAACAATTGCAAGAGATCGCACCCGAGGTTCTGAAATACGCAGCCCCCGTGTGGAAAGTTTTGAACGAAAAACGCAAAGCCGGCAAACGCATCCTGTTCGAAGGCGCCCAGGGCGCGTTGTTGGACGTGGATTTTGGCACATATCCGTTTGTAACGTCATCGAACGTCATCGCAGGTCAGGCCGCTACAGGCACAGGAATTGGCCCAAATGGCATCGATTTTGTTTTGGGCATTGTCAAAGCATACACCACCCGCGTGGGCGAAGGTCCATTCCCAACCGAATTGTTCGATGACGATGGTGATCGCTTGGGGACCCGCGGCCATGAATTCGGCACCACAACCGGCCGCAAACGCCGCTGTGGTTGGTTTGATGCCTGTTTGGTGCGCCAGACCTGTGCCACATCAGGGGTCACAGGCATTTCATTGACAAAACTGGACGTTCTGGATGGGTTTGAAACCCTGAAAATTTGCGTGGGTTATGAATTGGACGGCAAACGCATGGATTATCTGCCAACGGCTGCCGATGAACAAGCCCGCTGCAAACCCATCTATGAAGAAATGCCAGGCTGGAGCGAAAGCACCGAAGGCGCGCGCAGCTGGGCAGATTTGCCAGCAAACGCCATCAAATACGTGCGCCGCGTCGAAGAGTTGATTGAATGCCCAGTTGCGCTACTTTCAACCTCACCCGAACGCGAAGACACAATTTTGGTAACGGACCCATTCCAAGACTAATGGCACTGAGTTATAAATCCCGTCGCAGATGGTCGTTGATCATTTTGCTGGTTGGCTTGCCGCTGTATATTGTGGCGGCGGTCAACATCGTGTCGTGGTTTGATCGTCCGCCGATTTGGGTGGAATTCGCGATCTATGTCGCGCTGGGCTTTGTGTGGGTGCTGCCGTTCAAGTTTGTGTTCAAGGGCGTAGGGCAGGCTGACCCTGACGCGGATCAGTCCGACGAATAATTTTTCTTTGTCCCCTGTGAATTTGCCTGCTACTGCTTGTGCAAAATGGCGAACAGGGGACCAAGATGACACAGCAGCCAAACATTCTAATCATAATGGTGGATCAGTTAAACGGAACGCTGTTTCCCGATGGTCCCGCTGATTTTTTGCATGCACCGCATTTGAAAAAATTGGCGGCGCGTTCGACGCGATTTGCCAATGCCTATACTGCCAGCCCGCTGTGCGCGCCGGGGCGTGCGGCTTTTATGTCGGGGCAGTTGCCATCGCAAAATGGGGTCTATGATAATGCGGCAGAATTTGCGTCATCGATCCCGACCTATGCCCATCATTTGCGCCGCGCAGGGTATTATACCTGTTTGTCGGGTAAAATGCATTTTGTGGGTCCCGATCAGCTGCATGGGTTCGAAGACCGCTTAACAACCGATATTTATCCCGCTGATTTCGGCTGGACGCCGGATTATCGCAAACCAGGCGAACGCATTGATTGGTGGTATCACAATATGGGGTCTGTGACGGGGGCAGGGGTTGCCGAAATCACCAACCAAATGGAATACGACGACGAAGTGGCCTATCACGCGACGCGCAAATTATATGATCTGGCCCGTGGTGGGGATGATCGCCCCTGGTGCATGACCGTCAGTTTTACCCACCCGCATGATCCCTATGTGGCGCGGAAAAAATATTGGGATCTATACCAAGATTGCGACCATCTGATGCCAAGCGTCGGGCCAATCCCGTATGAGGACCAAGACACCCATTCAAAACGCATTTTCGATGCAAATGATTGGCGCAGTTATGATTTGACCGACGATATGGTTCAACGCTCGCGCCGCGCCTACTTTGCCAACATCAGCTATCTGGATGATAAGGTGGGCGAATTGCTGGAAGTGTTGGACAGCACACGCCAAGAGGCGATAATTCTGTTCGTATCCGACCACGGCGATATGCTGGGCGAACGGGGACTGTGGTTCAAAATGTCATTTTTCGAAGGCTCGGCACGTGTGCCCATGATGATTGCGGCCCCGCAAATGGCGGCTGGTCTGGTCAGCGATCCGGTGTCAAATATCGATGTGTGCCCCACGCTGTGCGATTTGGCGGGGGTGTCGATGGCGGATGTGATGCCATGGACCACAGGGCAAAGTTTGGTGCCATTGGGGCAGGGCGTGGCGCGCGAAACACCCGTGGCCATGGAATACGCGGCCGAGGGATCCTATGCGCCAATGGTCTGCCTGCGTCAGGGGGATTGGAAATATACCCGCTGCGCGCTGGATCCTGAACAGTTGTTCCATGTGACCCGCGATCCAAACGAATTGGAAAATTTGGCAGGTGATCCTGAATATGCAGATGTTTTGGCTGATTTTCGGGCACAGGCAGATGCGCGATGGGATTTGGACCGGTTTGACGCAGATGTGCGCCAATCTCAGGCCAAACGCTGGGTCGTCTATGAGGCATTGCGGCAGGGCGGCTATTACCCGTGGGATTATCAGCCCCTGCAGAAAGCGTCAGAGCGGTATATGCGCAACCATATGGATTTGAACGTGCTTGAGGAAAGCCAGCGTTATCCGCGTGGTGAATGAGCCTGTGAGAGCACCAGATCCAGCAAGGCGCGGCTTTCTTGACGGGCGTGGGTGGCTGTGATGGGGCGTTCGTTTTGCGCCACATTCAGCCAGACCCCATCCATATAGGATTGCAACATCCGTTCAATCGCCCGCCGAATATGCGCTGGCGCCAGTTGTTTTAATTCGTGGCGAAAATGGCTGGCAACGCGTGCTTGGTTGATGCGTTGCAACCGCGCCAAACTGTCTGAGTAGGGGGCAGCAGCCCAAAACTGTACCCAGAAACTGCAGTGTTCAGGCGTAAATAATGCTTCGTCAAAATTCGCCTCGATTAAGGCGCGCAGGCGATCTTTGGGTGTTTGGGCAGTGGCCAAGCGTGTGCGATGGGCCTGCGAGAGCATGATTAGCAAATGGCGCATGGTGGCCACCATTAGCTGTTCTTTGGATCCGAAATAATAATTGATACTGGCAGCAGTTGCGCCAACCTGTCGTGCAATTTCGGACATGGTGACAGCGTGAAAGCCTTTGGCATAGGTGGCTTTCAATGTAGCTTGGATGAATTCATCGTGGCGAATATCGCGGATTAATTTTCGTTTCATGACTATATATTTAGGGAACTTTATAGTTGGATCAATAACTAATCCGTAATTCGAAAAACTAAACCACGATTTAATTTTCTCGATTTTTGGAAAATCCTGTGATACTTTCGCGTCATAAGCCAAATAAAAACGGGAGGAAATTATGACGTCAATTATAACTTTTGGTGTGCTTATGGCCTTTGCTCTGGTCATATTCGTCACCATAAAATGGTGGAACCTGCGGCTTGAGGGGACAAACCCTGTGTCGCTGTTTGTGTTTATATCGATTTTGTTTACATCCGGATTGGATGTGGGATTGGTGATGTTCCCACTGGCATGGGATTTCCCATTATATGCTGATGTTGCCAGTGAACCCGCCTATGGTGTGACAAACCCGCTGGCCATTGAATTTGGGTATTGGGGGTTTTTGATTTGGGCGTTTTATTTCCTGACCGGATTTTATTTCTGCGTCATTGAACCAAAGGTCAAATTTTTCGAAATCCCAGTTGTGAAATGGATCAATAACATTGTGATCATTGGCACCTGTGCCTTTACTGGGGCATTGTTTCTGATCTATCTGCCCTATTACATTCCTATGGTGGGTGATGGTGAAACGGTTATCCCTGCGTTCTATGTGCTGACGATTTTGGTGATTGCGGCGGCGGCCTATTCATCGACGGATTTAAAGTTTGTTAAAGTTTTGTCAGTTGCGTCCACGGTGATGTTTTTCGGATTAATCGCCTTGGCATGGATTTTGGCCGGCATGGGAATTGGTGATTTCACCGCCTCGGTTTCAAACATTGGGGGGTATTTCGCAAATATCCATGAATTTGTGACACCGATGACGGATTATCACGAATTTTTCCTGTTCTGGTGGTTTGCTTGGTCGATCATGATTGGTCAGTTCACATCGCGGTTTGTGGGTGGTTTGACAACATGGCAATTCCTGCTGGCGTTGCTGGTTATCCCATCGATCCCATTGGCGCTGTGGTTTGGGGTTTTGTACCATTATTTCACCGCAGGTATCGCGACCGAAGGATTGATGAACTGGGCGATGGTTGTTGTGGGGATCGTATTTGTGATCAATTCATTCGACAGTCTGATCCGCCTGTATACCGACAACCTAAACCTGACGGTCGAGCGTTTGGGTAAAATGACCTATCTGATTGCCAATATCGTGGTGCTGTCTGTGTTAACCGTTTTGTTCCAGTCACAGTGGCTGCAAATCGAATGGGTGGGCACAGTTGTCATCGGGCTATATGTCGGATGTGTGGTCTATATTATCATGAAACATCGTGCAGCTGTGATGGGTATTTCGTGATCTGAATGCAACGACGGTGGGCGGTGTTTGGCCCAATCGAACGCCGCCCACCCACCCACCCCGTCGCCCGATTGGGCCAAAGCCAAGAGGAGAGCGCATGCAAGCGGACTATGTAATCATCGGTGCAGGCAGTGCCGGATGTGCTATGGCCTATCGTCTAAGCGAGGCTGGCAAATCTGTGATCGTGTTGGAATATGGCGGCAGCGATGCCGGCCCGCTGATCCAAATGCCTGGGGCGTTAAGTTATCCGATGAACATGTCGCGCTATGACTGGGGATATTGGTCAGACCCCGAACCGCATTTGGGCGGGCGCCGGTTGGCCTGTCCGCGGGGCAAAGTGATTGGAGGATCATCCAGTATCAATGGCATGGTCTATGTGCGCGGTCATGCGCGTGATTTTGACACTTGGGCCGAAATGGGGGCCGATGGGTGGGCCTATGCCGATGTTTTGCCCTATTATAAACGCCAAGAATGCTGGGATCCGCGCGGCCATGGCGGCGATCCCGATTGGCGCGGCACCAATGGCCCATTGCATGTGACCCGCGGGACACGCGAAAACCCTTTGGTCCATGCCTTTGTCCAGGCAGGTGCGCAGGCGGGCTATCCCGTGACAGCCGATTACAACGGGCAACAGCAAGAGGGCTTTAGCCCGATGGAGCAGACAACCTATAAAGGCCAACGGTGGTCATCGGCCAAGGCCTATCTGAACCCAGCCCTTAAAACTGGCAACTGCCAACTGGTGCGCGGCTTGGCCCAAAAAATCACCATCACCGATGGGCGCGCCACGGGGGTGATATATCAGAATCGCGGTCAATCCCTGCAACTGCACGCAACCCAAGAGGTCATCGTTGCTGCATCCGCGATCAATTCGCCCAAATTGTTGATGCTGTCCGGCATTGGCCCTGCGGCGCATTTGCGTGACCATGGAATCGATGTCGTTGCCGATCGCCCCGGCGTGGGGCAGAATCTGCAAGACCATCTGGAATTATACATTCAAATGGCCGCCAGCCAGCCGGTGTCACTGTTCAAATACTGGAATCTGTTTGGCAAAGCTTGGGTTGGATTGCAGTGGCTGATCAATAAAACCGGCCCCGGCGCATCCA